>Ga0209390_10006943_pt1 | contig 14782 bp, 11 predicted proteins | sample BON01_FD_187212 | JGI IMG/M metagenome (GOLD analysis project Ga0209390, IMG submission 187212) | Freshwater microbial communities from Lake Bonney liftoff mats and glacier meltwater in Antarctica - BON-01 (SPAdes) (version 2) | ecosystem: Environmental > Aquatic > Freshwater > Ice > Glacier... | reverse complement strand
TGTCGGGTGATCTGTGTTGAAATTTTGGCGAAATAAACCAGCGCTGGGCGTGGGTGTGAGTGTGGGCTTAGTCGGCGCTGTAGCGCTGGCTGCCCGCTACGCGTTGCGGTCATCGCCCCGGCGTCCAATTCCCGAAAACATTTCGCCGAAAGTTTTTTCGACAAATATCGCCCAAACCGGGCATGGGGAGCTGGTCTATCACTCGTCCGGCAGCGGAGCTCCGATGGTATTTTTGCATGGGGTTTATCCGGGGGCATCGTCCTTTGAATGGTCGAAAGTCTATCCCCTGTTCACGTCGGAATATTTAGTTATTGCAGCGGATCTGCTGGGCTTCGGAGAGTCCGAGCGCCCAAGTCCAGGCCTGGACGCAGACCAACACGTGCAAGCGCTAGCCGATGCGTTTCGCGAAATGCTCCCTGGGGAAGCTGCGATCGTGGTTGCCTCAGGATTTGGAGCAGCACTGGCCGCGAAGCTCGCAGCGCAGCATCCAGAGCTCGTGAAATGCCTCGTTCTACTTGCACCGGAAGGTTTCGATCCCAAACGCCAGCGGGTGCCCCGAGGAATCCGTTTCCTAGCTGGGATCCCGCGTTTGAACTCATTTTTTTACCGTCATGCAATGTCCCGTCAGCCGTTTGTTCACGACTGGTTGCTCCAGTTTGGCTTTCGGAATGCGACCGGGATCGACCCGGAAATCGTCGATGTGATATCGACCTGTGCCAGCCAATATGGGGCCGAACACGCGATGATTTCGTTCCTGCGAGGTCGAGCGCGATATGATGTAACCAGACAACTCTCGCGCATCAACCAACCCACGACACTGCTGTGGCCCGAATCAGACAAAGATTTTCCTGCGTCTGATGCAAATTTGATCGTCTCGTCGGTGCCTTATTGCCGGGCGATCATGAATTCTGAGATTTCCCCACTGGGAGCTTTGGAGTGTCCGGAAAATACCGAGCGACTGATCCGCGCTGCTTTGGGGCCAATTCCGCTAGATATCGATGAGATTGCGGCATGATGGGATTGCAAAAGGCGTAAAATATCCCCATAACGCTCGACAGTGAACGTATCTGACCTCCGTGAAATTTTACAATATGTCCCCCGGTTCCGGGAAAAGACGTTTGTGATCGCTGTCGATGGGGAAACTGTCGCATCGGAGAACTTTGCGAATATCCTCGTCGATCTTGCCGTGTTACGTTCGTTGAGCATCCGTCCGATCCTCGTGCATGGTGCGGCCCGGCAAATCGAAGACCTTGCGTCTTCCCGGGGCGTGAAGCTATCTAACAGCGACGGCACCGGAATTACTGATGCGGAAACCCTGCAGGTGAGCATCGACGCTGCGATCCGCCTGACGAATGAGATTATGGAGGGCTTGTCGGCAGTCGACCTGCGGGCGGCCTACATGAATTCGATTATTGCGCATCCGGCAGGAATCCTCGGGGGACAGGATCAACTCTTCACCGGGAAAGTCGAGCGTGTGGATGTCAAAGCGATCCGGTTTTTGCTCGACCAAGGAATTGTCCCCGTGATTCCGCCGTTGGGATTCGACGGCGAGGGCCGGACGTATCGGGTCAACTCGGATGCTGTCGCTGTGGAAGTGGCGGAAGCCGTGCAGGCAACCAAGGTGATTTTTTTGACTCCCACGGCGACGTTCGCAGGCGCGCGGGGATGGCTGCCGCACCAGCTATCTATTAACGAGACCGCTGAGCTTTTGAAAAAGCAACGCGGGCTAGCGACCGTGAGTTTACTTTCCAAGCTCGAATGTGCGGCGCGTGCGTGCCGCCAGGGCGTACCACGGGCCCATCTCCTCGACGGCAGCATCAACGAGGCGCTCCTCACGGAGGTGTTTAGCCATGAGGGAATTGGAACGATGGTATACTCGAACGAGTATCAACAGATCCGTCGGGTATTTAAGAAAGACGTGCGGGGAGTAATGACCTTGATTCGCCAATCGGTGAAAAGTGAAGAACTGATCCGGCGCACGCGCAGTGAAATCTTGGAACACCTGGAAGATTATTGGCTTCTGGAGGTGGCCCGCTCGCCGGTGGCATGTGTTGCGCTACACGCTTACCCGGAAGAAAAGTCCGGTGAACTCGCCTGCCTTTACGTGAGCAAGGGGCATGAGAATCAAGGCTATGGCAGAAAGCTCATGGCATTCATCGAAACGCTTGCTGCCGACCATGGTCTGCGGCAGCTTTTCGCATTATCCACGCAGGCCTACAGCTATCTCCAGCAAAAGGGCGGCTATACGGAAGCAGGGGTCGACATCCTGCCTCCGTCGCGTCGTGAAAAATACCTTTCCAGTGCGAGAAACTCGAAGATCTTGATCAAGCAAATCACTCTGCGTGGCACTGCCTGATCATGGAGGGTGTACATACGCATTTCACCGCTCTCGATTGGGGGGTGTTAATAGGGTATCTGTTCCTGACCACCTGGATTGGCCACGCGCTCCGCGGCAAGCAGAACACGATGAAGGATTTTTTCCTTGCGGGCCGTTCGCTGCCATGGCCGGCGGTGTGCGGGTCGATCATAGCGACAGAAATCAGCGCCATCACATTTGTCGGTGTCCCGGGGATGGTTTTCGCCGCAGGGGGCAATTTCACCTATCTCCAATGGGCAATCGGATCCGTCGCTGCCCGATTCATTGTCGGTATTTGGTTTGTCAAAGTCTTCTACGAGCGCGAGATTTTCAGCCCTTACGACTATATGCAGGAACGCCTGGGAGCAGGAGCCCGAAAACTCACGACGCTGTTGTTTTTTGTGAGTTCGGTTTTGGGTCAGAGCGTTCGACTGCTGGTTACGGCGCTGATTCTGCGAACGGTGACCGGGCTCAGCTTCGAGCTATGCATCGTCATCATCGGGATATTTGCGATGGGATGGACAATCATGGGTGGTATGACGACCGTGATTTGGACGGATGTCATCCAATTTTTCATCTTTATACTGGGTGGTACGCTTGGATTTATCTGGCTCGTCGGGTCGATTGAGGGTGGACTTCCGGAATTGCTGAGGGCCGGTGCGGAGGCAGGTAAATTCAAGCTCATCGACTTGAGCACGGATCCTGATGTCCAATTTACGATGTGGGTGGCGTTGCTCGCGATGCCGTTTCAAAATCTGGCTGCGTTTGGAACCGATCAGCTCAACGCGCAGCGGATGTTCTGCTGCAAGAACCGCGCCGACGCCGGGAAGGCAATCATTGTGAGTTCGCTTTCTCAGGTAGTGACCGTGCTCATGCTGTTTATCGGTGTTGCCCTTTACGTGCACTATCAGCAAGAAGCGCCTTCTCCCGCGGAAGCTGCGCTCTTCAGCGAAAGCGCGGACTTTGTTTTCCCGGTATGGATTACCACAAGTCTGCCAGCAGGATTAACCGGCTTGATCCTGGCAGGGGCGTTCGCCGCGGCGATTTCCAGCCTCGACTCCGCGCTTGCCGCACTTTCCCAAACCTCTCTGTCTTTAATACATGGGAACGAGGGATTGAATGGAGGAGACGATAAAAAACTACTGATCCAGTCCCGCATTGCGGTGGTCGTTTGGGGGATTCTCCTCATCATTGTGGCCATCGGGTTACAAGCCATCCGCGATAAAATCGATCTACTGAGTCTTGCGTTCGGGATGGTGAGTTACACCTATGGTCCGCTGCTCGGCGCCTTTCTGCTGGCGATGTCACCGATTCGCCGCGATATCCGCGGGGTATGGATCGGCGCGGTCCTTTCGATTCTCATCGTCCTATACGTTCGCCCGGACATCTACAATCTCCTGGCAACATTCGGCGCGATAACGATGGAACAGGCTGCGGCTTTACGTCCGAAAATCAGCTTTGCGTGGATGTATCCGCTGACATGTCTGCTCACGCTGGGATGTGGAATCCTCTTCGGACGCAAGCGCCCGCACGCGACTGCGTAACCGTCTCATTCGTTTAAGAGAAACGTTCGCCCTTGAGCATCCACCCGTTTCAGACTATCTCATTCCGATGGCATCATATGATTTGATAGTAATTGGGGCAGGCCCCGCTGGCTATGTCGGCGCGATCCGGGCTGCACAACTCGGAAAGAAAGTCGCTGTGGTCGAACGCGAACGCGGCGGCGGCACATGCAACAACTGGGGCTGTATCCCCACCAAGGCGCTCTTAAAAAATGCGGAGCTTTACCACGCCATGGCCCACCGTGCCGCGGAGTTCGGATTTCAGATCGAGGGGTTGAGTTACGATTGGGCAAAGATCATGAAACGCTCCCGCGACGTCTCCGACAAAGGTGCCGCCGGTGTGGAGTATCTTCTCAAAAAAAACAAAATCGACTCGATCCGGGGTGATGCGTCATTGGAGAAGGCCGGCGAAGTCATCGTTAAACTTGCGGATGGTAAAGAAGAAAAACACACCGCTAAGAACATCCTCATCGCCACCGGTTGCGTCTCCCGGCCCATGCCCGGCTTTCCATTCAATGGCAAAACCGTCATCGGCTCAAGGGAAGCACTCGCGCTTCAGACCCAGCCGAAATCTGTGGTCGTCATTGGCGCAGGAGCCATCGGGATCGAGTTTGCGTATTTGTGGAATGCGTTTGGAACGAAAGTTACCGTGGTCGAGATGATGCCGAATGTGCTTCCTGTCGAAGATACCGAGGTCTCGCAGGCATTGGAAAAAGTGCTGACCAAACAAGGGATGACAATTTTGACCAACCATAAAACTGTCAAGACCGAGGCGACTGATTCTGGAGTGAAGATCACGGTTGTTGACGCAAAAGGTGCAGAGAAAACATTGGAAGCTGACCTCGCGCTGGTGGCGATCGGCGTGCAATCGCTCCTCCCTGGAGGTTCGCTGAAGTTCGGCATCACGGACCGCGGTTACTTTCAGATCAATGATCGCTACGAGACCACGGTGCCCGGGGTTTTCGCGGCAGGCGACATCATCGGCCCGCCATGGCTTGCGCACGTCGCCAGTTTTGAGGCCATCCAAACGGTGGAGGGCATGTTCGTCCCTGGGTTCAAACCCAAGAAGGTGACGCTCTTTCCGGGCTGCACATATTGCCACCCTCAAGTTGCAAGCATCGGTCTCACCGAGCGGGCTGCAAAAGAAAAGGGAATCAAATATAAGGTTGGCAAATTCCTTTTCATGGCCAGTGGAAAAGCGCGTGCCATCGGCGAGTTGGACGGATTTGTAAAACTCATCGTCGGCGAAAAACATGGCGAGATTCTTGGCGCTCACATCATCGGAGAATCTGCTACCGAGCTCATTGCGGAACTCGGACTCGCGATCAACCTCGAAGCGACCTACGAGGAACTCATCGAAACGATCCATGCGCACCCGACGCTGAGCGAAGCGGTGCACGAAGCGGCACATGCCACGCAAGGGCATGCCATTCACTCCTAAACGCCCGCACTGATTCAAGGCTCGGATGGGAGACAACCCAAATTCCAGCATCCCATTCGTCCTTCAAGCACCACGAGCCAAGGCTTCTCGCTCTTGGTTTTGGCACCGGGATGGAGACCCGGCGCATCCGCTTGCAGTGGCAGCATTCGCCGGGCTTCTGGCGGTGCTATTCGCGGGAGTTCTGACATTTTTCCTGATGATCAGCGGCGCAGCCGGGAACTGGGATACCGTCTGGAATTATCGCACGGTTTTTATCAACGGATGGCTTCTAACGATTGGGCTGTCGGCGGCAGCGCTGGTGTTGAGTTTGGTTTTTGCTGCGATCATCGTCTGCCTGAGGAGGGCAACGTTTGTTCCGGCGCGCGCCTTGGGATCTTTGTTTGTCGAAGTCGTCCGCGGGTCGCCATTGCTGGTGCAAATCCTCATATTATTTTATGTGATCGCTCCCGGCATTGGAATCTCCGACCGGATCCTTGTGGGCCTGATTGCACTCTCGATCTTCAGCGCCGCCTATCTGGCGGAAATGCTTCGGGCCGGGATCGAAGGGGTCGCTGCGTCCCAGTTGGATTCAGCCCGCGCCATCGGACTCACCGGCTGGCAAACCTACCGTTTTGTCATCATTCCTCAGGCGCTCCGCCAGACACTGCCACCTCTGGCGGGACAATTTGCGTCATTGATCAAAGATTCGTCGTTGCTGTCGGTGATCGGGCTTTCCGAGTTCACGCACGCCGCGCTTCAAATCAATTCAGCAACCTACAGCACGATCGAATCCTTCGTGCCGCTTGCTGTGGGATATCTCATCCTCACGCTGCCAATTTCCTTCGGAGCAAGATACCTGGAGGAGAAGTTTCGTTATGATTCTTGAACTGCGCGGAGTGACGAAGTCGTTCGGTGCGCATCGTGTGCTGGATGACCTGACGGCAACCCTCTCGTTTTCGCATGTCCTCACATTGCTGGGACCCTCGGGCTGCGGAAAATCAACGCTGCTCCGGCTCATCGCCGGGTTGGATCGTCCCGATTGCGGGGAAATTCTCATCGATGGCGTAGCGATGCCGACGTCAAATCAGGCGCTGCGTGCGTGGCGGCAGCGCGTTGGGGTTGTGTTTCAAGCATTTAATCTTTTTCCTCACCTCAGCGCGCTCGACAATCTTCTCTTGCCGCTCACTCAAGTGCATCGTCTGCCAAACGACGAGGCGCAGATCCGGGCAACGAAGATTCTGGAGCGTTTTCAGCTCCTGGATCACGCAAGCAAACGGCCGGCGGCCCTATCTGGCGGCCAAAGACAGCGGGTGGCTATCGCTCGTGCGCTCGCGTGCAATCCCGAGTTTCTTTTGTTTGATGAACCCACCTCCGCCTTGGATCCGGAGATGACAGCCGAGGTGCTCGAGGTGATCCTCGCGCTGCGGGAATCTTCGATCCCGCTCATACTGGTCACTCATGAACTGGGTTTTGCTCAAGTGGTATCGGACCATATCGCATTTCTATCCAAAGGAAAAATCAGTTGTTCCCAGCCTGCCGGTGAATTCTTTCAAACGCCAGCAACTGCCGACGCCACCCGGTTCCTTTCCCGCCTGCTAAAATTCGAGAAAACATCGCCCTGACGGGCGGCGATTATCGGGGCCCAACCCAATCGGGCGTAACTCCCAAAGTGATCCCGAACACCAGCGGTCCTTGCACGAGAACGCCAGCAGATATTGACTGCCCCGCCTGCCCTCGGCGGGACAGCCCTGCGGGCAACCTTCGGTTGTCTGTCTCACCGGGCTCCCGCCCGGTTCGCCTGCGTGCGCTGCGATCACTGCGCCGAACCGGTCGGGCCAGTCATCGAACCCTGGCTCGACGACCCGTTCCCCGACTACGACCACGAACCGGTGTTTGCGGAAAATTGATAACCCCGGCAACGGCAGGGTGCGCCCCGCATCACGCAATGACGGGCGCTTGACGCTCAGACCCCGATCTGCCAGCATCCAACTATGGAAATACCCGCTTCCAGCTTCAAACTCCGGGCGAACGTCCCGGTGGGCCGAAAGCGATTTCCTATCAGACAACCTCTTGAGAACCGTGATTAGAACCCTCACTTTAGCCGCCTTGCTCTTCGCCCCTTTTCTACTCGGGCAAGAACAACCACAGCAGGAGCCACAGCCGAATAATCCAAGTGTGGAGCAAGTGCCGGAAGGCACCGAGACACCCGCCAAAACTGAGCCTGCGAAGAATAATGTCGACCGACCCGATGAACCAGCGGCCGCAAAGGAAGCAGCGAAGGAAGCGCCTGCAAAGGCTGCAAAGCAACCTAAGGGAGACCAGAGCAAGGAATCACCGCTTAGCTGGCTTCCTTGGATTCTCGCAGTGGTCATGTCAGGATTCGCCGGAGCGGCAGTGGCCTACATCCTCGTTCTCAGGAAGCAGGATCGCCACTTTAGTGCGCTGCGGCAAAAGGTGATCGAAGGGAAAGAGCCGGTTCTCTTGCTGAGTGATGAGGCGGCCCGATTGATACGCGATTTCAAGGGGCAACTGGTCGAAGCGAACAATTATCTCAAAAAGACAATCCAAGACAACCGCGAGGATCTCGGAAAGCTTGTTCAAGAAGCCAAGGATACCGGCCAAGTTTCAAGGGATCAGACGCAACAGACGGTCGATACTTTCAAGTCCTCCCTAAACGGGATGTTGGAAAAAATCACCAAGTTCATGCAAAACGTCGTGCAGAACACGAAGGAAACCCATGATCAGGCGGTTGCGACCAAAGATTATTCAAAGCAGGTTTCTGAGTTGATCAAAGAGAAGGAAGCGGAGATTTCAAAATTAAAGGAAGGTTACCACCTCCACCTTATCAAACCGCTCACGAACGCATTCCTTAAAATCAGGGACGAACTTTACTTGCTTAAGGCGCACTCATCAGACGCCCAGGTCAAGGAAGGCCTTGGAGACCTCGATCGGCAGATCGTTGCCGCACTTGAAGACATGCAGATCAAGGAAACCGTGATTCCGGATCGACCGGAAACACTTCACTCTAGATTCTGGGAGTCCCTTGGTGCGGCTGAACCCACGGACGATCAAGCGAAGCACGGGTCGCTCTCGAAAGTTCATGAGAAGGGCTATCAATGTCATACCGCGAACGGCGAGCCGCACGTCGTCAGAAAGGCGGTGGTCGTGGTCTATAGCAGCTCATCGGACACAACCAGTCAAGAGTCCTCCCCCTCTCAGCAGTCCGCACCGGCCAGTTCCCAATCTGAGCCAATCGAAAACACGCCCAACGATACAAAATCATGAGTAACATTATCGGCATTGACCTCGGAACCACATATTCGGCCATCGCCAAGCTCGACGATCACGGGCATCCCGCCATCGTCCCCGTTGATGGGGAAAGGATCATGGCCTCCTGCGTCTACGCTCCCAAGGCTGACGAGGGCTCGCTTATCGTCGGCAGCTTGGCACGCAGCAGCCTGGATCATGAGCCGGAGTCAGTGGTCAAGCGATTCAAACGGGACATGGGCACCGATAAGACCTATCGGCTCCGTCCTGGGATGGAACTCAACCCGGTAACTGCCTCGGCCGCAATCCTCCGCAAACTGACCCAAGAGGCCAGCAAGGAACTCGGCCCGATCCATGAGGTGGTCATCACCGTGCCTGCGAACTTCGCCGAGCGGCAGCGCAAGGCAACCATCGAGGCCGGATCCCAGGCCGGACTCAAGGTGACCAACATCATCAACGAGCCGACCGCCGCTATCCTGGCCTACGCAGCCCAGAAGGCCGTCAAGGGAACGGTTTTGATCTACGATCTCGGCGGTGGGACTTTCGATGTTACCATCGCCAAGGTCAACGGCTCGGAGATCGAGTGCCTCACTTCGGAAGGCGACTCGGAACTGGGAGGCATGGACTTCGACCAGAAGATCGCTGAAATCATCGACCAGAAGTATGCTGATCAATACGGTCGCACCCTCAGGGATGCACTCGGTTTAACCTCGGAGGAGGATGAAAGGAAATCCACTGCCTGGCAAAGCCTCCTTCGCAACGCGGAGGAGTGCAAAAAGACCCTGAGCAAGATGCCCACCGCGCCTTTCAATTTTTATGAGGGCCCGGACGGCCCCCTGAAAACGCAGGTGACCCGGCAGGAGTTCGAACGGGCAATTTCCAGCCTGATAGCTCAGACCGAGATGCGGGTCGAGACAGCCTTGGACAACTTGGATCTCAGCCATGACGATATCGATGAGGTGCTGCTGGTTGGAGGGAGTTCCCGCGTTCCGGCGGTGAAGGAATCTCTGAAGCGCCAGTTCGGCAAGGAGCCCTCCGAAGGCGTCAATCTGGACGAGGCGGTAGCATTGGGCGCTGCCATTTATGCTGGATTGCGGACGGACAAGGGGAACTTGAAACCGATGCAACGCGAGAAGCTTTCCAAGGTTTCGGTGGTTGATGTGGCAAATCACTACTATGGAACAATCTCAATGCACCGGGATGACGAGCTTGGCTCTGAGGATCTGCGTGTTTCAATTATCATCCCCAAGAACACACCCCTTCCGTGCTCAAGGAGTGAAACGTTCTACACAGTGACCGAAGGCCAGCAATTTGTTCACTGTAGGGTAACCCAGTCCGGTAATGATGAGACTGACCCGGAATTCGTGACCATCATTATGGAGGATGCCCAACTCGGCCCTCTTCCTCCCGGGCGTCCTGCGCAACAGCCAATTGAGATTACTTACAGCTATGATCTGGATCAAACCATGCACGTTCGGTTCAAGGACGTAAGTTCGGGCATGGTCATGGAGCGCACACTCGCACTGGGAGACAAGCAGAGCAGCACAATCAGCGTCCCTGACTTCCGCATCGATTAGGTTACCTACGCATCAAAGCCATGGCTAATAATTCTGATAATTCCGGATGTTTAATTGCGGCTGGTGTGGGCGCAATTTTGTTTTCGTTCACCTTGTTCTCGGACAATGGGGGCGCTGGTCTCGTCGTTTTGGTCATCGCCATTGTCTTGATTGTAATGGGAGCAAGAGGTTCAGGATCTGGAGAATCAACCCCTCCAGCGATTCCCTCCTCCAGTCCCCTCGGATTGCAACTGATGGTCTCAACAACGGCGGATAGGATAGAAAATCAACCCGTAAAGATGCTGGAATTTCACATCAAGGGAATGTTTTCAGCCCATCATCGGATTGCGAGACCGCGCTTCGAGTTCCGGATGGCTGATGTAACGGATTCCCTGAGTGCCGCCGGTGATCCTGTCCTTTGCGTGATTGATGATCTTCAGGACGATGATTCCACCGAATTTCGGTTCAAACAAAATTTCCCTGATGCCCTGAATGCCGGATCGGGTTCCATGGAGTGGGTGAGGTTTGTGGGGGTGCCCGTTGAACTGTTGGGTTTCCCTCAGACGGGGAACCGGCAGATCAAGGTGTCGCTGAAAGTTACTGACCTGGCAAACGGACAGCTCATTGCGGCTGCAAATGCCATTTGGTCAACGAGGGTAGAGGGGGTCGGCTATCTGGGGATGGAGGAAGAGGAATCCGAAGCACAAGCTGCAAGTCTCCAGCTCGCCATGTGCATCGCCGCAGCGGACGGAAACGTGGATGATGATGAGGTTGCCGTCATCAAGAACTGGGGCGATAAAAGCGTTAAGGCGCTGCCTGAGGCACGAAGAATGTCCCGACATGAGGCTTTGAACGATGCACTGAGTGAGGCAACCAGAGAAATCAGAGCAAGCAGGTTGTTCCAACTGGAAGCTGATGCGATCGAGGTGTTGAAAAACAAGGGTGAGCCGCGATTCCTATACGACGCCTACGAACTCTGCCTGAATGTCCTGAAGACAGACGGAGAGGCACATCCGCAGGAAATGGCACAGCTTACACGCATATCCCGTAAGCTAGGCCTCGATGAGACCAAGGTCAGAATTTTAACGGATCGGCACCTTGCTGACGTCGAATTCAAGCCCGTTGGCGACGCATCCGAAGACGATCAGATCCTTGGGGTCACCGATGACATGTCGAAGGAAGAAATTAGGAAACATCTCAACAAGCTCAACAAAAAGCATCAGGCTCGACTGCAACACGACAATCCTGAAGTCAGGAAGAAATCTAAGGAATGGATTGATCGGATCTCGAAAGCGCGTGTGAGACACATTGGTTAAGGCAGAAAAACAAGCTCCTGATGGCATTTATAGGAATACATCTCGGAGATAGCCGCTCCTTCATCGCCAAGCTCGACGATCGCGGCCATCCCGCCATCGTCTCAGTTGACGGGGAAAGATTCATGGCCTCCTGTGTCTATGCTCCCAAGGCTGACGAGGGCTCGCTTATCGTCGGCAGCTTGGCACGCAGCAGCCTGGATCATGAGCCGGAGTCGGTTGTTCAGCATTTCCAGGGAGACATGGGTACCGACAAGACCTATCGGCTCCGTCATGGGATGGAACTGAACCCGGTATCGGCCTCGGCGGCAGTTATCCGGAAACTGACCCAGGAGGCCAGCAAGGAGCTCGGCCCGATCCATGAAGTCGTCATCACCGTACCGACGTATTTCGCCGAGCGGCAGCGGAAGGCGACCATCGAGGCCGGAACTCAAGCTGGCCTCAAGGTGATAGGCATCGTCAACGAACCGACAGCCGCTATCCTGGCCTACGCCACGCAGAAGACCGTCAGGGGAATGGTGCTGATCTACAGTTTCGGGAGCGGTAGATTCGATGTGACCATCGCCAAGGTCAACGGGTCGGAGATCGAGTGCCTCACCTCGGAAGGCGACTCGGAACTGGGAGGCATGGACTTCGACCAGAAGATCGCTGAAATCATCGACCAGAAGTATGCGGAACGGTTCGGATCTACCCTCAGGGATGCACTCGGTTTGACCTCGGAGGAGGATGAAAGGAAATCGCCGGCTTGGCAAAGCCTCCTTCTCGAGGCAGAAAAGTGCAAAAAGACGCTGAGCAAGATGCCCACCGCGCCTTTCAATTTTTATGAGGGCCCGGACGGCCCCCTGAAAACGCAGGTGACCCGGCAGGAGTTCGAACGGGCAATTTCCAGCCTGATCGCCCAAACAGAGATGCGTGTCGAAACCGCTCTGGACAGTTTGAATCTCAGCCATGACGACATCGATGAGGTGCTTTTAGTCGGCGGAAGCTCCCGTGTTCCCGCAGTGAAGGAATCGTTAAGGCGCCAGTTCGGCAAGGAACCATTGGAAGGCGTCAACCCTGACGAGGCCGTCGCGCTCGGGGCTGCCATCTACGCGGGGCTGCAGACGGACAAGGGAAACTTGAAACCCAAGCAGCGGGAGAAGCTTTCCAAGGTTTCGGTGGTGGATGTGGCAAACCATAACCTTGGGACTATCTCAGTGCATCAAGATGAAGAACTGGGTTCGGAAGATCTGCGTCTTTCCATCATTATCCCTAAGAACACTCCCCTGCCGTGTTCGAAGACTAAAACGTTTTACACGATGTATGAGGGTCAGAAATTTTTTCGTTGTCGGGTGACCCAGTCTGCCGATGAGGAGGATGATCCAGATTTCGTGACCATCATTATGGATGGGGAACTTGGCCCGTTTCCTCCAGGACGCGCTGCGCAACAACCGATTGAGATGACGTTCAGCTATGATCTCGATCAAACGATACACGTCCGTTTTCGGGACGTTAATTCAGGTATGGTGCTAACCCTTACACCTGGAGACAAACAGGGCAGCATAACTCGCGTCCCGGATTTTCGCATCGAGGAAATGGAAGAAGGTCGCAGTAAGAATACTCCCAAAGAAATTTTCGTGCCAGATATTCGTCTCGAATACCCTACCGATTTATAGTCTAAATAAGCAACTGATGAACTTCCTCGATGTCCGCTACCGTTTCGACGATCCATCCCAGCACGGGCTGGGGGGATCCCTGAGAGATAACCCTCCCGGAACGGACAGGACGCGCTCCCACTTATTGGCAAGCGCGGTAAAGATTACGCCGGCACTATTCCCTGATCTAGCGGCAGGCTTGAAGGATCTGGGTGAATCCATGAGGCTCGACGAAGAGGTTGATTGCTTCGTGACCGCCGACCCGGTGATTCAGGCCTATTGCATCCCCCATAATTCGGGCGATTCGGATCATTTCACGGTGGTGCTGAGTTCCGCGCTTGTTGAGAGGTTGAAACACGAGGAAATCCGGTTCGTGATCGGTCATGAGATCGGGCACTTCCTCTGCGGCCACTGGCGCTACCCATCGGAGGACGATCACGGGAGCGTCGGTGATAGGCTTGCCACATTGCGCTTGATGCGTGCCGCCGAGATCACGGCGGATCGGATCGGGATGATGGCTTGCAGGTCGCTGGATCATGCATGTGCAGCAATGATTAAGGTGGCGGCAGGATTGGGTGAGCCCTTCCTCCAGCCTGATATTCCCAGCATCCTTTTGCAGTTCCGCGATCTTGCCCGGGGTGACGGCACTTCATCCGCCATCTGGACGACCCATCCCGTCATTCCGCTTAGGGTGCGTGCGCTTCTGCGCTTCGAGCCGGTCTACCGGAGGATCATGCAGGATGACAAGGATTATGCGGACGAACTATTCAAAATCGACGATGCGGTTGAGGCAGATTTCCACAAATCATCGGGAGGGGCGCTACGGAAGATTTCCGACAAGCAACTCGAACTCGCCCGTGTCTGGGGTCTGGTCGCCCTTTTCTCGGCGGATGGCGTAATCAGCAAAGCGGAGCAGGAACTCATGGTCGAGAGCCTGGGGGATAAAACCACTTATAAAGTCATCCAATTCCTGAAATCGAAAGGGGGCACCCTGAGGCAAGCGGTTGATGAGCGTCTGGTCAATGCGTGCGAATCGGCATGCCTCGCCCCGCTGAACGACAGGCGCAATCTGGTTTCCGGTTTCCGGCAACTCATTGGCGAGGTCGGCTCGGATGAAGCCAACGTTAAGAGGGAATTTTCGCGGATCACGCACCTTCTGGGTGTCTGAGGGATCATACAACTTCCCGCAGAATTTATAGAGATTCTAGCAATGCCAATGGTTTGAATTTTCTAGGAGGGAAATCGCATGCCCTTCGTATGGGGCGCTAAGTATCCGGGGGCAGGTGTCTAATTTCAACATTTTAACGACTCCTGAAACAGGGTTAGGCTTCGGTTTTGATCGACGGAGCGCAAGGGATGAAAGGACTCCGGGGGTCTGTGTTTCTGGTCAGGTGCTGCATTGCAGCATTTTCGGAATCCAGCGGCATCGAAATAGCCTCCGTTGGGAGACTTCAGGCAATTGCCAGATTCTTCTCGTTCGCACCTGTTTTCCGCTTCGGAGAACCTGGGACGCGAACGAATTTGAATTCCACTTTCCGCCCCAAAGCCGCAGCCATTTTTCCAAGGCTTGCCGTGTTTTATTTGTCTGGAAAGTGATAACCACCCGCACCTTCACGCGTTGGTCGCCGACGGACTCTTCGTGGACAGCGGACTTTTTTACGTGATGCCCGACGT
>Ga0209390_10006939_pt1 | contig 14786 bp, 11 predicted proteins | sample BON01_FD_187212 | JGI IMG/M metagenome (GOLD analysis project Ga0209390, IMG submission 187212) | Freshwater microbial communities from Lake Bonney liftoff mats and glacier meltwater in Antarctica - BON-01 (SPAdes) (version 2) | ecosystem: Environmental > Aquatic > Freshwater > Ice > Glacier... | reverse complement strand
GTGGCACTTACCAGGGGACTTCCGGCTGGGGCTATCAGTCATGCCTGGATGGTTTCCAGGTGGCACGGGTAAGCTTCGATCGATCCATTTGGCAATCTCCATCTGCTTGAGCCACTCTACTACCAATGGGATGTCATCAATCCGCTCCGAAGTTATGGCGATTGTTTGGTTATTCATCTCATGACAGCCTCACTCAACTGCCCTCTAGCTTACCTCGCTTGGGTTTTCCAGCCCTTCTACTTCCATTACTGCTCTATTCGTTACCCTTTAAGGATTTGATTCTTTCTGCCCTCTTCACATCAGCGAACCGACAGTGCCAAAGCTGCCATAGTAGTCATCACAATCGGTCGAAACCGAACTAGACAGGCTCGATCGATGGCTGCTACTGGTTAAATATCGCGCTGTTGAGCGTCGTTGGCGAGAGCCTCTGTGAAGGAGAATCGCAAAATTTACCATCATAATTCCGTTTTTCCTACTCGCGCTTGACGCTCGGGATTACCCGTCGAATCAATTTCGATCTCAATCACACTAAATTAAACTATCGCCATAGAAATCAATGATTCGATCGCTGGAGCTTCCTGATGCTAGTAATAAGTACTACCGAGATCATCTATCGATAGTGCTGGAAAACTTAAAGAGATGGACATCATACGATCTCATCAAAGAATATGGATTTTCAGAGGAGAATCTGGGAGAGCAAGTATTTGATGCAGATTTTTATATTTTGAGTCATAATAATGCAGCAGATCCAATTTTGAATTATGGAAACGATCGTGTGTTAAAGCTCTGGGAAACTTCATGGGAAGAATTGACAACTATGTACTCCAGAGATACAGCCAAGCCAGTCAATCTCTCGGCAAGATTAGCAATGATAGAACAAGTGAAATTACAAAACTATATCAGTGGATATAGTGGTCTCCGTATTAGTAAGACAGGTAAAGAATTCAAAATATTAGATGTAACTATCTGGAATATTCTTACTAATAATGGCGATCTATACGGACAAGCTGCGTGGTTTAAAAGTATCGAAAGATCCACAAATTTCTAACTATCAACTGCTAATCTTCACTCTTACTAAAATCTATCCGAACCCAGATTTCAGACAATAGTATATCCTCTCCGATTAGTATTGCTGAAATAGGTGTCCAATGATGGGAAAGAATAATTCGATCGATCCAACCGCGTTCGTTAGCAGTAATCGGCGATTGTTGTTTATAGGTATTAACAGTAGTTTGGAGATCTAGTCTCAACTCAGTCAAGAATTTAGGTAAGCTGTTTTACATCTAAATTTTTTGACTGAATCCATTATAGTAAGGGTTCTAGAGGATAAAAAGAGTGTTTTAAATGTTTGATAGCTTACGATCTGTGAGTATACTTCCGTACCAGCGAGGTATTTTGCTACAGCAAACACAACTTGATAAATATAACACTGACGATAGAGATAAAGACTAGATTGTTATTGCAGTATATCACCGATAGTATCATTGGGCATACTCAAACCTTGTAATAATAGCCCGATCCAGTGACGGATATAATCTAGATCGGCGATGCCTTGTGTCACTACTAAAATTTCTAAATTTAATTGAGTGGGATACGGTTGGATCTCATACCGAAACCAATCCCAATAAAGTCGAATAAGTTGGAATTTATGATTCTTCTGCTAGGATAGTGAGATATTTAGTTAATGATGTAACGATCGCGTGTTTGGTAATTGGCTTACAGGTAAATCTAGAAGCACCAACGGCTTTGGAGCGAACTCGATCGAGCAACCCATCCTTACCTATCAGAATGACAATAGGGATTTGAGAGAAAGTAGAAACTCGCCGAATTTGTCCGCAAATTTTATAGCTATTAACTTTCGGCATAATCAAATTGAGAAAAATTAGATCTAGTTTATTTTCAAGCAATCTTGGTAAAGCCTGAGTAGTATCTTGAATAGCAATAAATGGATAATCAGTAGTAGTGACGATCGCTCTCATACTTTCGCAAACCTCTGGATTATCATCGATACAAATTACTAGTTTAGATTAGGCTAGTTTTGGAAGTATCGAAGGAGTCTCACCAATAGGTCCGTGCTGAGCAGCTTTACCAATAGGTAGAAATGCCCCGATTTGGGATAATTTAAGATCGGGAAGATCGATTAACTCGATGATGCCAGTTTGGATATAACGAGTTAACGATCGCATCAATAATAATAAATCTTCATCGATCTCTGCGGTAATTTCCCGCAATGTCCGCTTACCTGTAATCACCTGCACTAAATTCTGATAAATGATTAGTATAGTTTGACGATATAGTTGAACGGGATGTCGGATTACTAGAGTTTTACGCGGTGAAATATTACCTAATTTTTGAGTATGCCACTCTTGCCATAGGCGATTTGGTTGAGTGCGATCGAGACTCCAGACGATCTGTCCTTGGTAAAATCCGATCTCCCACGCTTGTCCTGAGGCGACTGTAACATCCACAGTACTAGTAGACTTACCCCAGCTCAGGTACTGAAATCTACCGATCGAATTATGTTGTGGGTCAACAGCCGTCAGATAGTGAAGATCGCTGCTCATAATGCGGGAAAATAGGACGATCCAGACAATCGTAGTTAAGTGCTGAATAATTAAGATGTGTAGTATAATTGTGATGACTGATTTTTCAGAGTTACGATTAGTATTCCCCAGTAATCCCTCAGTTCGCTATTATGGTCAATTAACATTAGCGTGCCAACAGCAATAGAGTGATTAGCGAGCCTCGTACCACAACAGATTGCTATGATCTTAAAACAGCAATCGCTATTGAATCGGATCGATCGCCGCTAGGTTTACATTAGGAGTTGACGTGTTAAATTTATTCGCTAGGTTAAGGAAACTATCCACAAAATTGCCGTTCACTAGCGCAGTCAAGCCTCGTGAGCCGCGTCAACCAGTTGGCGATCCCGATTTTGAGGGTGTGGATCGCGGCATCAGCCTCGAGGCTCAACGCCATAGAACCGCCGGAATTCATGCCTCCAAAACAGATATAGCTGCCAATCTCTACCCAACTAATCCCAACTCGACACCCATACCACCCCACATCGCGGAGAATGCAGCACCCAATCGCGAAGGAGTATCCCCTTCAGCTCCGACTATCCCCTCCCCAAAAAATGGCTCATCAGCTACCCCGCAAACAGCCAAAAGTCCGATTGTAACTACTGTCAATCGCACTGCTACCCCTGTTAATGCGCTCGGCTGGAGCGGTGCTACCCTCGCCAAACCATTCCAAGGTGCCAAACCACTCTATAAAAATCGATTATTCTGGGCTGGTTCTGGTCTAACATTAGGATTACTCGGTCTGGTGGGAGCTTGGGTCTTTGTCGATCGCAGTGTCAGTCAGTATGCTCCAGCAGATGCCCTCAGTTATGTTCGTCCCGGCACGATTACGATTAAAGGATTGAATGGGAGTATTCTGCTCCAAACGGGCAACGCCACCCGCGAGACACTCAAAATCTGGCAGATGCCCGACAAGCTCAAACAAGCCTTTGTGGCGATCGAAGACCGTCGCTTTTACGAACATGACGGCGTAGACTACAAAGGGGTATCGCGGGCACTAGTCCAGAACATCACGTCCAAAAACTTAGTCCAAGGCGCAAGTAGCATCAACCAACAGTTGGCGCGGATGGTATATCTCAACCAGGAGCGGAGTTTCTGGCGCAAACTGCGAGAAGTTCGCCTCGCCCAAAGATTAACTCAAGAACTTACCAAAGATCAGATCCTCGAACGCTATCTCAACCTCGTCTATCTCGGCGAAGGTACCTACGGAGTCGCCGATTCTGCCTGGGTATACTTTAGCAAAACTGTAGACCAACTCACACTAGCAGAAATGGCTACCCTCGCCGCCATGCCACCTGCGCCTAATAAATATTCGCCATTTGTCAATCCCAGATTTGCCAAGCAACGCCGCAACCTAGTACTCGATCGGATGGTAGATGCCAAATTCATCACGGTTACTGAAGCAGAAACAGCCAAAGCCCAAGCCCTCACACCCAAACGTAGCCCCCTTAAACGGGAAGAACAAGCAGCGCGGTACTTTACCAAATACATCGAGCAAGAACTACCCCAACGGATCTCTGCCGCAGCAATTAAGCAAGGTGGATTGATCGTCAAAACCACCCTCAATCCAGAGTGGCAAACTACAGCCGAAGAAATCGTCAACTCCACCGTCAGAAATAATCGGGGTTCCTTCGGACAAGCAGCGATGGTAAGTATCGATCCGCGCACGGGCGGGATTCGATCGATGGTTGGCGGTACTGACTTTGAAACCCACCAATTCAACCGCGTCACTCAAGCCAAACGTCAACCTGGATCGACCTTCAAACCGATCGTTTATGCTACAGCGATCGCTGGTGGGATCAGTCCCAATAAATCCTATCTCGATGCCCCCTTTGATGTCGATGGTTACAAGCCCAGAAATTATGGCAAAAACTTCAAGGGGTACATCACGATGCATGATGCACTGATTAATTCAGTTAACATCATCGCGCTCAAAATCCTGATCGATACTGGCTGGCAACCCGTAATTGATACTGCCAAAAAAATGGGGATTGAATCCAAACTCGAACCATTTTATTCTCTAGCTTTAGGTGGGTTAGAAGTTAACTTACTAGAGCTAACCAGTGCCTATGGTACCTTTGCCGCGCGAGGTGTCCACAGTCCAGTTCATGGTATCACCAGAGTCATCAACCAAAAAGGTGAAATCCTCTATCAAAATAAACCCCAACCCACCAAAGTTTTTGAACCTGGGACTAACGCAATTATGACCTGGATGATGCGTGGTGTCGTCAACGAAGGTACGGCAAGATCCGCCCAAATCGGTCGCCCTGTAGCGGGTAAAACCGGAACCACAGACAAAGGGCGCGACCTCTGGTTCATCGGCTTTGTCCCCCAACTAGTCACCGGAGTCTGGCTGGGTAACGATAACAACCAGCCCACGGGTAATGCCAGTAGTACCGCTGCCTACGCCTGGTCGCAGTTCATGACTACTGCCGTCAAAGATTTCCCTCCCCAAGATTTCCCCCCCCGTCCCGACAATCTCAGCGGACGCAAACCCGAACTTAAACTCAATCCCATCCGTCCCCGCTATCAGCGGACTCTCGCCGCTCCCGCCAACGATGGCGAAAATAGTGACCAAACAAATACCAATTCTGAAAATCGCCCCCGTCGCTCTCGTCGCTCTCGTCGCCGTTTTGAGGAGACAACCAATAATTCTTCCCCAGAGAGTCCCCGTCGTTCGCGGCGTTCTCGATCTTCAGAGGAAGCAAGCAACAGTAGTAGTACTCAAGAGAGTCCCCGTCGTTCGCGCCGTCGCCGCTCTAGCCAAGAACAATAACTTGGATAGAGGGTAGCGATTCGCGCTCGTCGGGTTCCCCGATGGTTTAGCGAATCAAGACAGAGGATAGAGGGTAGTTTTGGGAAGCTATAAAATTGGCTGAAACTGTTGAGCTGTCAACTATCAACTATTAACTATCATGGACTTTGCCAGCTATCATTTATGGTCGCAATTTGAACCTGGATTGGGTTGGGAAGATACGCACTGTCAGATGCAGCGAGGGTTGCGATGGACTAAAACATCGCGAATCGATGCGCCACAAACAGCCCCAGTCACCGCAACAATCTGGCAAAAGGTGGGGAAATTAGCGCAACAAGGAGTGTATGAATTTCATCAAGATCCACTCCTGCTCAAGCATCCGCGTGGGTGCGAACGTGTCGCCGATCGATTGTACTTATATTATGAAATTGCGACCGTACGCGATCGAGTGATGCAAATTCTGCGCCAGTATCAAGCCGAACCGTGGTTGCTAAATCGAGATATTTTAGTCTTAAATCGTGGCGATGAACCAATTCCACCCCCGATCGAATTGCAAGTCGAAGGCTACCATTTTCAGCTATTTGCCGCCTTTGATTGTATTATTCGGCCGCGCAACGAACGCATTCACATCATCGATTTTAAAACAGGACTTGCCGCTCCAGATCTGCGGCAAGCAGATGTATATCTTCTAGCTTGTAGTTATCTTTACCCCGATCTCGAAGTGGTCGCTTCTTTCTATAATTTGGAGACGATGACTAGCTCCGCGCTCATTACCGCCACTAGCGATCGATTAGCCCAGATCGCCCACAAATTAGCCCAAATTGCCAAATTACACCAACAGCAACTTCAAGAATATCACCTCAGTACGGATTGCTTCGATCGATTATTTCCCCCTCATCCTGGTACTCATTGTCGATATTGCGCTGTTAACTATCGATGTACTTACAATCAATTTCAGTAGGATCTACCTCAATAACCGAGCGGTAACTGGGCATAATTAAAGACAACCACGAACTTTTGACTGGTTTTGAGCTACCAGGCGGTGGAGATCGATCGCCTGACGTGGCTTAGATTATGCTTGATAAAGGGGAAGCTCTAACTCCAGCGGAGCTAGCCTGGTTGACTGATGATATCGATCTGCTGGAATACCATGATAGCTGGCGATTTGAAGATTCCGAGCGAGTTTTTTCACTATCCAAGGGTCAAGGCAATTTATGAATTACCCTGACCCTAAATTTTGAGGATTACAGCCAAGCGTAAATCATCCCTAAATTTAGTCCTCTTTGACAAGATTATTAGCTGCTAAAGTCGGTGCAGATTCCGAAGTATTTAGCGACCAGGTGCGATCGGTAGTAAAGTCTAAGATCGACTGGTGATAATCGCTCAAACTTTCTCGATGTCCGACGCTTAAAAACGTCATGCCAGAATTTTTTAGTTGTTGATATAACTGTTTTTCATTCTGGGCATCCAGCGCACTAGTAGCCTCATCTAAAATCGCATAGCGAGGTTTGTTGAGCAGCAGTCGCGCAAAAATTAACCGTTGCTGTTCGCCTAAAGATAGCACCTGCGCCCAATTTTGTTCGGTGTTGAATCCACCATGCTGTTGCTCTAGATCGGGTAAGTTTACCTGAATCAAAATTTGGCTCAGATAAGCATCTCCGATCGACGTATCCATATGTGGGTACAGCAGTTGATCGCGGAGTGTCCCCAGTACCATATAGGGTCGTTGAGGTAAAAAGAGCATTTGCTCCAGTGGCGGGCGGACGATCGTTCCTGTGCCTGTATCCCACAGTCCCAGGATCGCTCTGAGCAATGAACTCTTCCCGCACCCGCTTGGCCCCCTGACTAGCAATCCTTGACCTGGCGAGAGCTTTAGCGATAAGCCCTCGATCGACGTTCGTTGACGATTTGGCGTTTGGAGTGTCATCGCGGCTATTTCTAGCCGCTGCTCGATCGGATCGGCTGGATTGGTAATTTTAGTCTCGATCTTGGTCTGTTCGGTACCATCAGGCTGGTGAGCACTCAGGTGGCTATTTTCCACCGACTCCAAGAAGGTATACAGCCGCTCGACACCCGCACCAACAGTAGCCAGAGACTGGAAGCGTGCCACAATCAGATTGAGCGAGAAAAAGACTCGAATGAAAGCTCCCTGTGCCTCGGTAACTTTACCCACCTCTAACTCACCTGCAAAGATACCAGGGGCGACGACAATTGCTGGTAGAATGAAGGGAATAAATTCGTAAGCATTGGTCAAAATATTGAGATTTAATTCCCAAAAAATTAAGCGTTTGAAATTGTCAAACACTTCTCCAAATCTACCTTTAATCCGAGCAGATTCATACTGTTCTCCCTGGTAAAAGGCGATAGCTTCAGCATTTTCGCGCACCCGAACTAAACTAAATCGGAAATCAGCTTCTGTTTTAAGCCGTTCAAAATTCAGTCGCATTAAAGGCTTGCCAAATACTCCAACTGTCGTCAAAGTGCCGAGCAGCGCATAGACGACTAGAAACAAGATCAATGGCTGAGATATCCCCCACAGCACGCTAGTAAAGGCACCGATCGCTAGCAGCGAATCGACGACTGCTAGTAGCAGCGTTAGCGACTCATGAGTAAAGTTTTTGATATCTTCGGCAATCCGTTGATCGGGGTTATCGATGTTAGCTTCGGCATAATTGAGATTATAAAATGCCCGATTCTGGAAGTAGCGATCGATCGAATAACTAGTTAACCATTGTCGCCACTCTACACCCAAGCGGTCGCGCAAATAAACATATCCCGCATAGAGTGGTGCATAAACAACTAATGTCCCAGTAAAGACTAGAATCGTTTGCCAAAATCTAGCTTCATCGTGCGCAGATAACGCCGAGATAAGTACGCCACGTTTGTTGTTTAGTAATACGCTCAGTCCGGTATATCCTAGTGACAACAGGACAACTGCTAATAATAGCCCACGCGCCCGCCACTTTTCTTCGCTCGACCAGTAGGACTTGGCAATCGCCCAGAACTGCTTAAATATGATTAAATTAAATCGTTGCATTGCTTTTGGTATTTACTGCGGCGATTAGTTCTTGCATTGTACCGACTATCGATTCGGCACAGTAGCGGCGACACCAATGTGGCGCGAAAAAACTTATCTTCCGACTCCCACGCAGCACCCTAGCTCAAAAAGGGGGACTTTGAATCCTCAAATTCGATTAATCCAATTTCACGACCATCTTGCCAATATTTTTGCCCTCAAATAGACCGAGGAATGCTTCTACGGCTCGATCGATTCCCACGACTACTGTTTCTTGATTTATCAATTTCCCAGCGCGGAAATAGCCGCCTACCTCCCGTTCAAATTCGCCCAACAGCGGGAGCGAATCAATGACGATTAGCCCTTTCATCGTCAATCGTTTAATCACCATGTTGAAGAGATTAGCAGGACCAGGTTGGGGCTGTTCGTCGTTATACCCAGAGATGCCGCCACAAGCAATAATCCGCCCGTGGATGCGTAATGCCGATAGTGCCGCTGCGAGCGTTTCACCGCCGACATTATCAAAGTAAACATCGATTCCGTCCGGTGCCGCTTGGTTGAGTTGTTCTAGGATAGGGGCAGTCTTATAATTGAAGACTCGATCGAATCCGCATTCTTGCAGAAACTGGATTTTTTCTGGCGATCCAGCCGAGCCAATAACTTGACAGCCGCGTAATTTTGCTAGTTGTCCAGCCACACTACCCACGGCACCAGCGGCTCCTGATATAAAAATTACATCGTCGTTGACATCCACCAAATTCAACCCCGCCCAAGCTGTTAAGCCCGTCGCACCTAATGCCCCAAGGTAAACTGACAGAGGTTGAATGTCGCGACTAACTGGGTGCAATTGTTGGGGCGCGGCGATGAAGTATTCCCGCCAACCATAAGTAGAAGTGACGACATCCCCTGGCTTGAAGGCCTCAGCACGAGATTCGACGACCTCCCCCACGGCGGCACCTTCAAGTGTTTTACCCAACTCAAACGGAGGTACATAAGATTTTGTATCGTTCATCCGACCGCGCATATACGGATCTACGGACAGATAGAGATTGCGAACCAATACCTGTCCCTCTAGCAATGGTGCTAGTTGATGCTGTACGAGGCTAAAGTTAGCTGTGGTGGGTAGTCCATTCGGGCGGGAGGCTAATTGAATTTCACGGCTGATGATAGTTGTCATAATTTTTTTCTCTGATTAATAGGAAATCTCTTGACGATCGCGAAAAAACTTGCCGCTCAAATCGGAGTCAGCGTTCATTGCCAACCAAATCGCCGTATCGGCTCCTTGCTCTGGCGATCTTGCTGCGGATGCACCGCCCATATCTGTTCTCACCCAACCAGGACACATCGAATTAACGGTAATTCCTGAAGATTTCAGTGCTGCTGCTAACATAATTGTCACACCATTAAGAGCGAGTTTTGACAAGCAATAGCTAGGTGAATCGGCAGATAGTCCAGCCAAGGCACCTAAGCCGCTGGAAACATTAATTACCCGAGCAGCCGCAGCTTTTTTTAGTAGTGGTAGATAGGCTTGTGTCGTCCGAATCACACCAAAAGTATTAGTAGCCATTGCCCGCTCTAGCAGGTTTCGATCGATCGTCAGGATATTTATACCCTCATCTGGAAAAATACCTGCATTGTTAATTAAGACATCGAGATGTTCAAAATCCTGACTATAAGTAGCAACTGCTCGATCGATCGAATCATCGTCAGCAACATCTAGCACTAAGGGATGCACTCGCTCGGATTGAAGTTGTTCGATTGCGGCTTTTGCTTTATCGATCGATCTGGCTGCTAAAGTAACTTCAAATCCAGCGGTGAGTAATCCTTGACAAATGGCAAATCCAATCCCTTTATTACCGCCTGTGACTATCGCATGTTTGTGTCGATCTGGTTGAAGATTCATATTTATTCTCCTATTTAAATAAAGATTTGTTCGAGTTATTTTAGTTCGATTGAGTCGAGCGTTCGAGCTGATACGGCGGCGATCCTGTACCGATCGATCGTCACAGTAGTCTGGCTACACCGACGGATCGACTAGTTGCTTGAGGTGTAAATAGGCTTCTTGCGGCGTGAGTCGATCGGCAGTTTCATCAGGAATATAAAACTCCCAGCTATCGGGAAAGTGTCGCACCACAAAGCTGGGAACTAATCCCATCGTTAATGCCATTCGTCCCAAGTTTTCGGCTTGTTCTGCTAGGTCGATTTCATTCGTGAATTTAGTATGATTCATTTAAATTTTCTCCTAATTGTACGATCGATTCGGGAAAGTCGAGGCGATACTAACGAATAGTTTTATGCTTGAACACAGCTAGAACAACGAGTGGATTACGTCGATCTAATTGCTGATAATCCGGCATCCTCACGGACGCTCTGCTGCAATACTGTGGCATCGAGATCCCCTCGACCCTTTGCCATACTCACCAGCAATCGATCGCGCAACACACTGACTACAGGCATAGCAACCTGAGCCGTTTCGCCCACGTTCAATGCCAGATTCATATCTTTGAGTGCCAGCGATAGTTTGAATCCAGGATCGGGTAATTTACCGCTTGATAAAATACTGCTATAAGTCTTGAAAATCGGCGCAGCAAACAGGGTGCTGGTAATAGCATCTGCAAAAACTTGAGGATCGAGTCCACTTTGTTCGGTAAATGTCAGCACTTCGGACAGAATCTCGATCGTATTGAGTACTAAAATATTTGCCGCCAGCTTGGCGATGTGTCCAGCGGCAGGATCTTCCCCTACATCAGAGCTACTGCGACCCATGGCGGCAATAACTGGCATGATTCGCTCCTTTGCCGCCTTTGTGCCAGATACCCACATCGTCAGTTGTTTAGCCGCAGCCGCGTCAGGGCGACCAGAGACTGGTGCCGCCACGTATGCAGCACCGTGTTTTATATGAAACTCTGCTAGTTCTCGCGCAAGTTGAGGGGAAATTGTACTCATCGAAAGATGAATGCCGTTCTGCCCGAGCGCGTTACCGATGCCATCTTTGCCAGTGACGATTTCAGCTAAAGCAGTATCATTGGCTACCATGGTGACGACGATACCATCCGCAGCAACAGCAGCAGGGCTGTCAACAACTTCGGCACCGAGTTTAATTAGTTCGTCAGCTTTACTTTTGGTGCGGTTATAGATTCGCAGCTTGAATCCTCCCTCAATTAAGTTCCGCGCCATTGGCAGCCCCATCGCACCAAGACCGATAAAGCCGATTGTGCTGTCTGTTTGACTCATCCAATTTCTCCTTAGTTCTCAAGTTTAGTTCGTACGTCGAGTCAGTTATTTGGATAGAGATTGCCAAGGTGATTAATCCGACGACACCTACAACCTTTACCTCGTCAGTATTATTTTCGCTCTCCGCCGATGAGGGGCTGGGGCTAGGGGATCCTTTCCCCTCGGTTATCCCTCACTTTTGGTTTGCGACACTCAGCTTCGTCAATGACAAATAATGCTACTAGCACCGCCACGATCGCCAACCATACAGTCGCGCCCAGCCCTGCCCCAAATCCGGCAGTTAATGCCATCTTGTGAACATCAGTCGCCCCAACTAATTGAGCCATTACTGCCTGAGTCCGAGCCGTGGAAATCGCCACGATGATAGCTAGTCCCAAAGCCGCCCCAATCTCCTGAGAGGTAGCGAGCAAGCCTGATGCCATCCCTTGTTCGCGATCGTCGATTCCTGCAGTCGCCGCGATCGTCACAGCCACTTGGATGAGGACGCTACTAAAACCAGTAATTGTTATCCCTGGCAAGAGATCGCGGATGAAGTCACCTTGGACGGGAATCCGACTCAAGTGTTGTAGTCCTAGTACTCCCAACGCGATACTACTAATGAGTATATTTTTGATTCCAAAACGGGTGACTGCTGATGTGGCGATCTCCGCCGCCACGATCGCCGCGATCCCATGGGGCAAAAACGCCAATCCCGTTTGCAGAGCAGTGTAGTTGAGTACTTGCTGCATATATAGTGTGAGGATAAAAATGGTCGAGACGATCGCTGCATCCATCAACAATCCAATCAGATTGGCTCCGGTTAGCGTCCGCAAGCGAAATACCCGCAGCGGGATGAGTGGCGATCGCACATGTGCCTCAATCCAGACAAACAGAGTCAGCAAAACCAGCGCGATGCTAAATAGGATAAATGTCTGGGCACCCCAGCCAGTTTCATTGGCTTGCTGAAGTGCCAATACTAGCGTCATCAGTCCCGATGTCAACGTCACCGCACCCCACCAATCGATTTGTGGAGCCGATTGTACTCGACTCTCTTGCAGTAAGAACGGCGTGAGTACCAGCGTCAGCACTCCAAGCGGCACATTGATAAACATCACCGATCGCCACCCGAGGGTATCGGTAAGAATGCCTCCCAGCAACACTCCTGCGGCAAAACCACTAGCAGCGGCCGCCCCCCAAATGCTCAAGGCACGATTGCGTTCTCGTCCGGCAAAGTTTGTCGTCAAGATCGATAGTGCCGCTGGCGAAAAGAGTGCCGCTCCCAAACCCTGCACGGCACGAGCGGCAATCAGCACCCATTCTGCCTGGGCAAAACTACCGCAGAGCGAACCTAGTGTAAATAGTCCTAACCCTGCCATAAAGACGCGACGACGACCGCATAAATCTGCTGCTTTGCCACCTAGTAATAAAAAGCCGCCGCAAGTCAGCCCATAAGCAGTAATCAACCATTGCAGATTTTGCGGCAAGAAGCCCAAATCTTTTTGGATGGCGGACAGGGCGACAGTGACGATCGAAAAGTCCAGCACCATCATGAACTGAGCGGCACACAGTAAAATTAGTGCCAACCATTGAGAGTTGGGTTTAGTTTGAGTCATGGCTTTTTACTTACTCCCTGACTTCTCAATCGAGAGACATCATGATTCACCCCCTACCCTAGATGTCTAGTTTGACACCAAGAACAGAGTAGCCATACATTCAGGTTTGGCAATAGCGATCTAGTAGTGCTTGGTAATTATCCTGATGTTTGGCATCTTTGAGCACAATCTCAATCCGCACAGTTTCCCAATCGGCAGCAGGCATATTCGCAATCTCATTTAATAGATCGCTTGCAGCCTTGAGCGAATTAAGTTCACCAGAAACTTTTGGTTCATAGCGATCGATCCTAGTTGCGATCTGTGCTTTGTCATGATCCGCCAATCTCAGCCGATCGTCGATCGCTGAATCGATCGTGATGGGGTTCGATCGCCCTAGATCGATTTGAGCGAGTAGTTGATATTCGGGACTGACTTGTTCGACAATCAACTTTTCGCGCTGAACGGGCACTTCAACTTGTAAAATCTGCGTTTCGATTTCTTTGCGAATCACAATTTCACCGATCTTGCGCCGACTTAGATTGACGATCGATCTCTCTTCTAATAGTGAAAAAACTTCTTCCGTCAGAGTCTCTGACATAGAAGTTTTTTGTTGGAATTGAATAAGGTGCTCCTGTAAAGCACCTTTATCAATGGGATCTCGGTCATCTTTAAATTGGTTAGAAATCACGATCGTCAGGATAAATATTTGATGAATTAACAATAATTAGGATCTCAAACCCATAATATTGCTAGATATACAGTTGCAGATATGGTGACTATCTACCTGTCTGCAATTGCGTTCATTCGCACTGAGTTTTGCTAATCTAAGCAGCTATTCAACAACTTAGATTTTTTTATCAACTACTGGATTACCTTGAGTATCTACATCTATTTCTTCGCGACGTAGAGTCTCTTGAGTAGTAGCAGTCTCTTTATCTACAACTTTGCTAACGCGGATTTCCTCACGGACAAAAGTCTCTTTGTGAAATTCAGGTACTTCCTCATAGATCTCCATCCGTGAAACTTCGCCTTCCTTAAAATTAGCTTCGCCTGAAGTGACTGCGGTTTGGGAATTTACTGGAACTCGCTCAATAACCACTCGCTCTTTCTCAATCGGTACAGAAGCCTCGGCGATCTCAGTTTCAATATGTTTGCTGATGACGGCTTCTCCGGTCTTCTGACGAGTTTTACCCGCAACTAACCGTTCTTCATAAAGTTTCAGGTTAGGATGATTGTGATCGTCGATCGCATATAAATCGGGTTCCTTTGCATAGGCATAGGTATCACGATCGTATCCTGTAGAATCTTGTGCGAGACCGACTGTGGGTGGAGTATTTGTAGTAACTGGCGCAGTCGCGGCTCCAGCATCACCAACGCCCTGTGCAGTTGGCGTAGCAGCACGATAAACGCTCCGTACCTGCTCTTCATGCTCGTAATCGACCGTCATATCATTATTAAATTCGGGCAGTGCTTCGACTTGTGCCTTGGTGATGCTGTCGGCATAGACTCGTTTGGCGGTGTTATCAATCCGGGCGCGACCGATCGGCATTAGCACTTTTTTACCAATAATCCAGCCCCCAGTATTGATAATCAAATAGCGAAATTGTCCTTCATTATCGACTAAAACA
>Ga0209390_10006934_pt1 | contig 14796 bp, 19 predicted proteins | sample BON01_FD_187212 | JGI IMG/M metagenome (GOLD analysis project Ga0209390, IMG submission 187212) | Freshwater microbial communities from Lake Bonney liftoff mats and glacier meltwater in Antarctica - BON-01 (SPAdes) (version 2) | ecosystem: Environmental > Aquatic > Freshwater > Ice > Glacier... | reverse complement strand
CATCGAGCATTCTTTGAACTAATTCATCCCGGAAACCGGGCGGGTATTGACGTGGCATAACGATCCTCCTACAGATCAGCCTGCCACAACTCTCATAAACAACGTCCCAAATCAGGGGGTCACATCACCTGGACCCGCCACAAGGGGTCATGCCAGAGCATTTCGGCGGATGTGTCATCACGGGTGATGTATTGGAGGGTACGACGCTGCTGAAGCCCAACCAAACATTCGACCTCGTGGTTTCTCTCAGTGCTTTGGACTGGAACGAACGCATTCGCGAAAATGTTCGAGCTGCGTGGAAATACGTTTCAGGCGGCGGAAGTCTGCTCATGACCATGCGTCTTCATCCGCACATTTGCCTCGAAAGCATTAGTGACTCCTATCAATCGACTACACCGGGCTTAGGCGGCGGAAGTGAACGTGCGCCGTACATAATTATTTCGGTTCCCGAGGCCGTACATTTTGCAAAATCGTTGGGCGCAACCCAAGTCGATGTTTTTGGCTACTGGGGCAAGCCTTCAGTTACTGCGAGAACCTCAGTTAAAGAATGTATTTTCGCGGCGGCGGTTCTGCGGAAAGGGCTAGGTGATGACATCAATACAGAGTTCGTAGTACATTCGCCAACCTCGCTTGCAGAGCAGGTGAAGAGCATCCAAACTAAGCACTGACAGAGGGTACCTAGTGATCACAAATGTCATATCACGCTGATTAACCAGGCGATGGAGGGGTAATCTTCTTGTTGCTGGCCCGTTCCAAGCTTGGCCGTTTTGCGGGTCTGGTCCAAAGCAATTTTCTGCATCCTCACAAGGATCAATCTTCAATAATGCAGCCACCCTGCAAGAACTAACATCCTTCTTTGTCTGCGTGGTCTATTTATTCAGGGTAAATTGCTGCCAATCAATTTCGCACCCAAATTTGGTTGAATGTACTTGAGAATTCACCTGTTTGGAACATATCGCCATGACGCTTAGCTTCGAGCTTAAATCCGGCACCAAGCAGGAGGCGGCTGACTTCAGATGCGAGTTCCCGAAATTGGTCATCCACCTCAATAAGTACGGACCGCAGAACAGGCGAGCGCAAGACCGCTTGTGCCCCTTCAAGGACCAAGTGTTCTATCCCATCCACATCAATCTTGAGCAAAGATGGCAACTCGGGAACAATGCCGCTCTCAACAATGAAGTCCATACTGCACCCAGGCATTTGGTAACTCATCTTTTCAACTAGAGGGAGTCCATCATGGCCGAAGGTGGCGCCGAATGTTGACAACGCTCCACCCTCATCAGTCTCGGACATAGATAGAGAGGCAATCATATTTCTCGATGTCAGGGGAATTGGAATGACGACGATACGGTCGCTTAGCTCATTTAATGCGATGTTCTTTGCTAGTAGCCCGAGGTTTAATGCAGACGGCTCAAATGCGTAAACTTGGCCGGGAAACATTTTGGCGAAATAGAGACTATAAATTCCGACATTAGCCCCGACATCGAAAAATGCGCCTTTCCCCCCCCACTTTTCAATCCAATCTAAAGTCTCCGGCTCCTTCGTAGAGAAGGTGTCCGCTCTAAATCTGCAGATCTCGTTCGGAGAATAAATTCGAAAATTTACTTCGTGGCCCTCGCCAGTGCTTGCGTGGCGAATGGAAGACGTTCGTGCAATGCTGTCGCGATACATCTGGTCGTTCGAAGTTAAACTCAACTGTGGCCGTATCTTGCCGAGAAGACGCAAATACACCCGTGTCCAAGTAACTGGAAACAAGACTACAACTTTCAAGAATTGCCGCATAGATCTGACTGTATCCTAAGAGACGCGTTAGCCCGAGGCTGACGTGATCAGTGATCCGGCGATATATCCGCGAGGGAGAGTCTCCGACTTTACCCGGCCAGGTACCTGCCAGGGAAGTGGGCAATCGCTAAGTGCGTTACACCAACAACTCGCCATTCTCAAGCTATGGGGATCTTTGATTTTGACCTGACCCCCTGGGTGATATGACCCCCGTTTTTTGGACCGGGATCACCAACCAGAGGCAGGTCAAAATGTCGCTGGATATTTTTGCGAAATTGTTGACCATGTCGAGGGTCACGTTGAGTCCGTCACTATGGCTTCAAGGGGCGAACCCCTGCTAACCGAGGGAATAGATGGGACGTTTGCATACGCATCTGGTAAATTTCTGAGCCTAATGAATAATACAAATGAAGGTTTTCTTGATGTAAAAAGATCCCACGCAATCTTGCAGGCCCAGATCGGCACGCTTATTTTTTCCACAGAGGACGCCGAGGCCCGAACGCGTTCGCGACTCTATGTTAATCCGTATTTTGAAAAAGCCATGTCGAGTGTCCGCCAGTTGAAGGAGATCAAGGCACGCGACCGCCCACATTTGCGGTTCATAACCCTTGTGTCATGTGTTGTATGCGACCGAGAGCGTCAGGATCACAGGGCCTTCGACGCATTCTGGGGTGATTGTGTCGACCAGCTTGCCTGCGTTAATTTTAACCCTTGGGACAACACCTACCACAACGAGATCAGCGCCACCAATGAATCCTGCTCAGGTCAAGTCCAGACGGGGAGCGTGAGCGAGATTGAGACTGGCCAGAGTTATTTGACCCTGCGTGAGAAGCACCTCGAGCTTCAGCGGCAGGGTTTGACACCCTACCGAGGACGCGTGAGCGTCTGATGCGGTCGGTGTTCACCTCTCCGATCAGCGAGCGAAGTGCGCGGATACACCGCGTTGTAGTGCCATTCGAGGAGCGCGCTGGACTAATCCGGATGGATCGGAATGAGGATGTTGTCGGCTGGGATGAGGAAAACCTAACAGAAATGTTGGGGCGCATAAGACCTAGTGACCTTGCGGCGTACCACGATTCAGATCGCCTTCAAGAACGAATTGCTGATTGGCTCGGGGTACTGCCAAATAACCTGACCATCACGGCTGGGTCCTCCGAAGCCTTGGAAATGGTATTCGAGACATATGTGGATGAAGGGACCAAAGTTCTTGTATTGAGCCCCTCATATTCGCTTTATGAGGTATTCGCCGCGAAGTGTGGGGGCCAACTCGTCGCCTTCCCATTCGACGCCGATTTAAACTTGGACGTTAGTAGTTTGATCGAAACAATCTTCAGAGAGCGGCCGCGTCTCGTGACGATTGCCAACCCTAACCAGCCAACAGGTACCCGTCTGGCCTCGGTCGAGCTTCGCAAAATCGCGGATGCCGCACTCGCCATTGGCGCTATGTTGCTTGTTGACGAGGCATACTGGTTGTTCACGCATGACTCCGCACTGAGTTTGATCACGGATTATCCGAATGTCGTTGTCACTCAGACGTTCTCGAAGGCCCTGGGGCTCGCGGGGCTTAGACTGGGTTATTGCGCTGGACCAGCCGATCGGATCGCAGAGGTGGAGAAGTTCCGAGGCGTTACACAGTCTAATTCCATTGCCCTGTTAGCCGCCGACTACATTCTGGATCATCTCGAATGGGTACTGGCCCGGATCTCGGATGTCATTGCCGGTCGCGACTACCTTGTAAGTAAGTTTTCTGAATCTGGATTGATCACATTCGCATCCCACGCCAACTTTGTGTTACTTGAATGCTCATCACGCAATTCGGCAATACAATTGATAGATTCTTCTCGAGCATCCGGTTTTGCCATCCGAGGACCCCTTTTAGGCTACCCTCTCGAAAACTTCGTACGCATAACTGCAGGTCCACTATCTCTAATGGAGCAGTTCTGGTCTCAGTGCAGTTCTAATATTTTCGAGTACGCGAAGCAACGAGAGCGATAGGGGGGCTTCCGCCTTGCTTGATAAAAAGACTGCTGTATTTTTTGATGTCGACGGGGTGCTGATAGATTCCGTAGCTGCTAAGGGACAGGCTTTTGTTGATCTGTTTGCCGAGTTCCCCGAACATTCTGAGGCGATCCTTGACCTGCACCATGCCAATGGAGGCGTAAATCGGTTACGCAAGTTTGAGATGATTCATGAGCAGTTCCTTGGCATTCCTCTCAGTAAAAAGCGAGCCATTGAACTGGCGGACGCGTTTTCCGGCATTGTTCTACAAAAGGTGACAGAGGCGCCAGAAATTCCAGGTGCATCCGCTGCCCTTGCGTCCATGCACGGAAAGTTCCCCATGCACGCTATTTCAGCTACACCTACTCCTGAACTCAAACAGATATTGCACGAACGCGGGATTCTGCCCTACTTCCGATCGGTTCATGGAATACCACCATCCAAGTCGGCGACTGCTCGATCCCTAATTGCCACGCACGGGTACAACGCTCAGCATTGCTTATTTATTGGAGACAGCGAACAAGACTTTACTTGCGCGATCAATAATCGCATGCTTTTCGTCCATGTACGGGAAGTTGACGCCCCTGCCTTTCCTGGAACAGCCCGTACCGTCGTGAACCTTGTGGGGATCAACCTGGTTATTGGTGAACTGCTTCTTGAAGTGGGAGTTTAATGAAGGAAAGAGTAACCGTGCTGGTGGCATTGGCAACCTAGAACCCTTAAATCGGATATGGCTGATCGCGGACGCTCAGGAGAGCACTTGGGGATCTCCGTTGAGGACGTAATGATTCGGAATTTCACAGTTGCCGATGGCTATGATCACATGGGTTTCATTCAACCAGATATCCCCACCAGTCGAATCTAGGTTCGATGAATCTGACGGAGTGTTTGGTGGCTTGCGCGACCTCGCAACTGTGGTCGCATGAGAAGGAGTAGCCAGCTTGTAATAGGGTGTCGACGGCTGAGATGGCCCTCTGCGTTGACTGGAGGAGGTTGGAAATGGCACGTGTCCTCATTACAACAGTGCCCTTTGCCATCCACAACAACCTCCCACTCGAACTCCTCGAGTCAACGGGTGTGGAGTTTGAAATCAACCCATTGGGCCGACGACTCAAAGAAGCAGAACTTTCCAAAATGGTCGCGGGGGCTGAGATCCTAATTGCGGGGACAGAGCCGATAACAGAGATGGTTATGGATGCCGCCCCGAATCTTAAGCTTATCGCTAGAGTCGGTGTAGGCCTTGATAACGTGAATCTGCTTGAGGCGCGCAAACGCGGAATTGAGGTTACCTATACGCCTGAAGCGCCAGCCCCGGCGGTGGCTGAGTTGACCATCGGGTTGATGCTTTCGCTGCTGCGCCACACGCATGTGGCCAACCTAAAAATGCATCGCGGAGAGTGGGATCGCCACATGGGCCGACGTATCCCTGAAGTAACGGTCGGGATCATAGGCACTGGCCGGATCGGTAGTCGGGTCCTCCGGCGAATCCAAGCATTCGGGACGCCCCGGACCCTCGTCAACGACTTGAAACCTGTGCCTAAACTAGCCCCTGAGTTGAAACTTGAGTGGGTTGCCAAGGAGACGATCTACCGTGAGGCCGACGTAATCAGTGTGCACCTGCCGATGACGAAGCAGACCCGGAATATGATCGGCACCGAGCAGTTACGCCTAATGAAGCCCGATGCACTCCTCATCAATACTTCCCGCGGGGGGATCATCAACGAAGCTGACCTTTATCAAGTACTAAGTGAAGGGCATCTCGGCGGCGCTGCCATCGATGTATTCCAGGAGGAGCCCTATGCGGGACCCCTCGGTGAGATAGACAGATGCCTATTAACCAGTCACATGGGTTCCATGTCAATTGATTGCCGCTCACGTATGGAGCTTGAGGCAACCGAAGAGGCTGTGCGCTACCTGAGCGGGCTAGACCTTGGCAGCAGGGTACCTGAAGACGAGTACGACTCTCAACTTGTGGATCGCCGCTAGCGTCCCGGATTTTCCAGCCACCATTGGGCCTGCGGCAGCTGGAACGGGTAGTCAACGTCCAGTCCGCCCACATTTTTGATCGGATGGATCCGCTGCCCCATCCATTTCTGTGGCAACATCCCTGAGTGAAGAGTGTCGAGATTAGTCGGTCTCACTATCGAGACACCCATATCCGCGAACCACACATTGCCCTGCGAATCCCGATCACAGTCTAAAGTAGCAGGGTCACCAAAGGCCTCGAAAGGAACAAAGGGTTCAAGGAGCCCCTCCTCGGTGATCTTGCGTGCCCGCAAGGGGCTCCACATGTTATAGCAGGAGACCGTGACCGCCGAATCAAGATCTGGTCGGCTCCGCATCTCAGAGATTCCTTCCCTCAGTTGCGCAGACGAGATCGTGACCGCGTTGGCCATAAGCAGCACATACAGCTCAGGTGGGGTTCCGGCGGCCGTCAGTTCCCGACTGATCACCTGGTGAGCGTGAACAAAAGCATCTTCTCCCAAGGCAGCGTTGCTGGCTAGATTCGCTGGACGTTCGATTAGCCGGGCGCCCATCGCAAAGCCGATGTCACCCAGGGTGGGGTCATCTGTCGACACATATGTGATATCTATTTCAGAAGTTTGTCTAGCCGCTTCAAGGGGCCACCAGGCCATGGGGTGCCCGGCGATCTCGGTGGTGTTCTTGCCGGGAAATCCTGAGGACCCTCTTCGACCGATGAGAATAGCGGCGATCATGATTCAAAGTTTTCGATCGGGTTCTGCTCACTGCTTGCCTTGATCGCCTCAAGAAGGCCGAGCCCTAGATCGACGTAAGTGTCGCCGACGAGTCGGCGTCCCTTGTTGGCCGTGAAGGAGTAAGGGGTGAGCCTGTAGCGCCCCTCGAATGGCTCGTTGCTTAACTTGATCTCGATCCCTCCCCCGAGCATTTCGTCAATCATCTGCAAGAGCTCAAGTGTAGAAATCCGTTCACGACCGGTGATGTGTATGGCCTCCTCCGCATACTTAGGATCCAAGGCAGCCACGGCCAACGACGCGGCATCAGTGATGTGCACGTACTCCCGGATCTCCGTGCCGTCACCCCAAAAGTCGATTCGACGGTCATTTAGCGCTTGCTTGACCAACCGAAGTATTGCATTCTGCGGGTCAGCCCGAGGACCATAGAGGGACCCGAAGCGAAGGATTGTGGATCTCAGGCCCATCTGGTGGGAAAGGTCTTCTACGAGTCTCTCGGCTGCCTGCTTTGTCGTCCGATACACGGATCCACCATTGGAAAATACATACACGCTGCTCGCAAGCATGAAACGCTGCACACCAGCTGACCCTGCGGCTTCCAACGCCGTGAGGGTTCCAAGAACGTTCACTTCGATTGCCAACCGCGGCATATCTCGTGCCCTGTCTAGGTCCGCAATTGCTGCACAGTGGAATACTGCATCGCATCCGATCATGGCATCGCTTACAGCCTGGGTGTCACGGATATCCGCGAGGATGAAGCCACGATCCCCTGATGCTGGCGCTTCCAGATCTAGCACCACTACTTCCTGGCCTTGCCTTACGAGCTCGTCGGCGATATGGCTTCCAAGAAAACCGCTTCCGCCCGTAACAAGAGCCTTCATGTGATTACCCTCGCTCACTACACAGAGTCTCATGCATGCGGCACGGCGCCGCTCTCAGCCACTGACGCCCTGGGTTCTTCCATAGGAAAATTAAGTCGCGAGCATTGGCATTGGTTTGAGGCACATTATCAGCGCCACAATACACTGTCAAAAAAGGATGACATGACTTTCCTCCGATAGAAATCCCACTCGATTTCGATAGATAGGTAACGATTCCCTCTGTAATCGAAGATGCCTCCGTAACGGGCACTTGGGTAACAGGTTTCTTAAGGGGCACCATTTCATCCCTCATCATGATAGCGAGCATAGACCCGTGGAACGGCACTTTCCGCTATCGCCTTACGAATGAACTTGATGAACATCGGTAATTCCATCAATCTCCAAGAACACGGCGCCAACCATTCGTTCCTCCTGAACTAATCGGACTCATCCCGGGTCAGGGCCGTGTGCGGTGTAGTCTTGGTAGCGATGTCACAGACAACAACTATTGATGCTCCATGCCGACATTCACATTTTAGAGCCCTCTGATTTAGCCTTACAAGGAGAATTTTTTATGGCGCTGCCCTCTGCGTGTCCCTTATGCCACGCGAACGAGTTGAGCCAGCATGTTGAGGCGCGCGTCGTTGCTGGGGGGACGGAAGAACATGCATATTTTCGCTGCGATTCCTGCGACGTCCGCTACCTGTGGCCACGTCTCACAACAGAGGAGGAAATCCGTTTCTATAGAGACGAGTTTGCCGTCTTCATGCAGTCACGGGAAGGGACCGAATCACTGCCCCTGACCGCACAAGCACACCGCGAACGAAATGAGACGCTGAGGGTCGAGCGAATGGCACGCCTCACCGCCGATCTGTCGAGGCCCAGATCTATCCTGGAGGTTGGGTGTGCATCGGGATTCATGCTGCTACCTCTTCAAGATGCGGGTCACCATTGTGTCGCAGTGGAACCTTCTGGGCTCTTCCGAGAGGATTTGAACGCACTCGGTCTGAAGACATTCAACACCGTCGATGAGTTGATTGCAAATAGCGACGAGAAATTCGATCTCATATTTCACTACTTCGTACTTGAGCATATTGGCGATCCACTCAGGTTCCTCACCCAGCAGATTGAGCTGCTAAATCCCGGTGGACTGTTGGAGTTCGAACTTCCGAGTGGCAATGACGCCCTGCTCGAAGTGTACAACCTCAACTCATTCAGGGATTTCTACTTTCAGATCGGTCATCAATGGGTGTTTACTCCAGATGCATTGAGCCTTCTGTTGTCGAAGTCTGGCGTAGATGTTCAAGTCAGGCAGAGGCAACGATACGGGCTCGCAAATCATGTGACGTGGGCGGAGCACGGGAGACCTGGTGGCAATCCCCAGCTTGCAACAATCTACGGTGACGATCTAGAGGACGTCTACCGTCAGCGACTCGTCGACACTGGGCACGCGGATACTCTGAGTGCAGTTATCCGGAAGTTGTGATGCAAAGAGTCGTTGTCGTAACCGGCGCGGCCGGGTTCATCGGAAATGCCGTTGCTTCACGTCTGCTCAAGGAGGGCAACGAGGTTGTGGCGCTTGACGACTTCTCGTCAGGACGCAACCTCTTCGTGGACCCGGGACTGCTTGTTGTTAAGTGCGATCTACGCTCGCGGGAGCAGGTCGAAGCCAACTTGCCCAGTGAGGTCGATGCGATCGTGCATTGCGCCGCTCAGTCATCCGGCGAAATTTCGTTTGACGACCCGTGGGACGACATGACTAGGCACATTAATGCCACGCTCCAACTGCTCGAAGTTGCGGCCTCACGTGGCGTAGCTCACTTCGTCTATACGAGTTCAATGGCGGCCTACGGCGACCCTCTCGAGCTTCCTGTGAAGGAGAATTCCTCGCTCAATCCGCTTAGTTTCTACGGGGCGGGGAAGGCCGCGACCGAGCACTACGTTCGATTGTACTCAAGCTTCGGAATGGCCCACTCAATCCTGCGCCCCTTCAGTGTCTACGGTCCGGGTCAGGATCTAGGTAATCTTCGCCAAGGAATGATCAGCATCTACCTCGCCCAACTTATGCGTTCAGGGCACGTTGTTGTTAAGGGTTCCTTGGATCGATTCCGCGACTTCGTTCACGTTGACGATGCAGTCTCGGCGGTCGTTGCCGTCCTTGAGAGTGAAGCCACCCATGGCCAAACTATGAACTTGTGCTCGGGACAGGCAGTGTCCGTCAGGGAAGTCGTCGGATCCCTGCTGGCATGTGCCAATGCTGGGTGGGATGTCGTAGAGGTTGTCGAGAGCACGCCAGGTGACCAGTTCGGTATGTTTGGAGACAACCTCCTCCTCCGTGAGCTAACAGGCTGGGCACCCAAGTGGGAAGTCAAGGAAGGCATTGCAGACATGTGGACAAGAGCAAAATCAATAGTTTCGAAGGATGGCAATGACTGATTCAAACAAGAAACTGAGTGTGGCAATCGTTGGCTGCGGTCGCATTGTGGGCCATCACGTGGCCGCTATCGAGTCCAGCGAAGACCTTGATCTCATTGCTGTTTGCGATCTAGACCTCGAGCGAGCCTCTCGAATGTCGCCGAGGGGAGAGGTGCGCGTTTACGAGGACTACCGCCTAATGCTTGAAGAGAATCCGGCAATTGACGTCGTCGCCATCGCAACGCCGAGCGGACTGCACTATCCACACGCGCGCGAGATTGTCGAGCGATGGAGCAAAAGCGTAGTGATCGAGAAGCCACCGACTCTGAAGTTCACAGAACTTGATGAACTTGTTGATCTTGCGGCCGAGCGCGGATGCCATGTTTTTCCAGTTTTTCAGTACCGCTTCAATGCTCCTGTCCAACGTATCCGGCGCGGCCTCCAGGATGGAGAGTTGGGTGAGCCCCGCATTATCTCGATTCGCCAGCGATGGTGCCGCACACAGAAATACTACGATCAAGGGGCTTGGCGAGGAACATACTCGCTCGACGGCGGTGCCTTAACGAATCAGGGCATCCACCATCTTGACTTAATACAGTATTTTGGTGGACCTGTGGCCGAGGTGTTCGCTGTCAAGGCCACCTTGGGTTCGGGCATCGAAGTCGAGGATTCGATCGTGGCCACTCTGCAGTTCGAGAACGGAGCCATCGGCTCACTTGAGATCACCACTGCAACCCGGCCAGACGACGTCGAGTCTTCTGTTTCGGTCATAGCGGCAAACGGCTACGCAATTCTGGGCGGTTGGGCAACTGACAAATTATTGGCCTACTCCCCGAACCCCGCCGAAACCGAAACTTTCAGCCAGTCGAACGTAGATGCCTACGGTCAGGGCCACGTGGACATCTACGCGGGGGTAGTCCGAAAGATACGTTCATTGGGTGAGCCAGCAGTCACGACTACCGACGCATGTTCCGCCCTGAGGCTCCTTCATTCGCTCTACGTGAGCGCTGACGAACATCGCTCAGTCGCGATGCGAGAGGGCGTCCAATTTGCGCAATTAGGTGCCTACGACCACACCCTTTGGAGCGCCTACCAAACTGCTAATTACTAGATCGTGCCGGTGACGACAGCGCCACATATTGCCTGAGGAGTTGATAGCAACCCTGCGCCGGATGCAATTACCGGCTCTACGCATTTGCGTGGGGAGCGTGGGTTCTGATGCGTGGTGGTTTGGTTGGGTTGGCCAGTTCACTCCGCCGGTGTGGAGTAGTACTCGGAGCCTGTAGTGCTGGAATGTTCGCAAAGCCGTGGCCGCAGCGTTTCACTTTTTTGATGCATAAGTTCAGGCCTTCGGTTGGTCCATTGGATGCGCCAGTGTCGTGGTGAGCCAGGATCTTTTTACGCCACGATTTCAGGGTTCGCCCCAGAGACCGGACTTCAGCGACGGGGTCCACTTGGCAGCCTTTGATGGCTTTGTCTAGGAGTAGCTCCCCCTAGGCCCGGTTGGTGGCCAGGTAGACATCACGTACGGATTCCTTCGCGAGCGGGGCGCCGAGTACTTCGTTATTGGGGTCACCGGCGCGCAGCCCGAGAAGCACGCGTTCCTGGCCTTTTTCGTTGACGCGTTCCGCGCCGGTGAGGAGCAGTTTGCGAATCTTGTATAGCGGATCAACTGTGCGCCCGCGGTGTCCTAGTGTCTCGGTTTGCACTCGTCGTCGTACTTTAGCGGGGCACCGGTTTGCGACCCGGACTACGTGAAACGGATCGCATGACACGTTGGGCGTGATCGAGATGCGGGGAGCGTCCCGCGCGAAATGAGTCCGCCAGATCGGTGGCAACGACTTCGATGCCCGACAGCCAAGCCGGATCCGCGTTCGCGGTCCATTTGCGCAGGTCAGCAGCACTACTACCCTCGACCATGTCGATCACGATGCGTTTCTCAAGATCGACTGGGGTGTATCAAGGTTCTTGGACATGTTGTCTCTTAGCGAGAGGATGGGTTCATGTCCCAGAAGAGACGGAAGTTTTCACCACAGTTCAAGGCCGAGGCAGTTCAATTTGTGATCGAAACCGGTCGCCCGATCAATGAAATTGCTAAAGAGCTGGAGATCCATGAGGGCACGTTGGGTCATTGGGTCAAGCAATGGAAGAACGAGAATCCGGAGCCGGAAACGGCTCTAACTCCTATGGAAAGGATGCGGGTGGCTGAGATGGAAGATGAGTTGCGCAGGCTCCGAATGGAGAATGAATTCACCGCGGCCTTCTTCGCCAAGACGCAACCGTAAATGAGCGTTGCGTCCTCATAGAGGCGGAGAAGGCGAACTATCCGATCACGTTTATGTGTTCGATTTTAAACGTGTCACGGTCGAGTTATTACGCGTAGGTAAACCGCGTCGAGTCGATGACAACTCTGCGCCGGGAGGAACTCACGGCCGTGTTGATTGACGTGTTTTTCGATCACCGGGAAATCTATGGATGTCGGCGGATAGCACGTGAACTTAACAAACTGAACTATCCATGCAGTGTTGGTTTAGTCGCAAAAATTATGCGCGCCCAGGGCCTAGAAGCCGTGCAACCACGAGCTTTTCGGGTCACCACGACTCATGGAGACGGTGATGTTTATCCTGGTGATTTCATTGATCGTGACTTCACGTCCAGTGAACCAGGCACACGACTCGTTGGCGACATCACGTATCTGAAAACGGCTTGGATTCCAGCGATCATCGCAACAGTGCGGTTTATGTGGAAAAGAGTAACTCAGCCATTTCTGGTTCGGTGCGGTGGCACTGAAGTCATGCCGGGCCCGCCCGTGCTCATCAATGAAAGCTAGAAGGTCATCATGAACCGGGGGCCCAGGCTTGCGATTACGGCCACGTTTCTTGGCGTGCACGCTGAAGATCCCCTGCGCCGAGCACATCCGCCAGATGCGGTTCTCTGACACGGGGTAACCCAGTTCGGCGAGCTCATCAGCGATGAACCGGTACCCGTAGCCAGGGTCATCACGGTGAATGCGCAAGGCGGCATCGATCAGATGCGCGTCATCCCAATCCCGTTGCGACACAGGGGATTTGAGCCACTTGTAATACCCCTGAGTCGATAGTTCCAGCACCCTGCACGCCACCGCGACCGGCACCCTGATTCGGGCACCGGCCGCAGCTAATTCACGGACGAGAGGGAAAACTATTTTCCCGGCAGATAGGCCTGGGATAGGTACGCGGCCGCCCGGCGCAAGACTTCATTCTCCTGCTCAAGAAGGCGATTGCGTTTCTTAAGTTCACGCACCTGCGTGGCTTCACTCTCGGTGATACCGGGACGGTTTCCGTCCTCGATATCGGCTTTCTTCAACCAGTTCGACAAGCACCCATCCGAGATCCCGAAATCCTTCGCGATCTGGGTTAACGGCGCATGCCCCTGGCGGACAACAGCCACGACATCGTCGCGGAACTCTCTGGGATATGGCTTCGGCATGACAGACATCCTTCCAGCGAGGACAAATCCTCACAGGTTAGGTGTCAACCAAACCCTGGGCAGACCCTGTACTAACATTCAAGCCATGAAAAAGTTCCTGAGATCGCTAGCGCTTTGGCCCGTTGCTCTAACTAATGCGTATTTCAGAGCGCTCGGAAAGGTGCGACCTCAGTGGGCTTTTGTATTTAGTGACCGGATCTATGCCCAGAGGCTAACTGAAACAACGACAGTGATGCACGAAAGTAGCGACAACAATCAGCAAGTCACCCTGATTCTCCACACACCGAACGCCGTCTGCCGGTGGAGGGCCGAATCATTTTCCACAAAAGAGCCGGAGACTCTGGAGTGGATTGATCAGTATGGCGGCCACGGTGCATTCTTTGATGTTGGCGCCAATGTCGGTCTCTACAGCCTTTACTACGCAAAATTGTATCCTGATCAGGTCTACTCGTTTGAGCCATCCGTGTTCAATCTGGGACTTCTCGCCAAGAATATCCATGTAAATTCCATGAGTGACCGAATCAATATCGTACCGATCCCGCTATCTTCGAAAGACCAGATTGCTGCGCTGCGTATAGGTGAGCCCGACGAGGGGGGGGCAATGTCGACGTTTGGTGCTACCTTCGGACATGATGGACGAACCTTCGATGAACACATGATTTATCGAATGCCAGGCCTCACGCTGGACACAATGCTTGCCAGCGGCATGATCTCCGAGTCGCCGTCCTTGATTAAGATCGATGTAGACGGCATTGAACACCTAATTCTCGGTGGCGCTCGATCCACTCTTCGAGCCCCGACCCTTCGCTCCGTTCTCGTTGAAGTTAACGATGACTTTCGCGAACTCGCGTCAGAGGTCTCCCAGCACTTGACGGACGCCGGATTTCAAATGAAAACGAAGCGCCACGCAGTTATGTTCGACACTGGCCCGTACGCGGCCTGCTTCAACCAAATTTGGGTGCGAGCCTAACTTCGTTAGTCGTCCTGGCATGACCCCTTGCAGTGGGTCCGGGTGATTTGAGAGTCTTAGTTCACCCATGTTGGGTGGAAAGGCTCGGTTGGAAATGGCTGGAAGAAAGAATCATTCACCGGAAGACATTGTCCGGTTGCTGCAGCGCTTTGATGAACTCCTGGGAAAAGGTATGACGGTGGAGCTGGCGTGCCGTGAAATTGGCGTAAGCACCGCCTCATATTACAAATGGCGACAACGCTACGACGGTATGAGCGTTGACGACGCGAAGGAGCTTAAAGAGCTCCGGGTGGAGAATGCGAAGCTCAAACGACTGGTCGCTGACTCAGAGTTAGAGAAGCTGATGCTCAAGGAGATCGCTAAGGGAAAATTCGGTGCTTGATGTGGCCCAACAGGTAAACGTCGGGCTGTTCTGTTGCTCCAGGAAAAGTTTGGGGCATCAGAACGGTTCACGTGTAACGTTGTTGGGCTTCAAAGATCAACGAACCGTAGGCCTCTTAAGTGTGAAACACCCAGTGATCCTGACCGGTGGCTACGCACGCATTTATGTAAATGGGCAGGCATCTCGCGGAACTCCCGTAAGGGCTAC
>Ga0209390_10006931_pt1 | contig 14800 bp, 10 predicted proteins | sample BON01_FD_187212 | JGI IMG/M metagenome (GOLD analysis project Ga0209390, IMG submission 187212) | Freshwater microbial communities from Lake Bonney liftoff mats and glacier meltwater in Antarctica - BON-01 (SPAdes) (version 2) | ecosystem: Environmental > Aquatic > Freshwater > Ice > Glacier... | reverse complement strand
CGCCGGTGGCTGTGGTGCCGAATGGAATCGATTTGCCGCCTTTACCTGCAGCCAAGGCCTCGGGTGACGTGGGAACCCTGCTATACCTGAGCCGCATCCATCCCATAAAGGGCCTCGATCGGTTGTTGCGCGCCTGGGCGGAGTTGGAGTCCCAGCACCCCGAGTGGCGGCTGGTGATCGCCGGTACGGGCGAGCAGGGTCATGTCCGCGACGTCAAGGCACTGGCGCAGTCGCTGAAACTGCAGCGTGTGGAGTTCCCCGGTCCGTTGTATGGCTCGGCCAAGTCGCAGGCATATCTGGATGCGGATCTGTTCGTACTGCCGACCCACTCGGAGAATTTCGGTATGGTAGTGGCGGAGGCGCTGGCCCATGCTTGCCCGGTGGTTGTGAGTCGCGGCGCGCCGTGGTCGGCGCTGGAGAGTGAAGCTTGCGGCTGGTGGGTATCGAATGATGTTGTTAATTTGACACAGGCATTGGACGCGGCGATGCGACTGCCTATCGAACAGCGTGAAAGCATGGGTAAGGCGGGTCGATCCTGGATGGAGCGGGATTTCAGCTGGACGTCGGTAGCCGAGCGGATGGATGGAGCGTACAGGTGGATGTTGGAGGACGGCCCACGGCCGGCTTGGGTGCGAGTGGAATGATCTTCGAAAACAACACAATGGAATTCTTGAAAAGACTAGTGTGATCCGCAGATGTGCGGAGCTGTTACTAGGATCCCTCGTGATTCGCCGCCGTATTCCTGCTTCGGCTGGATAAGCGCAGCTTGTCTTCAGTGGAAAAGTTGGGGGACTCAAGTATCTGTTGAAGCCTTCGGAAAAGTGGGATCCTGAACTGCTAAAAATCGCAAAACTTCTGGTCAAGAGTGGTGGCGTTGTCTGGGATGTTGGGGCCAACGTCGGTCTTTTTTCAAAGGCTGCAGCCGTACGCGCTGGGCCGAATGGTCGGACTGTTTCGCTGGAGGCCGATATCGATGCGGTCGCTCTGCTCAATTGCACGATACGACTGCCCTCGAAGGACCATGCCGAAATGACCGTTATTCCTTTGGCATTGGGAAAATCACCTGGATTTGTCCGATTTGCTATTGCGAAGCGGGCGCGTGCTGCGAATGCGATAGAAGGGCATGGGTCGACACAAACCGGCGGCACGCTGGAAATCAGGACGCTTCCCTGCGTCACGCTGGACAGTCTTCTTGACCACTTTCCGCCGCCCGACGTGCTTCAACCCGGCTAATTCACGAAGCCCCGTTCTGGCGGATTCCGGCGCGTCCAAACGGTGATGAAGAGTGGGGTCCACTTTAGTACGCCACCTATGCGTTCTGTTTCGAGGGTCCGCGGTGATGTTCGGAGCTTGCGATCGGGTGCAGAGACCCACGATAGAGCGATTTTTCACAGCTGGACCGAGAGCGATCCTGCCAGGCGCGGAGAGGCCAGCATCGAGACATCCTTTTCCTCTGACTTCGGTTTGGCGTCACCAGACCATGACTGGCATTCGTTCCAACAAGCGTGTCATCACCTGCCAGAGTTCCGCTGCCGACTGGGCGATGACGACCGTGACTCGCCGGGCGTGAACACGGACCGTCGCTGCGACCTTCAGATACCGCTCGCGAAGCCGCCGTAGGCTGATGCCCTGCTTCATCTTTCGCTCCAACGCTCGGCGCATGGCATGCATGACTGGGTAGGCAGACACGCTCAAGAGGAGATTCGCTTCATTACGGGCGAAGACCTCCTCGCAGGTGCTGTTGCCTCGGCAGGTGCTGGAGAGGTGGGGTGTCAAGACGGACTTCAACTCGCCCATGTGGGCTTCCGCCTTGCCGCGGCGGCGATAGAGCGCAAGCAACTGATCACCGTCCCGCCGTGCTTCAGTGAAATTCGTCACCAGAAAGAAGTGATTCAGGAAAAGATCATCCGGCCGCTCCTGGACCACCAGGACCACGCGCCGCGGTTCGTCCCAGGATTCGGCCTGGTAGACGAGCTCGTGCGTCCACTCGCGGGGCTCAATCGGTGGCCGACCGGGCGGCCTTCGAAGCAAGGGGGCTGCCAGGCGTTCCAAAACAGGATTGCTGGTCAACCGACCGACGTAGTGCAGCTTGGCGGCCTCCAGGGCAGACAGTGTCGGACCACCCGTGAAACCGGCATCGATGCGCACCTGGACTTGCCGACAGATCCCAAGATCGCGCATGCGCCCAACCAGAGCTGGAATCCAGTGGTCCGCTTCGGCGGCGGGCCCGGCCTGGCCTTCCCGCAGCAAGGCGCCAACAAGGTCGCCGGTCTCGGCAATCGACGCGATCAAGGGATAGTAGATCCGCTTGCCAGCGTAGACATTGTAGGCCGAGCCGGCCTGGGCTCCGAATACCTCGATGGGCAGGCCGTCAATATCGAGCGTCAACACCTGGCGCTGGCGCTGCGGTTCTTGTCGCAACCGCCAGGCGGCGAGCCGCAGCAGGCCTTCGTGCACCAACGTTCGATTCGTTTCGACAGCGATCGTCTTCGCCATTCGCGACAGCGTCGGTTGGGAGGGGCGAGCTTGCTCCAGCGGCGTGGTGCCGCGCCTGTCGCTACACGCCAGTGCCAGGACCGGATCGTCCCGAAGTGCATCGGTATCGGATTGATCAATCCAGCCCTGGACACGCTGCAGGATGATCGTACGCAACTGGCTGCTCAGGGTGTGCTGGACCAGCATCGGATTGCGAGCATCAGCCAGTTCGGCACTCAGCCAATCCATCACGCCACTGCGTTCGAGGACTTCGCGGGCCGCAAGGGCCCCTGCATCGCTGCTGGTCCGATCGGGGCGAGCCTCGACCTGAACGGAGCCATTGAACGACGGTGCAAACAAGGATACGGTTTCACCCACGACGAATGGCCTCCTGGAATCATGTTCTTGTCGGAACACGTTGATTCTACAGGAGATAACCTTTCGCCGTTTCAGTTTCTGTGCTGAATCCGTGAATTAGGCGGGTTAAAATTGATGTGGAGGGGGCGGAGTGCGACGTGCTCCAGGGTGCACGCCAAGTGCTGGGGCGCGTCCGGCCGGTTATCTATTGCGAGGTCTCGGCTCATTCCAAAAGTGTGGTTTCATAACTCTTGCGCGATCAAAATTATTGAATGTGGAGTGGACAGGACTTCGATGGCTCGGATAAGCCTAGCATCCAGTTAGCCACGACCAATACGGTGGCGATTCCACAGGACAAACTGGCTGACTACTTGGCCGCCAATACTGCAAAGGTCCCGGAGAATGCTTGAGCCGCTGAGTCCCTTGACGTCAGAGCCCCTGACCGTGCCAGCGCCGGTCGCGGTGGTCATGATTACCCTCAATGAAAGCCACAACATGGAGGCGGTTCTAAAAAATCTTGAAGGATGGGCGCAAGAAATCTTCGTTGTCGATAGTTTCAGCAGAGACGACACGGTGGATATCGCGCTTCGGCACGGAGCCCATGTCGTGCAGAGACGGTTTCAGGGGTTTGGCGATCAGTGGAATTTTGCCCTGGAGAATATGCCGATTTCGGCTCCATGGACCATGAAGCTCGATCCAGATGAGCGCCTGACAAATGAGCTTAAATTACAGTTAGCGAAAGGCATCGCTATGGATGAAGCAGACGGCTTCTCTATGCAGAGACGTTTGTGGTTTATGAGCCAACCCCTTCCGATCCGTCAGGAAATAGTTCGAGTCTGGAAAACGGGATACTGCCGGTTCTCCGACGTCCTGGTGAATGAGCACCCTATCGTCAAAGGCCAAGTTTCGCACGTAGATGGGGAAATTGAACATCATGACAGTCCAGATCTTGAGCATTGGCTCGACAAGCAGAATCGGTATTCAACGGCCGAAGCGATTGCTCGTGCCGATGGGCATCCCTTGTCAGGCAATCCGCGGCTTTTTGGAAGCAGTTTCGAGCGACGAATGTGGCTGAAATTCAACTTTCAACGACTTCCCTTTCGTTACGCTTTTTTGTTTTTCTACCATTGGATTTTACAAGGTGCCTGGCGAGCGGGGTGGCCTGGCTATGTCTGGGCAAGACTGCGTTCTGATGTTATGCGGCTGAGGCAGTACAAGCATCGCGAGATAGAATTAACTGGGTGTCGTCCCAGCAAGCGAATTTATGGTGTCGGGAAGCCTGATCCGAGGGTGCGGAATTTTGACTGATTGTATTGCGCGATCTTGGCCTGACCTGGGAAAAAAGTTTTGCGTGAATGGGCGGTGTACTGATGTGTGGAATCGTTGGGTTTAGTGGTCCGCTTGATCCCCGGCAACTCACAGCGGCCTGTGATGCAATCGCTCATCGTGGTCCCGATGACGCCGGGATTTTCCAAGATGCGGATTCTCGAATCGGTCTCGGCCACCGTCGCCTTTCCATTCTTGACCCGTCATCGCGCGGCCACCAGCCGATGGAGAGCGCCGATGGCTCCGTGGTGCTGGTGCTCAACGGCGAGATCTACAACTTCCGCGAGCTGCGTGCGGAGCTCGAGGCAGCGGGCCACACTTTCGAGGGCCATTCCGACACGGAGGTTCTTCTAAGGCTTTATCTTGAAAACCGGAAAATCGAAGATCTAGGCAAGCTACTCCGGCGATTGAATGGCATCTTCGCCTTTGCTCTCTGGGATTCAGTCAGCGCGGAGCTTTGGCTTGCTCGTGATGCTTTAGGCGTCAAGCCGCTCTATTACAGCTCTACTGGCTCTGCGGTAGCCTTCGCTAGCGAAATAAAGGCGCTTCTGCATTTAACGCCAGCTTGGAGTGCGCCATCCCCGGATGCACTAGATCGCTATCTCAGCTTCCTAATGGTCGCCGGGAGAACTGACGCCCGTTGCAGAAGTACGCAAGCTAGGGCCGGGCGAAGTCCTGCGAATTTGCGATGGGCGCATCAAGGCTCGGACTACTTGGTATCGGCTCCCGGCTTTCCGCCAACACAGAGCTGTATCCCGCGGTGCGGCGATTGCCGGGACCGAGCAGCACCTTCGAAAGGCGGTGCATCGGCAGATGATTGCAGATGTCCCGGTTGGCGCATTTCTTTCCGGTGGACTTGATTCCAGCGCGGTAGTGGCTTTTGCCCGAGAGATCAATCCAGACATTCGCTGTTTCACCATAGAGACAGTTGGCAGGCAGGAGGCGGGTACAACTGACGATCTACCCTATGCTCGCAAGGTTGCACGGCATCTTGATGTTGCACTTGATGTGGTGCGTATTGATTCTGGCACGATGGCAGAAGACCTTGAACGCATGGTTTTACAACTGGACGAGCCGCTGGCCGATCCAGCTGCGCTGAACGTGCTCTACATCAGCCAGTTGGCTAGACGGCAAGGAGCCAAGGTGCTGCTTTCGGGTTCTGGTGGAGAAGATATTTTCACCGGCTATCGGCGTCATCGGGCATTGATCGCGGAGAGATGGTGGGCGTGGTCACCTAGGTCTGTCAGAAAGTTATTGGAGAGGACCAGCCGTGCATTGGACCAGCGAAGCAGCCTAAACCGTCGTCTGGCCAAACTATTCAGCGGTGCCGGGCTGGATGGTGACGCGCGGTTGGTGAATTACTTTCGCTGGGCTCGGCGCCAGGATCTTGAGCAGATTTACACGGCGGAATTTCGCGCCGCGATTGTTGATTCCGTAGCAGAAAAACCGATGCTGGATTTTCTTCAGGAGTTGCCCGAAGGCACGAGCCGTCTGGAGCGCATGCTCGCGCTCGAACAGCGCTTTTTCTTGACCGATCATAATCGCACTTACACCGATAAGATGTCTATGGCTGCGGGCGTCGAGGTCCGTGTGCCCTTTCTGGATATCGAACTGATGGAGTTCGCGGCAAGTATTCCCGCTCGGTATAAGCAGCGGGGAAGAGAAGGCAAGTGGGTGCTGAAGAAGGCAATGGAGCCCTTTCTGCCCCGCGATGTGATCTATCGACCAAAAACAGGATTTGGTGCACCGCTTAGAAGCTGGATGCGGTATGAGTTGCGCGAACTTCTGGATGAGCTGTTGTCGGCCGAGAGCCTGAGGCGCCGAGGGCTGTTCGAGCCGCATGCAGTACAACGGATGATTTCTGATAACGATTCCGGTAACGTCGATGCAAGTTATACGCTGCTGTCGCTTCTATGCATCGAAATCTGGTGTCGCGTTTTCCTAGACCGAGCCGCTGTGCCGTCAAAACAGTCACGAGAATAGATACTCAATGAGTCAAGAAAAGAATCACGTTTATGAGTTTTGGGAGCGTGCTTCCTGCGGAGAAGAACTGTATCTATCGGGACACGAGATTGATCACTATCGAGCTCAGGCCGACATACGTTATTCGTTGGAACCTTACATCCCTGGTTTCGCTGGATTCAGGAACGCAGGCGGGCTGCGAGTTCTGGAAATTGGCGTTGGGCTTGGTGCCGATCATCTCCGTTTTGCTGAGGCCGCCGAAGAGGTTTGGGGCATTGACCTCACGGAGCGCGCGATAGCTCATACGCGGCGACGGCTGGCCGCGTTCGGGTTGTCGTCGAATTTGGCTGTGGGCGATGCGGAGTGTCTGGACTTTTCTGACGCATCCTTCGACCTGGTCTATTCCTGGGGCGTGCTGCACCATAGCCCTGATACACCTACGGCTATTGACGAGGTGTGGCGCGTGTTGAAGCTTGGGGGTAAAGCGAAAATCATGATTTACCACAAGTGGAGTCTCATCGGATTTATGCTCTGGGTGCGCTATGCCTTGCTTGGGCTGAAGCCTTGGTTATCCTTGCGTGAGATCTTTGCGCGATATATGGAGAGTCCCGGCACAAAGGCCTACTCCGTAGCTGAGGCCAGGAAGCTTGTTGGGCGCTTCAGTGAAGTCCACATTCGTACCGTGCTGACCCACGGGGATCTTTTGGAATCCGGTGCAGGACAGCGACACCGTGGACCGCTTCTCACCGTGGCGCAAAGGCTTTGGCCTCGTTGGCTCATCCGCCGTTTTCTTTCAAATGCTGGCCTATTTATGTTGATCGAGGCGAAGAAATAGAACTGTGAAGCAAATTGTCCAGAATCTTAAATCCGGCACCACAGATTTGCTGGATGCACCAAGCCCTCGCCCTTCCGCAGGGCAATTGCTGATCCAAACTCGTCGTTCGCTGATCTCTGCCGGAACCGAGCGAATGCTTGTGGAGTTCGGCAAGGCAGGGTTGTTCGACAAGGCCCGCCAACAGCCCGACAAAGTGCGCATGGTGCTGGACAAGGTGCGCACCGACGGGCTGGCGACCACGTTCGAAGCCGTCCAGAGCAAGCTCGACCAGCCACTGGCGCTTGGTTACTGCAACGTCGGCGTCGTTGCCGAAGTGGGCGGCGGAGTTGAAGGCTTCGCCGTCGGGGACCGGGTGGTCAGCAACGGCAAGCACGCCGAAGTGGTGTGCGTGCCGAAGAATTTGTGCGCTCGCATTCCGGAGGGAGTGTCCGATGAGCAGGCCTCGTTCACGGTACTCGCTGCCATCAGTCTGCAGGGTGTCCGCCTCGTTAACCCCACCTTGGGCGAGTGCGTGGTGGTGACCGGTCTGGGCCTGGTCGGCCTGCTGGCGGTGCAGATGCTGCGCGCCCAGGGCTGTCGGGTGTTGGGCATTGACTTTGACCCGACGCGGCTGGAAATGGCGCGGCGCTTCGGCGCTGATGTCGTCAATCCCGGCGCCGGCGGGGACGTGCTGGCCGTGGCGCAGGCGTTTTCTCGCGGGCGCGGGGTGGACGCGGTCATCATTACCGCCTCGACCAAGAGCAACGAACCGGTTTCACAGGCCGCGCAAATGTGCCGCAAGCGCGGGCGCATCGTGCTGGTCGGAGTGGTGGGTTTGGAGCTGTCGCGTGCCGATTTCTTTGAGAAGGAGCTGAGTTTTCAAGTCAGCTGCAGCTATGGTCCTGGGCGCTACGACCCTGATTACGAGGAGGGTGGCCACGACTATCCTGTCGGATTCGTGCGCTGGACCGAACAGCGCAATTTCGAGGCTGTGCTCGACCTCATGGCTGCCGGGCAACTGGATGTCGAACCGCTGATCTCGCATCGGTTTGCGTTGGCGCAGGCTCTCAAGGCCTACGAGCTCCTTTCCAGTGGCGAGCCTTCGCTGGGTATTCTGCTGCAGTACCCCGGTGCGGCGGCGCAACCCCCGGGCGCGCTGGAGCGCCGCACGGTCAGGGTGTTGGAAAGTGTCCCGATGGCCAGCAAGGCGAGCGTTGCGTTCCTCGGTGCGGGCAACTATGCCGGCCGTGTGCTGATCCCGGCTTTCAAGGCCGCTGGTGCCTCACTGCATACCGTCGTTAGCGGCGGGGGCGTCAGTGCGGTGCACTACGGCAAGAAGCACGGCTTTGCTCAGGCCTCGACCGATGATGCTGCGGTGGTGGCCGATTCAGCCGTGGACACGGTGGTGGTGGCGACTCGCCATGACGCCCATGGACGCCAGGTGCTGGCCGCGCTGCAGGCTGGCAAGCATGTCTTCTGTGAAAAGCCGCTTTGCCTGACGCTGGACGAGCTCGCGGAAATAGAGCAGACGTTCGAAGGCGATGGTCCCAGGCCGATGCTCATGCTGGGCTTCAATCGCCGCTTCTCTCCACACGTGATGAAAGTCAAGCAACTGCTGGCCACTGTCGCTGAGCCCAGGAGCTTCGTGATGACGGTGAACGCGGGCGCGATTCCCGCTGATCACTGGACGCAGGACAAGTCGGTGGGCGGTGGTCGCATTGTCGGTGAGGGCTGCCACTTCATCGATCTGTTGAGGCATCTCGCTGGCGCGGCGATCGTGTCTCACCATGCGGTGGCACTGGGCCGCCATCCGGCGCTGCAGATCACCGATGACAAGGCAACGATCACGTTGCAGTTCGCCGACGGTTCCGTCGGCACGATCCATTATCTCGCCAATGGCGATAAGGGGTTTCCAAAGGAGCGCCTGGAGGTGTTCTGTGCCGGGCGCGTGTTGCAGCTGGACAACTTTCGCAAGCTGCGTGGCTGGGGCTGGAAGGGCTTCTCGAAGCTCAACCTGTGGCGGCAGGACAAGGGGCAGGTAGCGTGCGCCAGGGCGTTCGTGGACGCGGTGAAGAATGGCAGCGCTTGTCCGATTCCGCTGGACGAGGTGCTGGAGGTGAGCCGCGTGAGTATTGAAGTGCAACAGCGGCTGGGGGCCTGAGCGTGGCGGACGTTCTGATCGACATCATCGCGGGCGCCCGCCCGAACTTCATGAAGATCGCGCCAATCATCAAGGTGCTGGAAGAGCGCAAGACGGGTGGTGGTGCCCTGCGCTATCGCCTGGTGCACACCGGGCAACACTACGACTCGAGTATGTCCGGTGACTTCTTCGAACAGCTCGGCATTCCGGAGCCGCAGGTGAATCTGGAAGTGGGTTCCGGAACCCAGGCCGAGCAGACCGCAGGCATCATGACTGGTTACGAAGCGCTGTTGCTTGATCAGCGCAGCGCCCTGTGCCTGGTGGTTGGCGATGTGACGTCCACCATGGCCTGTGCGATCACCGCGCAAAAGCTGGGCGTGCCCGTGGCGCACGTGGAGGCGGGCATCCGCTCCGGTGACTGGAGCATGCCCGAAGAGATCAACCGCATGGTCACCGATGCCATCACGAACTGGTTTTTCACGACCAGCGAGGTGGCGAACGCGAACCTGCGTTCGGCAGGTATTCCTGATGATCGGATCTTCTTCGTCGGCAACACGATGATCGACACGTTGCTGGCGAACACGGCCCGTTTGCGCGCACCGGCCTTCGTGAGCGAGCTTGGCTTGGCGCCTGGTGGGTACTTCGTCACCACGCTGCATCGACCGGCCAACGTGGATGCCAGCGATGGCTTTGCGCGTTTGTTGACGGCGATCGGGGAGGGTGCGCGAGGACTGCCGGTCATCTTTCCGGTGCATCCGCGCACGGCCAGGACGCTGCAGGCGCTGCTGGATTTCCCGGCCAACATCCGCCTGGTCGATCCTCAGCCGTATCTGGAGTTCAACTGGCTGGTGAAGCATGCCAGGGCGGTGATCACCGATTCGGGCGGCATCACCGAGGAAACGACGGTGATGGGCGTGCCGTGCCTGACGTTGCGCGACAACACCGAGCGGCCGGAGACCGTCACCCAGGGCACCAACGAGCTGATTGGCACGGATCCAGCCAGGCTCAAGCCTGCCCTCGACCGCTTGTTTGCCGGCGAGTGGAAGAAGGGCGGTATCCCCGAGCTCTGGGATGGCAAGACGGCCGAGCGGATCGTCGCGACGCTGGAGCGGCTGCTGGTACTTGCTTGAGCATTCGGGTGTCACTGGGGCGCTATTGGCATACGTTGCGCTGGCTCAGGCCGGTGCAGTTCTATGCACGCATCTGGTTCAGGCTCTATCGTCCAAGGCCGGATGGCCGTGCCACGCCCGCGCTTCGCGGACAGGCGATGGCATGGGTGCCGTGTCGTCGTGCGGCGCGTCAGCATGGAGCAAACAGGTTCTGTTTCATCGGCGAAGTGAAAACCTTGTCGTCGGCGGCCGACTGGAACCGCGCCGACTGGCCCAAGCTCTGGCTGTACAACCTGCATTACTTTGATGACCTGGTGGCCGAGGGTGCCGACAGTCGCAGCCAATGGCACCGGGACTTGATCCGGCGGTGGCTGGGGGAGAATCCGCCCGGCAAGGGAAATGGCTGGGAGCCGTATCCCAGTTCGCTTCGGTTGGTGAACTGGATCAAATGGATCGGGATGGGCAACCCTGTCGTGGATGGCATGGTGCAAAGTATGGCCATCCAGACGCGGTTCCTGCGGCGGCGGTTGGAGCATCACCTGCTTGGCAACCACCTGTGGGCCAATCTCAAGGCGCTGGTGTTTGCTGGGACTTTTTTCGAAGGCCCGGAAGCCGATCGCTGGCGGACGCAGGGACTGCACCTGTTGCGCCGCGAACTCGCCGAGCAGGTACTTTCCGACGGCGGGCATTTCGAGCGCAGTCCCATGTACCACGCCATTGTCCTGGAAGACCTGCTCGATTTGATCCAGCTCGACCGGGTGTATCCGGGTGTGCTGCCGCCACCGGACCCAACCGCTTGGCACGAAGCGGCGGAGCGCATGCTGGACTGGCTGCAGGTGATGACACATCCGGATGGAGACATTGGGTTGTTCAATGACGCCGCCATCGGCATCGCGGCCAATCTGGATGATCTGGCGAGGTACGCCGAGACTCTGGGCGTGCCGTGGAAGCCTCGCGAGCTGGGTGAGGTGACCCGGCTGGAGCCTTCGGGATACGCCAGGCTGCAGACAAGTCGGGCAGTGGCGATTGTGGATATCGGCCCGGTGGGGCCGGACTACCTGCCAGGCCATGCCCATGCCGACACGCTGAGTCTCGAGCTGTCGGTCGACGGCCGCCGCGTGCTGGTCAATGGCGGCACGTCGACCTACGCCCCCGGTCCACAGCGGCTGAAGGAGCGTGGCACGGCGATGCACAACGCGGTGATGGTGGACGGCGCGGATTCGTCGGAGGTATGGTCGAGCTTCCGGGTCGCGCGGCGGGCTCGCGTTTCCGGCGTGGTGGCCGACGTGGCAGAGGGCAACGTAACGCTTCTCGCCCGGCACGACGGTTTCCAGCGTCTGCCGGGACGGGTGACGCACGAGAGGCAGCTCAGTCTGACGGACGACGGGCTGGTGGTGGTCGATCGTCTTATCGGCCGGTACGCCGAGGCCTCAGCGTACTTCCGGTTCGCGCCTGCGCTGGCCAGCGAAGCCGGCGATGAAGTGAGCGGGGCATTCCACGACATCAAGGGCCTGGTGCGGTGGGCAACCGATGCTGGAGTGCGCTGCGAGCTCGGCCAATGGCATCCTCGTTTTGGAGCGGCGGAGCTGTGCCACGTACTGGTGGCATCGGTGCTGCGCGGTGAGCGCCGCATTGAATTTTTCTGGTGATCCCAACTGATGCGAATTCTCTTTCTGTCCGATAATTTTCCACCCGAGGGCAATGCCCCCGCTACGCGCTTGTGGGAACACGCGATCCGCTGGGTCAGGGCCGGGCACGAAGTCACGGTCATCACCTGCGCGCCGAATTTTCCCGAGGGCAAGTTGTACGAGGGCTACAGCAACCGCTGGCGGCTAGTGGAGGTGATGGAGGGCATCCGCGTTGTGCGGGTGAAAACCTATATCACCGCCAACGAGGGCTTCCTCAAGCGCACGTTGGACTACATGAGTTTCATGCTGATGGGGTTCCTGGCGGGCCTGTTTGAGCGTCGTCCTGATGTGATGGTGGCGACGTCGCCGCAGTTCTTCTGCGCCATCGGCGGCTGGGCGCTGTCGGTGGCGAAGTGGCGTCCTTTCGTCTTTGAGCTCAGGGACCTGTGGCCGGCGTCGATCATGGCGGTGGGCGCCATGCGCAAGGGCCTGGTCATTCGAATGCTGGAGCGTATCGAGCTGTTCCTGTATCGCCGCGCCAAGGCGATAGTCTCGGTGACCGAGAGCTTCCGCGAGGATCTGGTGTCGCGCGGGGTACCGCGGGAAAAGATCCATGTGGTCATTAACGGGGTTGACCTGGATCGCTACGAGCCGCGTCCGCGCGATGTGGCGCTGGAGCAGGAATTCGGGTTGCAAGGCAAGTTCGTGGCCGGCTACATGGGCACCCACGGTATGGCGCACGCACTGCCTAAGGTGCTGGAGGCGGCCGAACTGCTGAAGCACCGGCAGGACATCGCGTTCTTTTTTGCAGGCTCAGGCGCCGAGCGCGCCACAGTGGAACGGCTGGTGCACGAGCGCAACCTGACCAACGTCCGCCTGATCCCGCGCCAGCCCAAGGAACGCATGCCGGCGCTGTTGAGCATATGCGACGTGTCAATTGTTCCGCTTCGCAACACGCCTGTATTCGGGACGGTCATTCCGTCGAAGATCTTCGAGTCGATGGGTATGGGTGTGCCGATTCTAATGAGCTTGCCGGAGGGTGAGGCGACAGCGATCGTGAAGCAGAGCGGTGCGGGCATTTGTGTGGAGCCGGAGGACCCGGATGCCATGGCGAAGGCTATCGAGCTTCTGGCTACGGATAAGGCCCGGATGGAGGCGCTCAGGCAGTCGGCCTTGGCAGCGGCACCATCATACGCACGCGAGCGATTGGCTGGGGAGATGATGACGATTCTGCAGCAAGTGGCCTGATCGGGCGACGCCGGTGGGCGCGAAAGCTTGTGTTTCAGAGTGTCCGTGAAGCATGACTCTTGAGCGCTGTGTTGGGCTGTTGTGTGGATGTTGATGCCTCTGGAGCCACGCCTGCGCGATCAACCGAATGACCACAGCCGCGCTGCGTCCGCATGCACGTCGAAACGATGATCAGCTTGCCGGACTGCGTGTGCTCCTGTAGCTGCGCCACGCCGTCCCGGATCGGCCCCACACCCCGAACACCGAGTACGGCAGCCTCGTTTGGGCGTGGGCCCAGTAGCGGGTGTCGCCCCAGCGTTCGGCATGCGCGACCAGGTCGCGGGCGTTGTCCAGACCTGGTTCCTTCGCGATCTGTGTGGGTTTGGCCGGTTCGCAGCGGGCTGGCGGTGCGTGGCCTGACCACACTATCTTGTGGTGGCCACCCAGCTGCTTTGGAGCCACGCCGCCATGCCGAACGATCCGTCGTTGTCCCTGTTCACCGCCGCGCTTGGTCTGTCGGCACCCTGGCAGGTCACGAACATCGACTTCGATGAGGCTGCCAAGCGCATCGACTTCAACGTCGGATACGGCCGTGGCACTCACTTCGCTTGCCCAGCGTGCGGCGCCCCGGACCAACCCGTCCATGATCGGCGTCGGCGGGCCTGGCAGCACCTGCATTTTTTCGAGCACCGGGCGTTCATCCATGCCGAGGTGCCGCGCGTACGGTGTGCCGATTGCAGCAAGACCAGCCAGGTCAGCGTGCCCTGGGCGCGGCCAGGAAGCGGGTTCACCCAGCTCTTCGAGGCCATGCTGGTGACCCTCGCCAGGCACATGCCGGCCAACACGGTGGCGCGGATGTTCCACATCGGTGACGACGCCGTCTGGCGTGTCTTGCACCACTACACCGACGCGGCTCGGGCGCAAGAGGATTTCAGCCAGGTCACCGCGGTGGGGATCGATGAGACAGCCGCGCGGCGTGGCCATGACTACATCACGTTGTTCCATGACATGAGAGCACGGCGCGTGCTGTATGCCTGCGAAGGCAGAGACCAGCGCACCGTGGACGCATTCGCCGAGGATCTGCGGGCACATGGCGGTGATCCTGATCGGATCGAAGCCGTTTGCATCGACATGTCGAAGGCCTACATCGCGGGCGTCACCCGAGTCCTTCCGGAAGCCGCCATCACCTTCGATGCGTTCCACGTCATCCAGCTCGCGAATCAGGCGGTGGATGAGGTTCGGCGTCGTGAATCGGTCTGGGCCAAGTCGCTGAAGCGTTCGCGCTGGATCTGGCTGAAGGATCACGGTGATCTCACAGCGAAACAGGCCCGGCAGTTCCAGAGCTTGTCACGCGAGAACCTCGAGACTGGCCGAGCTTGGCGGCTAAAGGAAGCGCTGCGCGCCTTGTATGCCAACGCACCGTCGCGAGAGCAGGCCGAGGACGAACTGATGCGCTGGGTCAGCTGGGCCCGGCGCTGCCGGCTGGAACCTTTCAAGCGCTTGGCCGCGACGATCAAGGCGCATTGGGATGGGGTCCTGAATGTCTTCGGCTCACGACTGACCAATGGCGCGGTCGAAGGCATGAACGGCTTGATCCAGGCTGCCAAAGCCAGGGCGCGTGGCTATCGCACCGCTCGATCACTGATCACCATGAGCTACCTGATTGGAGGCAAACTGTCGGCTCTGCCGGCCAACCCCTACACCACCAGATGTTGTGGTCAGGCATCGTGAGCGCAAACCCACACGATGTTGGGAAGAACCT
>Ga0209390_10006928_pt1 | contig 14815 bp, 12 predicted proteins | sample BON01_FD_187212 | JGI IMG/M metagenome (GOLD analysis project Ga0209390, IMG submission 187212) | Freshwater microbial communities from Lake Bonney liftoff mats and glacier meltwater in Antarctica - BON-01 (SPAdes) (version 2) | ecosystem: Environmental > Aquatic > Freshwater > Ice > Glacier... | reverse complement strand
GTGCTTTTTCTCTTGTAACAGATAAAAATAAGTAGTAATATTGCACCCTCCTTTCACTGAAAGGTTCGCATTTATGCGGGTCCTATAGCTCAGTTGGTTAGAGCACCTGACTCATAATCAGGTGGTCCCTGGTTCGAGCCCAGGTGGGACCACTTAAGCCCTTGTTAATCTATTGATTTACAGGGGTTTATTATTTTATATCGTTTTATTTGTATGTTATCTGTACGGCTGCATTTAAAAACCTGAAACTTTTGGGTGTCTTTTATGCTATCCAGTACCCCATGGGTAAAATAGAATCGGTTTTCTTTTATGAGTCCTATCCGTAAGATGATATGTAACCCAAACCGTCTGTTACAATAACAAGTTTATTAAGTTCGTCAAACTTAATACATGAAGTGGACCTTCCCCTATTTCAGAGTAGTCAAATTTCCTTACATCAAATTCATCTCTAATAGCGGTAAGGTATAATACCTTTGCAGACGTCCATCCTTTATTCCCTACTTGCCTATTGAATTTACTAACCACCTCATCATCAGTCAAGGTTGCAAACATCGCCTCAAACTCATTATAAAGTTCATTTGCTTTTCCTCTAAGCTCCATTTCCTGTATTTCATATCTCAAATGTATTAGTTTGAAATTTAAAATATCACTCCGAACTTATTGGGGGCTAAAGTATGGCACTAAATCTCCAAATTAATGACATGAGGAAATATGCCATAGGTTTCATTTGGAGATATAAAGTTTGAAAGAGGATTTTTCTTTTTCATACAAATAAGTTTAATGTTTGAATATTTGTTTGTACTTCGAAATCAATGGAAAGTAACGTTTATTTTGACATTGCGTCCGTATTGTTTTACCACCGTGGTGTCTTCACTCGGTTGGTATCCGCCAAATTTTGGATTCGAAATACTAAATAAAAGGAACTCTTTTATTTAAGAATCCATAAAACCTTGTTATAAACTAATGAAAACCCCTTAAATTAGTTGTAATAAATACATTTAAGTTACCTAAAATTCAAATAAACCATGAGACCACCAAGATGGCATAGAGATGAAATTATACTTGCATTGGATTTATATTGCACTATAGAGCCAAAAGAAATGGACAATAAGAATTCTAAAGTAATTGAATTATCTGAAATTTTGAATAAACTTCCAATACATAGAGAAAGGAAGGAAAATCAAAAATTTAGAAATCCAAATGGTGTTGGATTAAAGCTTAGTAATTTCAAAGCAATAGACCCTGAATTTGACGGGAAAGGAATGTCAAGCTATAGCATAAGTGATAAAGAAGTGTTTTTTGAATTTGAAGGAAAAAATGAGGAACTTAACTATATTGCTAACCAAATAAAAAAAATAACATTAAACCAAGAAGTAAATCAAAAGCTTAATCGAATTCATGACGAGGAAGATGACGAAATTCATTCAGTTAAGGAAGGGAAAGTAATATATAAACTTCATAAGTTGAGAGAGCGGGATAATAAAATAAATCAAAAAAAGAAAGACCTATATTTACTACAGAACGGAAAACTTGATTGTGAAGTTTGCGGGTTTGACTTTCATAAAACTTATGGTGAATTAGGAAAGGGATTTATTGAAGCACATCATAGAATTCCTTTATCTGAAATAGATGGTGAGAGAATAACAAAATTAAAAGACTTAGCCCTTGTTTGTCCAAATTGCCATAAAATGTTACATAAAGCAATTAACACGCTGAGTGTTAATGAATTAAAAAACAAAATTAAACTTAAACATCTATAGCATATGACTAATAAATTTTTTCCAAGAGCTTTTTTTTACTTTGTAAAGATTGTCAAATTTTGATTTCTAATAAATTTATTTAAAATAGTTGTTTAGTAATGGAGTATAAGAAATTGAAAGTTGTAGAGCTTTTTGCTGGAGTAGGAGGTTTTAGAGTTGGATTAGAAAAATCAGAGGGATTTGAAATTGTGTGGAGCAATCAGTGGGAGCCATCAACAAAAACACAGCATGCATCATTAGTCTACGAAAAAGTCTTTGGAAAGGATAATCATAGCAATAAAGATATTGAAAAAGTCCTAGTAAAAGATATTCCTGATTGTGACGTTTTAGTTGGGGGATTTCCTTGTCAAGATTATTCGGTAGCGAATTCTTTAAAAAGGTCTGGAGGGATAGAAGGGAAAAAGGGTGTTTTATGGTGGAGTATTGATAAAATATTGCGCGAGAAAAAGAAAAAACCCAAATATTTAATTTTAGAAAATGTAGATAGGTTATTAAAATCTCCAGTTAGTCAAAGGGGGAGAGATTTTGCTATTATGCTTAAATGCTTTCAGCAAAATGATTATGCAATTGAGTGGAGGGTAATTAATGCAGCGGATTATGGTTTTCCACAAAGAAGAAGAAGAGTTTTTATAATAGGCTACCATAAAAACACTAAGCAATACAAGACATTAAAAAAAAATCCTTTAGATTGGATAAAAGAAAATGGTGTTTTGGCTAATGCATTTCCAATATCAAATTGTGAAAATTTTGTAACCGAAAATATTAATGAATTAGATTTAGTTCAAATAACGAAAAGCTTTAATTTAAACTCAAAAAAATCAACTTTTGAAAATACGGGAGTTTTTATTGACGGAAAGTTTATAACTTGTGTTTCAAGACCATTATATGGAGGCAAAAGAATTCTATTGAAGGATGTTTTAGAAGGTAAAGTGTGTCCTTCTTTTTACATAGAGGATGAAGATATTCATAAATGGAAGTATCTAAAGGGAGGCAAAAAGGAAAGTAGAAAAACAAAAGAAGGATTTCAATATAATTTCTCTGAAGGTTCAATGACTTTTCCTGATACATTAAATAAACCATCTAGGACAATAATAACTTCTGAGGGAGGAAAATCTCCTAGTAGATTTAAACACGCTATAGAAGATGCGAAGGGAATTAGAAGATTAACGCCAGTTGAATTAGAAAGATTAAATGGTTTCGAGGATAATCATAGTATGTTAGAAGGCATAACTGATGTAAAAAGAGCTTTTTTCATGGGGAATGCATTAGTTGTTGGTGTAGTTGAAGAAATAGGAAAAGCATTAAAATTTTAATTATGCTCAAAGAAGATTGGTTAAATAAAAAAGAGGGACTTATAGTAGTAAGTGATGAATTTCAATATTTTCATCATCATTCAAAAGAAATATTGCTTTATCATAAAAATATTTTAAACAATGTAAAAGAGGCTCTCAGCAGCAAAATTTCCATTAATCCTCAGATTAGAAATAGAAAAAATCCAATTGGAATTGGAGCGGGTAACTTGAACAAAGAGATTAGGGATTTGATGAAAGTCAAATTTGATACAATTAAATTTGAAGTAAATGAGCAAAAAGGAGTTTATTATTTTTCTTCAGACAAAGACAAACAACAAATTGCCGGGTTTGATTTTGCTTTTTTGAACAGCAAAAACAATCTTATTAAGCTAAGAAACCTATGTTTTGGAGAGCTAAAATATTCTGACGGCAAAAAGCGTTGGGACTCATTTCTAAAGAAAAATCAAGATTTGAAAACTTTTTCGGACACTATATTGTCTCCTCAAGACTTTGGTAAAAACATTTCAGAATTAAATGACATTGAGCCATTAATACTTGGCGAAATTCAATTCGGAAATTGGGGCTTGGTATACCGAGATTTTTTTAAGCTATTAAAAGCAAATGTACAAACATCTGTTGATTGCATGATTTACATTGTTCCAGCAGGAAAACTTGAAACGCTATTAAGTGATGGTATAGTTTCATATGATAAAACTGTTAAGCTAATTCAAGAATTTTCAAAAGTTATTAATGTACCTGTCTGGGTTTTAGGATTAGATATTAAAATATAACTTATTATGGATAGCAACTTAAGAAAAGAGCAAATTCAAATAATAACTTTAAACGATGATAGTGTCATTGGAAATGTAGATGTTTTTTGGAAAGACAATCTAAAAAGTTTTCCAGTATACAACATCCCTTTAAGAGCTGTAGTATATAATCCTTATAATGGTCGAATAGCTAGTCAAATAAAATCTTTAGAAAGACACAGAGGATACAGCTTAGAGTTAAACAATGACGAACATCAAAAAATTATTGAGTCCTTTATTTGGAACTCGAAAATAGACAGGAACAAAAAGACATATGAAGACTTAAACGAAAAGGGTCAAGAAAGGCATGCTACAATAACTAAAGATGGGGTATTGATAGACGGGAATAGAAGGGCTATGTTATTAAATAAGCTTAAAAAAACCTATATTAAAACCATAATTCTCCCAGTGACTTTAGAGGAGGACCCAATAGCAATTCAAGAGCTAGAGTATCAATATCAAATTGCCGTAGACGAAAAAGTTGAATATAATTCTATTGAAAAATATATAAAAGCTTTTGATTTATACAACAGGTATAAAGATTTAGCAGTTAATGAAGAAAAAATATTAACTGATTTAGCAAAATTGAATGGCTTTTCTAGCTCACAAAAGGGAAAGGTTAAAGACCTTTTACAGGTATATAGTTTAATGACTGAGTATTTAACTTTCATAGAAGCAGAGGGCTATCTTGTTCTCCTAGATAAGAAAGAAGATTTACTTTTAAGATTGTATAGTTGGATGACTTCTTTCATAGATGAAAACGGAAAAAACAAAGAAAGTAAAAAGGGTTTTGAAGGTTATTCTGAAAACGATGTTTTTGATTTGAAGGACTTAGCATTCGACTATATTCAAGCAGAATTTGAGGGAAAAAAATTCAGGAATATTGCTACAGGGAACAAAGGAGCACATATTTTTAGTGATAAAGAGTTGTGGAAATCTTTCTTTAAAAAGCATGGTGAAATAGTTGCAAATAATTATAAGGAAGTAATTTTAGATCCAACTTCAGATACATATATTGATGAGTTAAAGTCTAGAAGTCAAAAGTTTAAAACTACTCATACTGAACTATTTAATAATAACCTTGACAATCATGAATTTGAATTAACTTCCAAAAAAAGAGAAGCAAAACCTTCACACAATATTGAACAAATTAAAAATTACTTAGAAGATTACAACCTTAAAAAGCAATTAAATCAGCCAGAGGTTGTAAACGAAATTAAAGAGATTAGAGAAAAATTAAGTCAATTATTCACGACCAAACCTCTAGGTCAACTTCAGCAAATAAAAAGCATTTTTTTAAATATTGACATAGATTATCTTAATGAAAATGAGATGACTGAGTTTAGAGATTTATTAAACTACATCAATAAAGCTAGTTTTGATTTAAGAAAAAAAATATAAAGCTTTTATACTTATGAGCATTTTGATAAAAAAATGGGTTTATGGAAAAGACAGCTTTATTAGGCTTAATATTGACGAGCCATCAATCAGACCATTGGATCTCAAAAAAATTTATTCAAGGTTAAAGCAAAGAGATCATCAAGTTTTTGACGAAATGTTTCACTTTCCCTTTTTAGAAGATGATTTAATTGAAAGTATAGATTTCATTAAAGCTGTTTTTTTTAGGTTTAACTTAGAAATCAAAATAGATATAACAATAGGAAATGAAATAAAAAACTATCAAAAGGAACTTAAAAATTTTGATGAATTCAGTTCTAATGCAAAAAAAATCAGAAATAATCAGTTTGAAAGCATATCCGAGCTTCATGTAAAATTCGAAGACTTTAGGCGCATAATTGAATCTGGATTAAAAAGAAAGCTGTATGATTTGCAATTTTTAAGTGCTTTTCATATGGCATACACCGTAAATTCCCTAAATTTTTCTGTCCCTGGGTCTGGGAAAACTTCTGTTGTATTAGCTGCCTATCATTTTTTAAAAACAAAGGGAATAGTAAATAAACTATTTGTAATAGGACCACTCTCTTCTTTTCAAGCCTGGGAGAGAGAATATGATTTTTGTTTTGGTGAATTCCCTTCAGTAAAAAGATTTTCTGGGGTTGATAATTTTAATCTTGAGGATAAAAAAAATTACTTATATAGCGATAATCCTTCAGAATTAAACCTAATCTATTACCAGGGCGTTGATTCAATCAAGGAAGATTTGTATAATTTCATGAATAAACATAAAGTTATGCTTGTTGTTGATGAAGCACATAGAATTAAAAATGCAGATGGTAAATGGGGGAAAAATATAACAAAATTAACAGAGTCAGCTAAATCTAGAGTTGCCTTAACGGGCACTCCCATTCCAAATGGCTATGAAGACATTTACAATATAATTAAATTCATTTATCCATTTAAATATAAATCAATAATCAAACTCCATTACTCTCAATTACAAGATCTGTCATTACCTCCAAGAAATGAGATTGGAGAGAAGCAGTTAAAAGAAAATATTTCTCCATTCTTTATGCGTATTAGAAAAGAAGACCTCCCAAATCTTCCATTAGTCAATGAAAAAAGTGTTGTAATTCCTATGGGAAATGAGCAGCAAGAAATTTATGATTATATTTTTTCTATAACCCAAACTTTAAAAATTTCAAGTTTGTCTAATTCTGAGGCAGATTTTCTAGTAAGAGCAATTTTAATTCGTTTAAGACAAGCCGCTACAAATCCATATTTATTATCTATTTCCTTAGAAAGCTCTATTGAATCAAGTTTATTTAGCGACTCAACAGAGAACTACTTTGAAAAACTAAATATTGCTGATGAAGAATTATTTGATTTCCAATTCAGAGATAGGGTTAAGAAATATTATGAAAAGGAAACGTCAAGCAAAATACTTTATACTATTAATAGAGTTAAAAAATTGCTTGCTGAAAACGATGAAACTAAAATATTAATCTGGACTGTATTTACAGAAAACACAAAATATCTTAAATCTGAGCTACAGAAACTTGGCATAAAATCAGAGCTATTAATTGGCCAAGTAGAAACTAATTATAGAGAATTAATAGTAGATAGTTTTAACAGTAAAAAATCAAATTTAAGAGTTGTTATTGCTAACCCTTTTACCGTAGGGGAATCAGTGTCTTTACATTATAGTTGTAATTATGCAATATATTTAGAAAGAGATTATAATTGTTCAAATTTTATTCAATCTAAAGACCGAATTCATCGAGTAGGCTCAACATTTGAGACAGTATTTTATGAATATTTAATAAGCGAGCATTCGGTAGATCAAATTATAGATGATAGGCTAAAATTAAAGGTTGCTAGAATGTCTAGCTTAATTGATGACGACATTCCATTTTTTAAAATATTAGAAGAAGAAAATGAAGAGAGTGCAATTATTAAAGAATTACTGCATCGTTATTCATCAGAAAATTAAGAGGATTATATTGTTTAAATGTATTATTCTAAAAAACTATTTTCATAAAATTATTATTTCATTTTGAATAATAAACTATCAAAATCAACTTTTATAAGAGGTCTTCAGTGCGAAAAGTCTCTGTATTTATATAAACGTCATTATAATTTAAAAGATCCTGTTTCGCCTTTACTTCAGGCTGTTTTCGATCAAGGAACTAATGTTGGTGTTCTAGCGCAGTTATTGTTTCCTAATGGCGTTGATGCGTCACCGGAGCGTTATTTTAACATGATTGAATCTGTTGACAAGACTAAATCGTTTATATCTGATGGAGAAAAAATTATCTATGAGGCTACTTTTGTATATAACGACGTTTTAGCTGCTCTAGACATACTTATTAAAGATGAGGACGGATGGAAGGCTTTTGAAGTAAAGAGCTCTACAAAGGTGGCTGAGGCCTATATAAAGGACGCTGCGCTGCAATACTATACCATAGTTAATTCAGGGATTTATTTAAAGGATATTTCAATAATATATATAAACAATCAGTACCTTAAAAATGGAGAGCTAGATGTAAATGAATTATTCTCAATTGAATCTGTAAAAGACCAGGTTCTAGATTTTCTACCTAGTATTCCAAACGAAATAAGTAGGCTCAAGAGAGTTATTGATAGTGAAACCATACCAGCTATAGATATAGGACCCCATTGCACAAAGCCTTACAACTGTGACTACATGGGAACTTGCTGGAAGGATGTTCCAGAGTATTCTGTGTTTAATATTTCAAGACTAAAAATAGAGGAGAAGTTTAATCTCTATAACAATGGGGTAGTTACTTTAGATCAAATAAATTTACGCGAAACAAGACTCAATCCTAGCCAGGTTCTTCAAGTTCAATCTGAGGTTAATGACACATCTCATATTGACAAAATTGAAATAGAAAATTTTGTATCGAATCTAAGTTATCCTGTCTACTTTCTAGACTTTGAAACAATTAACCCTGCAGTTCCAATATATGATGGATCAAGGCCCTATCAAGCAATGGTCTTTCAATACTCACTCCATATCCAAGACGCAAATGGCTCGGGAGTGACTCATAGGGAATACCTAGCCAGCACTAATGAAGACCCTAGGCCTGGATTCGCAAAACAGATGATAGAAGATTGCGGTTCACAGGGAGATATACTTGTATATAATATTAGTTTTGAAAGAGGGAAACTTCAGGATCTTATCGAAGCTTTGCCTCAGTACTCAGACAGTTTATGCAACATTATATATAGACTTAAGGATCTTATGATGCCTTTCCAAAAGAAATGGCACTATACACCAGAGATGAAGGGGAGTTATTCTATAAAAAATGTATTGCCAGCACTGGCTCCTGAGTTCTCATACAATGACCTTGACATTAAAGAAGGAGCTACAGCGTCAAACGCCTTTCTATCTATGGTCAATGGGACTTTTAAAGGAGACGAGGGACTTACCAGAAAACATCTAATAGAGTACTGCAAGATGGACACTTTTGCTATGGTTAAAATCTTAGAGGTGCTGATAGGAAAGGCACACAAATAACGCTTATAAACTATTGATTGCGTGTTTTTTATGTGATTCTAAAACTCCTGTTTTGTTATGGTACCAACACAGCAAAGAAGAGGTTGCCCTCTCCTTCTTTGTGTGTGGCAGTGAGCTACTTTATACAACGCCCTTTTTAAAGCTTTTCATACGCTCCATGAGCTTTTTTAGCTATTAAGCCATCATTAGCCATCTTAACCAAGTAAGCGTCTGTAGAGCGCTCCTTTAGGCCTGCTTTTTTGAAAACTTGTACAGCTTGCTTTCTAGTAAAACTATCAGGCAAAAACTCATAAACCACTTTATATGACGAAGTCTTCACGGTTTTGCCACCCATCTTTTTAAGTAGCTGGTAGGAGTTTTCATAAAAAACATGAGTTACAAGGCTTAGACTTATGTCAAAGTATAAGTCAGCACAAATGATGTCCTTGTCTTTAGAGTTTAGAATACTTAAGACCATAGCAATTTTATACACCATTAACCCATGCCTGAATAAAACACTAACAGCCGTATCGTTTTGCTCTATTTTTAGTTCTTCTAGCTTAGCTCTAAACGTTTCGTTTAGCCTGTCTCCTTGGGTTTTAGTAATATTAAAAGTTCTAGGCTCCTTGTTTTTGTTGCCGTTGCTAAACTCTTTTCCAATCTCGTCAATGATAACGTCCACAGAGTCTGTGATTTCCATCGTATACACACTTCTCCACTCATAGGGAATCTCAAAGCAATAAAAAAGAAACCTGCTATACAGACCATCTTCAGCGCTAGGGATTAGTCTTATGACTTGATCTGGAGTCCCTGTAGTGAGAAATGAAAACCTAGGGTCTTGGATTTCAGTGTATTCATCGTCTGTTTTTCTGCTTCTAGAAATATCTTCATGATGGAAGTTCTTACGAAGAATATGTGAAAAACCTCCCCACTCCTGTTTGTTAGCACCAGAAATAGTATCAGCTTCTGTTTCAAATATACAGCCCTTGCCATCATTGTCAGCAATCAAGCTTACTAGACTGGCTTCTGAGGAGTCGCCTGGGAAAAAGAACACTTTATTCTTTGGTTTCACAGGCTCTTTAAGACCATCTGCACCTTTGCTTTTCTTGGCTTTCTCATATTGAGACTTAGCAAGAGCATAGCTAGTCATGGCTTCTTGAGTGGTTTTAGTCAAGGCATCATGATGAGTTTTTCCAAAAGCCTTAGCGTACTTGGCCGCACTCTTACCACTTGCTGCATTAGCAACAATAAAAGAGTATAGATTGGGGTAAATAATCTTACCGTCATAGACACCTTTAACATTATTAAAATAGCCACTTAGCACTGTAAGAGCTGAAATGAAAAAAACATCCCTCTCTCTTTCGCTAAAGTGTTTGCAAGCAGTTTTTAATACTTCAGGTAGGTTGTCGTATATATCATTAGAAATTATTTCTGATTGAATTGCACCAGAAGATTCTAAAGTTGCAGTTCTGCAATATTGCAGTTCTGCAAATTGATATGCATATCTGTTGTATGCCCCAAGAATGGTTCTTTTAATTTCATCCTCTTTAAACCCAGGCTCTGAATATTGTAGCATATAATCTAGAGCATCTTCTTTTTCAATTCCAAACCTGTTTGAATTACAAGCAAAAAGAAAAGTAAACACATTTCTACTACCATTTAGAAACGACTGTCTATTAGAGGTGAAGTCAAAGACCCAGTCTAGTGTTGGAGTCTCGATAATTTCTTCATTAGTTTCAAGAAGACTGATATCAAAAACTTCAGCGTCAGAGTTTATATACAAATTTGGATCATGTGATAAGAAACAAAGCCTTGCTACGTCCTTTACCGACTTGTCAGAATCAGAACCTACAACTGTATCACAGATATCCCGAACTCCATTAAAGTACGCTAAGTGCGTGTCCATGGAGCTGTTGGTCTTAACAAAAACCTTAACACCCTCTCCGCTGGGGCTTATAAAAGCAGCATAAACAAAAGAGAGTTCTGCTAGCTTTTCTTTTAGCGCTTCAGGATCACTAACGTGGTCATAATCTAAATGGATTATTCCATTATAGTCCTTAACGTCCTCATTAGACCTTATAGTGTTAAAGGTTGTACTCACTGAAAAAGCAGGGAGAGCTAACTTATACTTACCGTAAGAGTCCACATCTGCTTGCCTAAGACTCTCTATTTGTTCTTTTAGAGATTTGTCGTCCTTAATAATAGATAGGACTTGATCAAAGCTAACTTCCTCGAAGTTGCTAGGGCTGTTTACAAGTTTAAATTTGCAAACTTTGGCTGCTCTACTTCTCATTTTTCTTAGGATTTAGATGAATGAGAGCGCTCAATACTTCTTCTTCTTTGTAGTACCGCCTGTACCCCATGGAATAAGCATTTAGATAGCCCTTTTTAGTCCAATCATTTAGGGTGCTCAAGTTAATTTTTAGTAATTGAGCTGTTTCTTCTCTTGAAAGAAGATCAGGGGTCTTGTAATTAGACCCTGGAGTTTTCAAAGATGCTTTTAAAAAAGCATCACTCAGCATTTGCGAGAATTCATCTCTGCTGAGATTTTCAACCATAATGTGTGTCATAGTGTTTACTATTACGTTAACATATGCCAAAAATTTGGTGGAGTAGAAAACTTATCTTAGATTTGATTTTGCAAAACTTATCTAAGCCGTTTTTGGGTCCGCCTAATTTCGGCTTCTTTTTGCCCTGAAAACTGTCTTCGAATTCAGGCACACACAAAGGTTGTAAATTTTGATCATTAATTATAAGCTAGTGCAAAATAACTTATTAACGTGGAATTTTGTTAAAACGCTATAAGTTCAGTGTTTTCAACAAAATTCCACGTTAATAAGTTATTTTTTTACGAAGGGAGGTTACTCCTTAGTCTAAAATAGTGGAGGCTTTTTAATATATGTTGTGCTCTAAATAAGGAGAGAGGGCATAGCCCTCTCTCCCTCTATAAGATTAAAATTAATTTAATTAGTGTAAGGAATACGTCTTGACGTTTTTCTCATTAAAATATTTACAAGGTCTTCAGATGAAGACCCTAGGCCACCTTTTATGTTTTTAAAGTAGTTGACTACAATTTCATTGTCGTTATGAATGAAATCAAGATTAACTGTTGCATTTTGAGTAGCACCTCCAAATCCAAAAACCAAGGCCATACCTATTGCAGCGGCATCTGACATAGGTTTATTAGTAGAATAAGTCCCTGATAATATTGCCTCTACTCCTAAAATTTTACAAACATCACTTGGAAGTTGTTCGAATGCAATATTAGGGTCAATACCAGCTTTTATTAGAAGAGCATTAGTGATAGTGGGGTTTTGAATATCTACTAATAGCTCACCCCTCTTTTTTCTAGCTAGAAACCAAGAATAAATAGCTTTCTGTGTATTCTCAGCTTCTGCAAACTGCATATCAACAATTTGTTCTTGGGTGAAATCCTTTAACTCCTTTGACCTGAGTTTAATAGTTGTATTCATTTGTAGAATAGCTAATGTCTTTGTTTCAGCTACATAAGATTTTGCATCTGGATGAACATAAAGTTTAGTTTGCGAATTGGCGTTGTAACTAAACGCAATTATAAACAATGCAATAAATAAATTTCTCATGCTATAGAATTTGTTTTGAATAAAATGAATTAGTTGTTTTTCAATAAAATTATGTCTAGCAATTTAAACAGAAACAATGTTTTAACTGCCAGACAAAAAATTTAGAATGTATAATTAAAATAAATATTGTAGTCCTAGGCTAATCCCACTAGCTTTTATTTTTAAACCATCTATGTTTGAACTATTACTTAATGAAGTTGAATAACCTCCAAGAATAGTGAAGTTTTGAGAAATATCGTATCCCAAACCTATCGACCCTGAGAAAGCAGTTTTTTTAATTACATCAGTGTCTACATCCGCTAAAGAATTGGCAAAACTTATTCCTGGTCCTATAAAAAATCCATTGTCTTTTCCAGAAATATAATATTGAAGATTGACGCCAATTCCAATTGAATTGTTAGATTCATCTCCTACTTTTTCCCCAATACCAAAGCCTAAACTCGTTTGAAGATCGAAGTTTTCGGCAATTTCAGAATCATATAATACACCAAAAGAAAATGAGCTTGCTGAATCACCTTTAACAGATACCCCACCTCCAGTAACTTTACCTTTTGCTGACCCAAAACCTGCAGCAACACCAAATTGTCCATACGAGATCCCCGTAATAAAAAACAAACAAATTGTAAATAATAAATGTTTCATAATAAATTGTTTTTAAGATTAATTTATCAAAGCTAAAATTAAAAAACGTTTAAAAAAACCCTCTCATTACAATGAGACTATATTTTTAACACCTCAATTATATTGATTTATATGACAATTGTTTGCCCAATTCTATTGATAAATGTGATTGAGTTTTACCTATGTACATTAAAAAAGTTTGCTCTGTTTTGTGACCAGTGGCACTCATTATTAAGGGAGTGCTTATCTTTCCATATAAATTGGTTGCAAAAGACTTGCGCCCCACATGCGAAGTGATAAGCTCATGCTTTTTATACATCCCGCTAATGCCTCTTTGTTGTCCACCATCACTTATTTTGACCTTCCCATAAATTTGCTCATTTATTTCAGCTTGCTCACAAACCTTTTTTATCAACCTATTGTAGTCGTTATCGCGCATTTGTGGCGGGAACTCTCCCCCTCGGTAAAGAAGAATTTTTTTTAATTCTGGATGAATAGGAATGATCACAGGACTTTTACTTTTCTTTTGCATTATTTCTATAATCTCTATCCCTTCTCTTTTAATAATATTTGATGCTCTAAATTTCTTAAAATCTGAGATTCTTTGTCCAGAAAAGCAACTAACTAACAACCAATCCCTAGCATCATTCAATACTCCAGAGAGCTTTATTTTTTTTATCCTTCCTAATTCTTCCTCATTTAAGTATATAGAAGTAACGGCCTGTTTTTTAATCTTAATACTGTCAAGCTGATGACTTACTTCCATACCGTTTACCAAAGCGTGTTTGCAGGTTGATTTTATTACTTTTATAGATTTGCCAATAGTATTTGGGGAGTAGTTTTTTTGTTTACAATATGACTCAAACTTTCTTTGAAACTCAAGGTTGACAGCTGATAAGGCTAAAGATGTTACTTTACTGTCTTTATAAAAATTCTGTAAAAGCCGATATACCGTTCTGTATCTTTTATAAGTGGAGTTCTCAACCTCATCTTTCTTAAGGTCTAGATAGAATAGAAAATATTTAAGTAAGTCAGTTGGTAGGGTCTCTCTCTGGGAGGGGTTAAAATATTCGTCAATAACAGCTTTAAACCAGTCTTTATTTATGTTTGCTGTGTTTTCTTTTGTGAATTTATTTAATACATGTACAACTAAATCTGATGTTTTAGCCTCAATTATAGTTTTCTTTTCAATTAAATGTGCCTCCCTCAGTCTTTTGCTTGTTTTGTAGATGTCCCAAAACGGCTTCTCAACATAAATATCAGTAGGGGAGTCATATTGAAAGTCTTGATCCATATGCCTATACAAAAGGCGAGCTGTTAGTTTGCCATATGGTTTTGTAGATCTGTAAAGAAAGTTAACTGAAGCCATTTTAGTATATTTGTACGGTAAATGTACTTATTTGTACGATAATATACAATCACATACTATTCTATACAATAAGATTTGATTTGAAAAGGCCTCTATAAACAATGGAATGTAGAGTAAACACAAGATTTTATAGCTCTTTTTGTTTTAAGCGTAATTGGACTGATAGAGTACAGGTGGGACCACAAAAATAAAAAGAGCATTAAAGCTTGCAATATTAGACCCTCACTGTTAGTGAGGGTTTTTTTATGCAAAAAAACCCTCCCAAAAAAGGGCTTCATATTTTTTAAATATCAGTTAAACATTTTGATTGTGACAGTTAGCAATCAATTTAACATAAAAGGGTCGCTTTAAAATCTTTATGTTTATATTAATAAGTACTATAAAGCAAAACGAATTGCAATGTCAAAGCTATTATTTAAGAAAACCAATGCCCAAGATTTAGAT
>Ga0209390_10006927_pt1 | contig 14816 bp, 15 predicted proteins | sample BON01_FD_187212 | JGI IMG/M metagenome (GOLD analysis project Ga0209390, IMG submission 187212) | Freshwater microbial communities from Lake Bonney liftoff mats and glacier meltwater in Antarctica - BON-01 (SPAdes) (version 2) | ecosystem: Environmental > Aquatic > Freshwater > Ice > Glacier... | reverse complement strand
GGCTACGGCACGCCCTGGGGTTACCTGCCGCTGCGTCAAACCATTGCGCGTCTCCTTCATGAGCGGGCAATCCAAGCCGATGCGCGACAAGTGCTCCTGACGCAGGGCGCCAACCACGCTCTGGACCTGATCGTTAGGCAACTCTTGCGACCTGGCGACGTGGTGCTGGTGGATTCGCCGGGTTACTACCCGCTTTTTGGCAAGCTCAAACTGGCCGAGGTGGAGATGGTGGGCGTTCCGCGCCTGTCTGACGGTCCCGACCTTGATGCCCTGCAGGCATTAGCGGCGGTGTACCGTCCCAAGGTGTTCTTCACACAATCACTCGCGCACAATCCCACCGGAAGTTCGCTAACGCTGGCCAAGGCACACCGGTTGCTGCAACTCGCCGCACAACATGATCTCCAGATCGTCGAGGACGATCCGTTTGCCGATCTCATGCCCGCAAGCGCCCCCCGCCTCTCGGCGTTGGATCAGCTCCACCGCGTGATTTACGTAAGTAGCTTTTCTAAGACGCTCTCGGCCGGCTTGCGTGTCGGGTTTATCGCTGGGCGCAGTTCCATCATCAACGCCCTGTGCGACCTCAAGATGGTGACGCTTGTCTCAACTTCGGACTTTGTGGAGCGCGTGGTCAGCCAACTCATTGATGGAGGCCAGTACCGTCGGCATCTCATACGGCTCAAGTCGCGCCTCGACGTCGCGCAGCGTCTCTCGTTACCGGCAATGGAGCGTGCCGGTCTTCGGCTGCTTTCGCCCTACACAGGGGGTTATTACGTGTGGGTCGAATTGCCTAGTGGCGAAACGGAAATCGACTTGGTGCGCCGCGCTGCCGCTGAGGGCATCTTCATCTCTCCAGGCTCCGTATTTTTTCCGGATCGCCATTCCGAGCGTCCATGCATGCGCGTAAATATCGCCTACGCCAGCGACGAGCAATTTCTTCGGCTATTTCATCTATGAGTGAACTCCACCCGCTTCTCTAAACGAACATCAACTTCCAGTTTGAAGTTGTTCGAAGTCCATCGGGCTCAGCTGGTCGAGGTGGCTCTGCCTGCGGACGCAATTGTAGAAACCCTCGATGCAATCAAACACGTCTGACTTCGCGTCATCACGGGTCGGGTAGAGGCGCCGTTTGATCTGCTCCTTCTTCAAACTGCTGAAGAACGACTCGGCAACTGCCGTTGTCCCAGCTGTTCACACGCCGACCCATACTGGGCACCAGTTGGTTGTCTTTGCACCAACGGTTGAAGTCGTCGCTGCCGAATTGACTGCCCTTGTGAACGGCTGTCAAGAAACGCTGTTTTTTGGCTGCGAGGACGCGGTTTCAGACATTGGTGGTGTCTGGATCGTGATGCCTTCCATGCCGATGCCTGACCGCCCGGAGGGCGGCCAGGCATCGGCGCGCGGTCTGGCGGGGTGGCCAGGTCAGTCGGTTGAGGTGATGGTGCAGCGCAGAGGGGATTGGCGCGGCCGCCTCAGTCGTGCGCGCGTGGCCTGCTTGGTTTGAGGGCGACGACCTGCGGCAAGAAGCCTGTGGTGCCGCTCAGCGCTAAGGCGCTGTAATCGGCTTACACCGAGGTAGGCGGGCACGGCGGCGGCCCTCTCTGGCTAAGTTAGATCCGTTCGCCGTGCCCTACACCGTGTCATGCAACAACGGATGCAGCGCAAGTGTTGCACCCGTGGGCGATTCCGTCCAGCACGCCCTCGGCCTTTTGCCGAGGTATTCATGCTCGAGCCTGCCGCCAGGCGCTTCTTGTGCGCGCGTTGCCGTGCGCCGGTGCTGGTGTGTAGCTCCTGTGACCGTGGCCAGATCTATTGCGCCAGCGGCTGCTCGGCCCTGGCTCGACGCCAGTCTCAGCGCGCTGCCGCCCAGCGTTACCAGCGCACTCGCTGCGGTCGCTTCATGCATGCCGCTCGAACCCGGCGCTGGCGAGAGCGCCAAGCTGTTTTGGTGAGCCTGTCGATGGCGGCCGTGGCGCAATCGGTGACGCATCAGGGTTCCCAAGTTGCAACTTCGGATGCTGTACTGGTGAGCCACCCACCACCGAGGTCCGACGCCACCGGACCGCCCGCCCAGCCATGCATGACCCCGATCGCCAGCAGCACGTTCACCTCAGCGCTCACCTCAGCGCCCACCTTGACCACCACGGCGCTGGTATGGCGCTGCCACTGGTGCCACACGCCCTGCGCAGACTCGGTCCGACTGGACTTCCTGCGCCACAGCGGGCCCCCGCACAGTGTCAGCCGCAGGAGGGAGCCCACCCATGGCCATAGCCCCTGAGCTGCGCGCGCAGATCCTGCGCCTGTACCAAGCTGAGCGCTGGCGCGTGGGCACCATCGCCCGCCAGCTGAACCTGCACCGCGACACCGTCAAACGGGTGCTCGAGCAGGCCTGCGTCATGCGCGCCCCAGCCCCGCTGCGCTGCAGCCTGGTCGACCCGTATCTGCCCTTCATGGTCGAGACCCTGACCAAGTTCCCCACTCTCACCGCCAGCCGGCTGTACGCCATGGTGCGCAGCAGGGGCTACACGGGCGGTGCCGACCACTTCCGCCATACCGTGGCCTCTCACCGCCCGCGCCCAGCCGCACAGGCGTATCTGCGCTTGCGCACGCTGGCGGGTGAGCAAGCGCAGACGGACTGGGGTCACTTCGGCCACCTGGTGATTGGTCGCGCCAAGCGCCCTTTGATGGCCTTCGTGATGGTGCTGAGCTACTCGCGGCGCATCTTCCTGCGCTTCAGTTTGAACGCGCGCATGGACAGCTTCCTGCATGGCCATGTACTGGCCTTCGCCGCCTTTGGCGGCGTGCCCAGAGTCCTGCTTTACGACAACCTGAAGAGCGCCGTGATCGAGCGCGTGGACCATCCCAGCGGTTGTGCCATCCGCTTCAATACCGACTTGCTGGCGTTTGCCGGTGCGCATCGCTACGAGCCGCGCCCGGTGGCGGTGGCGCGTGGGAACGAGAAAGGCCGGGTGGAACGCAGCATCCGCTACATCCGCGACAACTTCTTCGCCGCGCGCATCTTCACCGACTTGGACGACCTCAACGCGCAGGCGCAGCTCTGGTGCGAGGGTCCCGCCAGCTGTCGCCCCTGGCCCGAGGACAGCCGCCTCACGGTACGCCAGGCCTTTGCGCTTGAGCGCCCCAGCCTGATGAGCTTGCCCGAGCACGACTACCCCGTGGCCGAGCGGCTGGAGGTCCACGTCGGCAAGACGCCCTACGTGCGCTTTGATCTCAACGATTACTCCATCCCCCACACCCATGTGCGACGCACGCTCACGGTGCTGGCCGAGCCCGAGCGCATCCGCGTGCTCGACGGCGCGGCTGTGCTGGCCACCCACTCGCGCAGCTGGGACCGGGGCGCGCAGATCGAGCAAGAGGCGCATGTCCAAGATCTGGTGGCTCACAAGCGAGCTGCGCGCGCGCACCGCGCCACAGACCGGCTGAGCCAGGCCATACCAGGCGCAGCAGAGCTGCTGCAGCGCGCAGCCGCGCGGGGCCACAACCTGGGCTCGGTCACGTCCGGACTGTCCAAGCTGCTGGATCGCTACGGTGCCAAGCCGATGCAGGCCGCCGTGCTCGAAGCTTTGTCGCGCGATGTGCCGCACCCCAACGCCGTGCGCTTGGCGCTGGAGCGCGCGCGCGAGGCCACCCAGGCACCGCCACCGGTAAACACCCCCTTGTCCGAGCGCGCGCGTTTGCTGGACGTGACGGTACGCCCGCACGCCCTGGATGCCTATGACGCGCTGTACACCGCCGGTGAACAAACCGCCAGCCCCACCCAAGAGCCGACCGCCAGCCCCAGCCACCCCAAGGACTCCCCATGACCACTGCCGCCGCCACTCCCAAGGCAAGTGCACCCACGCCTGTCAATCTGTCCCAGCTCAAGGACCGCGCGCAGGCACTGCGCCTGATGGGCCTGCTGGCCCACTGGGACGCCGTGCAGAGCGACGCAGCGCGGCTGGCCTGGACCGGCGAGCTTGTGGACTGGGAGGAGAGCGAGCGCGCCCGGCGCAGCCTGGAGCGCCGCCTGCGCTCAGCACGCATCGGGCGCTTCAAGGCGCTGGCCGACTTCGACTGGGACTGGCCCCGGCAATGCGACCGCGCAACGGTGCAGGAGTTGATGACGCTCTCATTCATGCTGGACGCCACCAACGTGGTGCTGGTCGGCCCCAACGGGGTGGGCAAATCGATGCTGGCCTGCAACCTGGGGCATCAGGCGCTGGTCGAGGGCAAGACGGTGCTGTTCACCACCGCGGGGCAGCTGCTGGGTGATCTGGCGGCGCTTGACAGCGACTCCTTGCTGCGCCGACGCATTCGCCACTACGCCGCGCCAGACCTTCTGATCATCGATGAGGTGGGCTACCTGTCGTACTCCAACCGCCACGCCGACTTGCTGTTTGAGTTGATCAGCCGTCGCTACGAGCACAAGAGCACCGTGATCACCACCAACCGTGCTTTCAAAGAATGGGGCGAGGTGTTCCCCAATGCGGCCTGCACGGTCTCCTTGATCGACCGCCTGGTGCACCGCTGCGAGGTGATCTCCATCGAGGGCGAGTCCTACCGGCTCAAAGAAGCCCGCGCGCGCGCCGAGCAAAAGGCGGCGCTGCGCAGCCCTGCGCGAACCAAGCCCGCCAAGTCATGACTGGCCAGCGCGGCGCACCAGCGCCCCGCATCGGCCACCCTGCTGCAGGCACACCGATCACACTGCCCGCCGACTGGTCGCCCGAGCAGGCCGCCGCAGTCTTCGAGATCCTCGATGAGCTGCGTGAGCGGGTCTGGGCCCACTACGGCCCGCAGATCCAGCAGGTCCTGCGCGAGCAGCAATGCAGCACGGCGAATCCGCTGGCAAGCAAGATCGATGACGCCGACGTGCCGTTCTGATTGACGCGCCATCGCTGGCTCCCCGAAACCCGCTCATACGCAACGCGGCAAGCCCAGACCGCTCGCAGCGCATGCGTCAAAAACGCGGTCTCACAGCCAGATTTGCGCTCTTACTTACAGCCGCTAACAAACGGCGACATGTGACTGATCTCCACACAGACGGGGCCGTACGTGGTTCTCGATAAATCGCAAACCACCGTAGGCTCGACTCAATTCCGGGAACTGGATGCAGGCTTCTACCTCAGGCAACCGCTGGAAATCAATAGCGCGGCTCGGCCAGACCGCGTCGATCAGCACCTGCGTGACAGGCACGAGGTCCCCGCGGAAGCTGCGCCGGGCCACATCGTTTCACTGGTCTTTGCTGTTGTCGATGCGCGTCTGGTCGAAGTCGAACCCGGCCCCGCGCGCCAGCTTCCCAATCAGCTCACAGGTCGCGCGCCCACTGCCTTCAAGAAATGGGTGAAGCGCGCTCCACTCTGCGTAGTAATGAGCGAGACAGTCCACAAACGCCAGCTTGTCCATGCTGCGCAAGTTGCCCTCAGCTGCCAGCTCCCCATTGAAACGTTTCGCCTCGCCCTCGATAAAAGCAGGCTGGGCGAATCTAGAAGCTTCCTTGCTGATGTTGGTCCTGCGAACCTCACCCGCCCACTCGCACACGTCCTGAAAGACGTGCGCATGAATCGCTTTCAGGTGCACTAGATCGATCCAACCGGAGATTGGGTTCTCGCACAGCTCTTCGATACGCAATGCCGCGTGCTCGTGTTCGAGGCAACGCAGCGCCGACTCGGCACGAAGCCCTGGGATGTTGCGGAGAACGCTGATACTTGGATAGGTATAAGGATCCGAGAACTCACGCGGCATCGGCAGTGGCTGCAGCAGCCGCAACCACTTTGTTCTTGGCCAGGGCACGGGCCGGGCTCGCAGCACGGGCCTGCTTGCGCGCCATCGTTCCTTCGATGACGGCTTCACAGCCAGACAGGAACTCCGAAGTCGGTACATGGTCCTCGATGCAGGTGCGGGCCAGCGCCTGTTCGTGCGCCAAGCGGCGCCCGGCTTTTGTGGTGATCGTCATCTCGATCTCCTTCAAAACAGGCAGCACCGTGTCAATTTTTCGCCTAAAAAGTTCCCAGAACGCCGGGTGCATGCGCCGGTCCCCTGCTTCCCACTGTTGCCATGAACGGCATGTGGTGTGGATCAAGGTGCCCGCCTGCGTTTGCGTCAGACCGGCCAGCTCACGGACGGCTCGAACCGCTCTGGGGGTTGGGCTAAGCGACACCAGTTAACTCTCAGGCCCCTGAACCAGGGAATGGCTGCAGCGATCGCTGCGGGTCCAAATATACGCGCATTGAGCGTCTTTCCAGATGCTATTGCTGACCACGGCGTTGTGACCACGGCATTGCATTGCCGCACAAGGGCTGGCCCTGCCTGCGGCGCCGGCATACCCTCCTCTCTGAGACTTCATTGCCGATCGTGGCTTGAATGGCTAGAGCGAATCTGAACAGCTGGAGCTCCACCACGACCCTTATCCGTCAGACAAAAAAGCTGAGCACCGTGAGCGTCTGCGAAAGCGACATCTTGATCTGCTACCTCGACTTGGATCCAATGATGCCGAGCAACCAAAGCCGACAGAAATCGTAAGCGTTTGGTTTGATGAGAAGACTGCAAGCAAGATAGTTGATGCGGGATTCTTCAACTTGGCCGAAGTGGCTCAAGCCGTGGCCCGAGGCGGTCGTTCGAATGCCAGCTTGCCTGGGATCGGTGAGGGCAAAGCTCAGCACATTGCTACTCACCTGCACACGTTAATTTCAGCAGCCGTGCCCTTGAAGAGGGCGTTCGCAGCCCTCCCCTGCCCATGTTGGCCAGCCCGAAAACATGATGAAGCCGGCTGCTGTAGCGTCTTATTGCGACCCCGATCAAAAACAGTGAATCCAGTACCCCGTAGCTCTTTGCCAATACCGCCGTACCAGGATCGCTGCTCACCGCAACCAACGACCTGGTGGCTGTCGAGAGTTGGATCCAGACGCACGCAGATTCAGCTGAGACCGTCAGGAGCTTCTGGCGTGATGCCTGTTCGTCAACACAATGGCTTTAGAGAGAACGCCACAACATGGCGTTTCGGGATGTCTAGGTAGAGGTTTGCCTGGCGTATCGTGCCTTCATCGAGCACGTTCCCCAGGCCTGAATCTACCGCGAGCGCGCAAAAGCCTGGACAACTGGGATGGGCCCTATTCCAAGGTCAGTTGGCGCAAGCCAGACAGGATCATCTACTGAATATCGTGGGAGGCTTCTTCTCTTACTTCAGGCTGGCCAACCAGATACCGAACAACCCATGGCCGCTGATCAAGACGAGAACGGCGTTAAAAAAACCGTGTTGTACTCGGTCGGTATCCGTGCGCTTGGCGAGAAAGCAGAAATCGAAATCAAGCGTTTTATAGAGGCTCAGCCGCCCTTCACTGCACGCGAACGTGTGATCTACCTGGTGCGATTCTTGGTCGGGGTTGGCTTGCGTTCATCTTAGATACTCGCGGCCCAGCTGGGCGAGCTCCGCTTTACCAGTGGCAGCTATGTGCTCCAAGTAATTGGCAAGACCAACAAGTAGCGAGTTGCTGCAATCCGACCAGTGGCCATGAATGCGCCCATGGACTACCTGACTGCGTGAGGGTTGCCAGCGATCAAACAGGCCCCAGCTGATGCACCAGTTTTGGCTAACCCCAAGCACCCGATGGAGTCAACTGGCTACCAGGCGCTCTACCTAACGGTCTGCACCTGGCTGCGCAAGGCAGACAGTTCCAGTGCGTTGACGCCGATTGAGCGCCAATTGCTTGCGGGTGCGTCGCCGCACTGGTTGCGTCACACCTTCGCTACCCGTGCCATTGAGCGCTCGGCCCCAACAGAAGTCGTTCAGGCCCAACAGAGACATGCAAGCCACTGCACCACGATGAACATCTATGTCAAGGCGCCGCTTGATCGTCAAGTAAGAGCCATATCAGCCGCGTTTATGTGATTTCCGCTGCGTGTGGAACCGTTCCACACCGTGCATTCACCCCAGCAGCTTCTTGATCGCAGCTTTAACCTCAGCGAATCGTGCTGGGTCAATGTTGGCCAGATCAATGCGGACACTGCGCTTCTTGGCGTTGAGCACGATCTTGCCCCTCTGATTCGCTGCACCTGAAAAAGCTTCTTCCTTGGGCTCGGACTGTGGAACCGTTCCACGCCCGACCACCAGACGAGCAAACACCTCGGCAGACGCAGGCCTTGGATCCTCTTTCTGAATAGCCTTGGCATCGGTCAGCACCCGCTCAGGATCCTTTTGCAGCGCATCAGTCAAATCGGATGTCCAGCGGTACTGAAGATCCAGTGGGCTCTGGAACGCTTTGAGAACATCCACAGGCAGACGGGCCAATGACAAAGCCTTACTGAGTTGGCTGTGGTCAATACCCACTTCCTCTGCAAGTTTTCGAGCCGACGGAAACAAGCCCTCGTCCAAGGCCTTGGCATACATGGCACCTATCTCAAAAGGGCGCAAGTCCTTGCGCTGACGATTCTCGCGGTCCATCTCAATAAAGAGGCGCTTGTCGTCGAGGTCCTCGACCATGGCCAGCACACCGATTGCAAGCTCAAGGCAGGCTTGGTGCCGGCGATGGCCGAAGACGAGTTCGTATCGACCGGCACTTCCCGCAAGTCGTCGAACTTTGATCGGCTGGACATTGCCACCTTGAGCCTGAATATCCTGCTTCAACCCTTCAAAGTCTGCACCACTGAAGGAAAGTTCATGGCGGTTTGCCCACTTGCTGCGGACAACCAATTTGGGGTCAAGGTGGTAAGTAGGCAAACTGCCGTCAAACGCCTTCAACTGCTCCTTGAGCTGGGCCGCATCCTTGATAGCCTGGGACTGACGGTCTGTGAACTGCGCCATAGCTCCAATGGCCGTCCTGGGCCGAGCGACCTCTTCACCATCTTGAGGCTTTGTCGCAGGCGAAGTGGGCTTCCTGGGAGCAAGTACCAATCCAGCTTTAGCCAACAGATTTTTTCCCATGACTTACCCCTCCGCTTGGGATTTGGAGACTTTTGATACATCAAGCTGGTTCGCCCAAGCGGCGCGGATAGAGCTCTCAACGTAACCCACAAATTGGTCATAGGCATCGCGAGCACGCTTGAAGGTGCGAGCGTTCCCGTCGTATTTCTGAATGTCATAGACGGTGGAGAACTCTGCGCTCGCGGTACTGGTGACAGCTGTCTTCGGAATTTCGACCGGCAACACCTTTTCCTTGTACGTAGCCTGGATCCAGGTGCGCACGATGTCACTTGTAGATTCTGAAGAGTCAACCCGGGACAGAAGCACATGAATGAAATCAAACTCTTTCTCCAGTCCCCGCCTCGTCAGCATCTCGTTGCTAAGGTCAGAGAAAAGGTTCCAAAACTGGCTGGCTGAAGCGTAGTCCAGCGCGTTCGGCGGAAGGGGCATCACCAAACCATTGCTGGCCATGATGGCGTTGATCGTGATGTAGCTCAGGCTTGGTGGGCTATCAATCACGATAACGTCATACTCGCTGCGCACATCGTCAATCCCAAGATTTAGCACGTTCCAAAACTCAAACGAAGGCTCTTGAGTTTGCCGTGCCGGAAGGGCGAACTCAGCGCCAAAGAGGCAAGGTGCTGCCGCCACGAGATCGATACCATCCCAATACGTGGGGCGGATGGCGTATCGAATCGAGTTCTCATCGCCCAAAGCCAGCGGCAGAATAGTGTCTTCCTCAGACACCTCTGTGTCTGGAAGAATACCGAAGAGGGTGGTGAGAGATCCCTGAGGGTCGGTGTCGATGACCAGCACGCGGTGCCCCAGCAAGGTAAGGCCTTGCGCCAGTGTCATGGCTGTGGTCGTCTTGCCAACACCACCTTTGAAATTGGCGACAGTGATGGTTATTGCCTCAGCTCCAGAAGGACGTAATTTTTCCTTTCGGTAGGAACGGATCCAAGCGCGGGCCTCGCCCAGTGTGAATTCTCGACGGCTACCGGTGGTGTTCAATTTCCCTTGGGGAAGATCGCCCTTGGCCATCCTGTGCAACACTGATCCCTTCTCGACGCCGCAATAGGCTGCCAGCTGACTCAAGTGAATGGACAATTCTTTCTTACGCGATGTTGGATTCAACATCGCGGTGCGAACCTGCTCCATCATGTCTGCCGACAGCTGAGCCTGATCCGCCACGTCCTTCAGGTTGATCGTCGCATTTCTGATATTCCCATGTGCCATTCAAGTGCCCCTATTGCCCATATTTTTGACATTTTACGTATAAAGCAACATTGTGCTGAATTTGGTGAGCAGTCTTTTTTCTGCTCGAAAGGACAGCCAGCACACCTGTATTTCCTCCGCTACGATGTAGGCATGGGTTTATTAGGTAGAAGACCTTTAAGTACTTTAAGACCTTTAAGACCGACTTTCTGTATAAAAATCAAGCACTTACCAGCTCATAAGTGAGTGAATACAGGACAACACATGAGCTTTTTCGGGAGATGCGGTGAGTGGATACGGGTCTGCTGGTGAGGGTTTTCAGGCTGATATGTGAGTGAATACAGGACTTCCAGCTCAGACTGGTGACTCCTCCGCCACTTTCCCACCAAGCATCGGCAGCGTTTCAGCGCAATCTCCATGCAGACCTGTCGCTCTAGACCCCACTGTTTGTTTTATGTGAGAGTTTTCGGGAGTGGCTGGACCAGCACCGAGGGGTGGTCAAGGGTGGAACAAGCGGTTTCACGTGAGACTTTTCAGGAATCGCTCGGGATCCTAAAGGTCGACAAGTGTGAAAATGGGGTTTCACATATGCTTTCGCCTATAGTAAAGTTCCCAGCATGAACGAACTGGCCCGATTTGCAGACCTTGACCCGCTGAAAAAGCCAGTCAACACATTGGCGATCGTCCCTCAAAACCGAAAAATCACCGCCTTAGGTCGCAAGGCCTACAACGTGATGCTCAGCATTGCCCAGACGCAAGGTGTAGAGAAAGAGTCATACAGAGCACCGTTAGCGGAGATCGTCAGTGGGATCGACTATGGATCAAACGATTTGGAATTGATCAAAAAACACCTGAGGGCGATGGCCTCGACCATCGTTGAATGGAACTCGCCGACGACAGGGGAGGGGACCCAATGGACAGTTTGCCCCTTGATTTCTCACGCCACCATCGTCAAGGAGAGGAATCAGAATTTCCTTGAATGGGGATACGCCCAGCCTCTGCGCAGCGAGCTGCTCTCGCCTGCAGTTTTCTCCAAACTCTCGATAGGTATGCTGTCGCAGATGCACACGCACGCGGGAATCGTGCTCTATGAAATCTGCACTCGATACAAGAACGTCGGCCGCACCGCTCGCCAGAACTGGCGCTGGTGGCTGCCAGTGCTCACAGGGCAGCCCAATTCCGAACGCTTGGCGAAGACCGAGTACCGCTTCTTCAAGCGTGACACCATCAAGCCCGCTATCGCTGAGGTGTGCTTCATCACTGACATCGAGATCGAGTTGGTTGAGTACAAGGACGGCAAAAGCATTGCCGATGTGCAGTTCTACGTTAGACACAAAGCGCAGACACCATTGCCCCTCAAGAGCCCACCCAAGCCAGTGGATCTGTCCATCATCAAGAAGGCTTACGATCTTGGTATCAATGAAGACCGGGCAGAGGAGCTGATTGCCAAGCATGGTGAAGAAGACATGAAACAAGGGCTCATTGAATTGCAGTCAAGAATGGCCAGCGCATTTCCTTCACCGGTTAGAGACCCATTTCGTTATCTCAAGGCCACGCTTGCAGGTGTTCAGCAAAAGCATGTCGAGATTCCTGTCGATCCTGCCGAGTCTGCGCAAACCGTTGAATTTGAGTCGTCAAAAAAGAAGGTCGAAGTAAAGGCAGCTTGGCGAGACGAGTGGTTGCGACGCCAAAAAGAGCGGGTGGTCGCCTTGCTCCAAGAGCTTTCGCAGGAGGGTGTAAAGGAGCTTGAGCTAGACCTAGCGCGTGAACTGGAGTTCAAGCAGTCTCACCCTTCGGTGATCAAGCGTCTGCAATCGAACGGCTGGTTCCATCCAATGGTGCGCCATCTGATGATCGACTTTTATGCCAAGGCAGTATTAAGTGATGACTGGGACAAGCCATCCTCTGAGGCGCTGCTGGACATTGCTAGCGAGACGAAAAGTTAGGGACGGTCTGAACAGGCTGCTTTCTAGCGCACAGCACACCGCCTTGGCTTTGCGCTCAACCGCTTAAACGTTGTCATGCGCCTAAGCATGACGCACGACAACAGGCTGAAGATGACGCACAACTAGGCGCTATCGTAGGCAACCGGAATTGAGGCGTTCTCTGTGCACCCGTACAGCTTGAGGGAGCGCGGCATCAACGAGAACACCGACGGCTTGCTGCTCCGCACCCTGCCCACGGGCCGCGACCCAAGCGTGCACAGCCAGGCAGATCTCGGCCCCATCGCTTTGAACCTTAACGCCAAGCCGCGCAAATCTCTGGGCTGAAAATCGCCTGTCGAGCTGCTCATCACCCAAAGCTCCTTTGACTTCTGAGCGTATTACAAAGCAACTGTTATCAACCCCGTTGCACTTAGAGTTTTAATGCGCCCAGATTCAAATTCAGTGAACGGTGAAATTACAGAACGATTGTTGCACTACTCAAAGGCCCAGCACGTGCACTGGGGTCACCCAATGTGGGCCCATTGGTGCTTAATCTGACCGGGCGTTGGCGTGCAGGATGACGGTTGGAATGTGCAGCAGGACGAGCTGCAGACAAGCCATGTGGCGCGCGGTGTCGTCCGCATCAATGTTGGTGACGTGCAAGCTTTGCTGTGGCTTGATGTCGACATTGAGCAGAACTTCAGCCGATGCGATGACCATGGGCCCGGCCCCAAACGCAGGTTCCCACAGCGTGACGAAATCTTGGCGCTCGATGGTGTCGGCCGCGCCGCCTTGTGTCAGGCTGGCCATGAGGTAAGCCACCTCGTGGGACGTGAAAAACGGAGCTTTCCAATGGTTGCCCAGCTCCATCGCCATAAAAATCTGGCCCAGCGCGTCACGACGGGTACCCTCAAAAGCAAGCACCAGCTCGCCCAACACCCGGGGGAAACGTTCCGCCTCGGCGCGCTCGTAGCGCCCGATGCCTTCTAGGTAGCGCGCCTCGCGGCCTGGTGCAGACCCACGCTGTTGCTGACAGCGCACGCGCCCCGCTCGCAGAAATCTGAGTGTTCGTGCCGATGTACGCATAACTCTGCGGACCGATGGCCAGGCTCAAAAACTCCCGGCCCTCGTCGGTCTTGCGTGCAAAAGCGCTCACGGAGACCATGACGATTTTGATGTCGAGGTGGCCGATCATCACAGGATAGATTCTGCCCTGTTCGATGCTGCAGGGCGTGAAGGGAACCATGGCCAGCACGCCGCGCGTCTCAGCGTTGATGCGGTTGACCAGGTGGCCTGTGCCGGCGCTCTATGGCTCAATCACAGCCGGTGCGCTCCGCTCGATCAATGCATCTGGCTGTGCTAGCTTGATTGTGACCGAAGGGCACGTTCCGCCTGGCACGCACGAGCTGCCCTTGTTGAGCGGGGCACCGAGCCGTAGAGAGCGCTACAGTGGGCGCTCAGCCTTGGCGCGAAGCGCCACCCGAAGGGGCAAAGCGCGGAGCTGGCCAACGCCCAAACCGAATGAACAAAATCATCTGGCAGCTAATGGTTCCGGTCCCGGTCCGGCTTGTCAGGCTTGATCCGATCAGGCTCTAGCGACACGATCTTGCCCCGCTCATAGGCATAGCTCACGGTCTGGACCAACCCAGCTCGAAACGGGCGATCCTGAACCAGCGCGCGGGCATGCACCAGAAACCGTTTATCTTGCTCTTCCTGCAGCAAGTGCAAAGCCGTGACAGCCGCCATGCGACCGGTGTAACTCAAACCATCAGCGGCCTGTGCCAACTTCACCGGCGGCGCACCCTTGTGCCCCTCGGACTGCAAAGCAGACGCCAGCTCGGCCAACGATTCCAAGCGGGCCTTGAAGTCGTTCTCAAGCCGCTCGAAAGCCCACGGAGGCGTCAGCGGCCCCTTCATAATTTCAAGCGCGCCCCGATCGTGCTTCATCGCCACCACTTGTGCCGATTCACCGTCACGCGAGTTGTCCAGAACGACAACCGAATCAGCTTGCTCGATTGCCACAGGCAACAGTTTCATGGCCGATTCGTACCTGGAGTGCACGGCGCTCGAATCAACATCGTGCCCGCCTTTGGCGACGCGATCAGCCACCCTGGATACGTTGATGTCGGGGTCACACGTGGTGACAAACACAAGGGTGACCGAGTACCCCTGCTCACGCGCCTGAGACAACAGCGCCACTTTCTCTGGCGTGCTCATGACGGTTTCGAATACAAACGACTTGCCGGTTTTCAGCAGGGCCAAGCGCTGACGCTCTGCCTCCTGGGCCGCAGCGATGTTTCGCTCTCGGGCATCTGGGATTTGCCGAGTCATCCCGACAGCGATGTCGTCGGCATTGACGTAGACCCCAGAAAACTCATTCTCTGGGTTGGCCAGGTAGCTGCGCGTGATGCTCGATTTACCCGAACCGTTCGGCCCGGCGAAGACGATGACAGCTTTAACGTCGTCAGCCGGATCGCGGCGCTTCGTGCTCACAAAAGAGGCAAGCAGGTATCAAGCAGCGCGCTGGCGCTCGGGGCGCGACCGAGGTTGTTCGGGTCGCTCGCGAGGGAGCATCCGCTTGCCGTCCTTGCTCAAGCCAGACGGGGGCAGATTGAATTCCTTCTTCTCTGCTCTGACCTGTTCGGCGGTGCGCTTAAGGTCTTTCGCGAAGTGACCTTCCTCCACGTATTTCATGAAGCTCGAATTTTTCATTTCAACTCCTTCGCGAGATCGCGCGACAACATTCGCTTGCCCAGTCTGTCCAGACCGGCAGGGGGGAGACC
>Ga0209390_10006926_pt1 | contig 14819 bp, 5 predicted proteins | sample BON01_FD_187212 | JGI IMG/M metagenome (GOLD analysis project Ga0209390, IMG submission 187212) | Freshwater microbial communities from Lake Bonney liftoff mats and glacier meltwater in Antarctica - BON-01 (SPAdes) (version 2) | ecosystem: Environmental > Aquatic > Freshwater > Ice > Glacier... | reverse complement strand
TTCAGCAGAGATAATGTGAAGCGTCGGAGCCATGCGAGATTCTCCGCGATTGTACGCTGGCGAGTTCTTAATCCGTCTTCTCCATAAGTCACATCCAAGCTCCAGTGACATGTTGTTTCAATTCCCCGGTGTCTTCGGACAGCCTTGGAAAACTGCTCGATCCCAAGTGACAGACTACTGATAAAATATCGAATGTCGATTCGCTCTTCGCCCTTGATGATACTCTTATACACAACCACGCCGATCGTCTTCAGACCCTTCCACCGAGATGTGCTGGTGAACGCATTGGGCACTTCAAACTGCAGATACGTTCGTGAGTCAGTGCGACCATGCGACTTCTTCGAAGACTCTTCAAGGCGCTCCGAAGGAAGACATGCAAAGTCATCGCTGATGTTCTCCTCGACACAATTCATAACTTGCTGAAAGAGTCCGTCCTGATTCGCTTTCAACGCCAGAATATAGTGACCGTTGCCGTCAACGATCTGTTCGGCGATCGCGACTTGAGTCCCCATCGCATCAATTGTAATGATGGATCCATATATTGAAACGCATCGATCTTCAGGGCTGACAGGACTCGTCGAATCACGTCTCGCGAAGAAATCCCATACGGGAGGTCGAGCGCCAGCATCAGCAAGTCTTTCCTGGCAACAGCCCACCTGGAAATAGCTGTTGGTCCATCCGAACCGGCAAGGACTCCCATCAGAGAGATCGTCAGAACACTCGGCAAAGGGTGGTGCCGATTAATAGGCGAACGAGGATCTTCGAGCTGTTCAAAGTGACAAATAATTTCGCCCAGCCCAACATTAACGATCTGATCGCGACAGTCTTCTCTCTATAGCATGCGATGACAGTTCGTATGCTGCAGAGGTGTACTCAAAATCCCCCAAAAGCGCAACCCCCTGTTTTATCAAATTGTCCGAATGTGCGCGCTGGCCTTGGGGGATTCGTATCGTGCGTGAAGGAGCAACGCTGATTCCGACGCTCGATGCTCACGCTCAGCATCCCGGCGTTTTCACCGAAAAGGAACTCGTGGGATTCGCCACGGCCACCGCTCCCGCAAGCCAGCTCGCATCTCAGCAAAGGCACGGCGTCATGAAAAAAGCCCGCTCAAAAAAAACGAATGATACTCCTGAATCGATTGGAAGCCCGGATCCTCTATCCCAGTGACTAAGCGGGCCATTGTTTTTATTGCTCACGGAGGTGAATCGGGTGCATAAAATCATCGCCTGAGTTCCGCTGAATCGTTACACTGTCAGTCCCCGAAAGTGGCGGATCTACTTACCGATTCGTTCCTGCCTGTTCCAGACAAGCGAGCTTCTGACATGCGTCACACTAAGTTGACCGCAATTTTTTTATTGGCTCCGCTGCTGATTGCGACGAATGCGCTGCCGCAGTGTGCAGCAGAAGATAAGGGCGAAGCAAAGCGAGCGGTCGATTACGAGCGTGAGATCAAGCCGCTGCTGCTTCAAAAATGTGCCGCCTGCCACGGCGCTTTGAAGCAGAATTCAGGGCTGAGACTGGACGCCGGTGAATTGATCCGCAAGGGCGGTGACAGCGGACCGACCGTGGTGCCCGGCCAAAGCATTCGCAGTTTGCTTATCGAACGTATGACAACTCAGGACCACAGCGTTCGCATGCCTCCGGAAGGTCAGGGTGAGAAACTGACGGATTCTCAGGTCGACCTGTTGAGACGCTGGATTGATCAGGGAGCACTCTCACCAGCCGACGAAAAAATCCCGGAAGATCCGGCACTGTATTGGTCCTATCAAACGCCAGTCCAACCCGCCGTCCCGACAGTCAAAAATCAAAACTGGATTCGCAATCCGATTGATGCCTTCATTGCCGTTGAACATGAGAAGCACGGTTTGACACCAGCTGAAGAAGCGCCGCGCGAAGTCTGGTTGCGTCGCGTCTTCCTGGATCTGACGGGGCTTCCACCAACACGCACGGAACTGCATGCGTTCCTGCAGGATCAGTCCAGCGATGCTTTTGAAAAAGTCGTTGACGAATTGCTTGCTCGCCCGGCATACGGCGAACGCTGGGGGCGCCACTGGATGGATGTCTGGCGTTACAGTGACTGGTATGGAAGTCGAGGTATCAACGAGATTCGCTACAGCCAGCGTCACATCTGGCGCTGGCGTGACTGGATTGTCGAATCGCTCAACGATGACAAACCGTATGACCGGATGGTTGTCGAAATGCTGGCAGGCGATGAGCTTGCTCCGGCGGATGACAGTGTCCTGCGTGCCACCGGATTTCTTGGGCGCAACTGGTATAAGTTCGACCGCAATGTCTGGATGTTTGACACTGTTGAACACACGAGCCAGGCGTTTCTGGGTCTGACACTCAAGTGCGCTCGATGCCATGATCACAAGTTTGATCCGATCACGCAGGAAGACTATTACCACTTCCGAGCGTTCTTTGAACCGCATGATGTTCGCACAGATCCCATCAACGGAAATGCAGATACGGAGAAAGATGCGACGCTCGGCCCCGTGCTGAAGGAAGGTGTTGCTCGCGCGTTCGACAAAGTGATTGATGCAAAGACGTTTGTTTTTCAACGCGGCGACAACCGCTATCCGGATGAATCAAAGTTGATGTCGCCTGCGGTGCCCACAGCACTGGGCAAACTGACTGCCGAAATCCAGCCTGTGGTACTTTCTCCCGATGCTTGGTATCCGCACTTGCGTCCAGCCGTGGCCGATGGATTGATTGCCGCCGCCGAATCGAAAGTCACGCTGGCAGAACAGCAGATCACGAAGGCTCGGGACGATGCGGCAGTCGCCGAAAAAGCCATCGAAGTACTTCAGGCCAGACTTGAGCAACAGCAGAATCAAGGAGCGGAAGTCACCAATGTTGCTCCGGTGCTGCATGATGATTTCCAATCGCGATCAGACGTCTGGAATGTGGTCTCGGGCAACTGGTCCTGGCAGGACAGCCGGCTGACTGAGTCGTCTGTTGGAAGCTTTGCAACCATCGTGGCCAACACCGTGCATCCCCGAAACTTTCAGGCTCGCGTGCGATATCGAACGTTGCAGCCCGGAACTTATCGGTCGGTTGGTTTCAGCTTTGATTACATCGACAACGGAAACTCGCAGGATATCTACACGTCCACCGGCGATGCAGTACAGTCGGTTCAGGCATTTCACCGCGACAAAGGGCAGCAGGTCTATCCGCAGGCTGGGGTTGTCAAAACAAAACTTTCCGTGGGCGAAGTGACAACGGTTGAGATCACGGTTCGAGACCAGCAATTGACAATTATGCTGAACGGCGAACACAAGCTGGATTACACCATGCCAGTGGCCCGCCGCGACGGGAAGTTTGCGTTATGGGTTCACAGCGGCTCGGCCGAGTTTCTGGAGGTCGATATCCGCGAACTCGTCCCGGATCTGAAGGATCTTGAGCAGCGTCAGACCACTGCGATGAACCACGTGAAGCTGGCGGAAGCCCAGCTGATCACTGCTCAGCAAGAAGTCGAAGCGATAAAAGCAAGACTCGCAGCCGAACGGGCGAAGTACTTTGGCGAACCCACGGATGTCGCTCGTATGAAGGCTCTCGTCGCTAGTCGCGCGGAGCGTCAGGTTGCTGTTGCCAGGCTGGCCGAAGAAGTGCTGGCTGCCGACCATTTTCTGGCAGGCGTTCGCGCGTCATCCGCAGCGTCGGCGACGCCTGAAAATTCCGCCGCCACTTTGGCTGAGGCTGAGCAAAAGCACTCCGCGGCGCAGCAAAAGCTGGCCGATGGGAAGGTTGCCGTCGATCAGGCTGATGGAACTTATGCGGCGCTGGGAGAAACGTTTCCGAGTTCCTCAACCGGACGACGTTTAACGCTCGCCCGATGGATTACGAGTCCTCAGAATCCGCGAGCCTCGCGCATTGCCGTGAATCACATTTGGCTGCGTCATTTCGGTGAAGCACTGGTCCCGTCTGTCGCCAATTTTGGACTCAACGGTCAACAGCCGTCGAATCAGAACCTGCTCGACTGGCTGGCGACGGAACTGACAAACAACGGCTGGCAGATGAAGTCTCTGCATCGCATGATCGTGCTGTCATCGACGTATCGCCAGAGTTCCGTGACCCAGAGTTTCGAAACAGTGCAGCAACCGGCGGCGGTCATTGCGAACGCGGCGATCATTGCGAACGTGGCGGCCGATCCGGGAAATCGATTTTTATGGCGGATGAATTCTCGTCGAATGGAAGCGGAAGTCGTTCGCGATTCGATGCTATTTGCAGCGGGCTCAATGAATCACTCGCGCGGCGGCCCGGAGATTCCAGAATCGGAGTCTCAAACCAATCTTCGTCGCAGCGTGTATTTTCGAAGCACTCCCAACGAGAAGGCTGGTATTCTGGAAACCTTCGATGCTGCGAATCCCAACGAGTGCTATCGTCGGCAGGAAAGTGTTGTTCCACAGCAGGCTCTGGCGATGATGAATAGCCGACTGGCTCTGGATCACGCTCGACTGCTGGCTTTGAAACTCAGTAAAGACGCTGGTGAAGGCAACACGGCGGAGATCAGAACGTCCTTCATCACGGTAGCGTTTGAGAACATTCTGAACAGGGCACCGACACCGGCTGAGATCGCCATGTGTCAGACATTTTTGGAACGAAATACGGCAACGGCCGGTACGGTGAACCTCGCTGTTTTTCCCGCCGGAGGCGAGTCATCGCAGCAAGCACCTGCGACTATTGCTTACCTGCGAGCCCGTGAGAACCTGATGCATGTGCTGTTCAGTCACAATGATTTTGTCACGATCAGATGAATCCTTCATTTTCCTTCAGCCCACCGGTAACAATTCAACTCCTTCGCACGAATCGGATTGTACCGGCAAGCTGACGCATACCGCTCGCCAATTTTGATTCCTCCACACCCCTGTTGTTAGCCATAAACATCCTTTGGAGTACCCCGCCATGAAAGATATCAATCGCGGTCGCCGACATTTCCTGTCCGACATGGGGATGGGATTCACGGGTCTGGCATTGGGTTCTCTGCTGGCTCGCGACGGTTTTGCGAAACCTGTCGCGGCAAGCGCCCGCGCGATGGCAGATGCGGCAATCGCTCAATTCGCACCAAAGGCCAAGAGCGTTATCTGGTACTTCATGTTGGGTGGCACCAGTCATCTTGAGAGCTTTGATCCCAAGCCCGCCGTGGATAAATATGCTGGACTGACAATCGATGAATCACCGTTCAAGTCGTCCGTGCTGGATTCACCCTTCTACCGAAAAAACGTGCGCGACTTTGCCGGAACTCCACGAGCCCTGATGGCGAAGCTCTATCCTACACAGATTGGATTTCGACGACGCGGGGACAGCGGCATCGAGGTCAGTGATTGGTGGCCTCATGTCGGCGACTGTGTTGATGATCTTTCCATCGTGCGATCCATGTGGACCACTGACAATGATCATGCGGCTCAGCTCCAGTTTCACACAGGACGACACATCTTTGACGGCTTTCACCCGTCGATTGGATCATGGGTGCATTACGGCCTTGGATCGTTGAACGAGAACCTGCCACAGTTTGTTGTCATGGGCGGCGGCCCGGGAGATTGCTGCGGAGGAGTTGGAGCTCACAGTGCCAGCTATCTTGGTCCGGAACATTCCGGAGTCAACATGGCCCTGGACCCGAATAACCCGCTGCCGTTCGGAACACCCGGTGCCAGCGTGTCGATCGCAGAACGGCGAGAACAATTGGACCTGCTGAATGGACTCAACGGTCTCGCCGGAATCCAGTACCCCGATGATCCGGCCATGCGAGCTCGTATCAAGAGTTACGAACTCGCCTTCCGCATGCAGATGTCCGTCCCGGAAGTCGTGCGACTGAGTGACGAAACCCAACAGACACAGGAGTTGTACGGGCTGAACGAATCGGCAACGGAGCGTGTGGGTCGCTTCAGTCTGGCGGCCCGTCGTCTGGTAGAACGCGGCGTCCGATTTGTTCAGATCTACGACGACGGCTGGGATGCCCATACTGAACTGTTGAAGAATCATTCCACGCGATGCAAGGCGGTGGATAAGCCAATCGCCGGTCTGCTGAAAGATCTGAAACAACGCGGACTGCTGGACGAAACACTGGTTGTCTGGGCGACAGAATTCGGTCGCACACCAGGTGCCGAACGCTCCGACGGACGTGATCATCATCCTTATGGATTTTCAGTCTGGATGGCGGGCGGCGGATTGAAGCGTGGCGTTGTGCATGGGGCGACCGATGAAATTGGATTTCACGCCGTCGAAAATCGCCATTATGTCACAGACATCCATGCGACACTGTTGCATCAATTGGGCGTTGACTCACGTCGACTTGAATTTCCAGGACAAAAGCGACTGGACATCGATTACGGCACGCCGATTCAGGAGATCATTGCGTAAACGAGGTGTTGTCACGGGTGATATTCCACCACAACAATGGAGTCGGAGCGGATCAAGAATCCGCCCCAATCTAGATCCATTCTCATTTTCCAAATGAATACATCCTGACCGGCTTTGTGATCGGCGGTTTCGAGAAACGGGTCTACGGTACTGGACGCGCCTAATCGTCCAGTTGTTCATACAGCGGCAGGTGCCGGTAGTAGATTTCGAGCAGCAGCAGTTTGATCGACGTTGAGTAGATACGACCGCCTCGATGTTCCCAGTTGTCGATGGGATTCCAGGTGCCAGCCATGTGGCCATCTTTGATCTGCGTTTCGACAACCATGTCACGCAATGCGGCGTTCCATTCCTGCCAGTAATTGCCCTGCATGTGATACATCACCTGCGTGCCGTAGTACCAGTAGTACGAAGTTGCTCCCTGAGACTTTTCAGGCAACTGAGTCAGTAGATAATCGGCTCCCGCGCGCATCGCCGGGTCGTTGCGGCTGGTGCCCAGAAATTGCAGGCACAGCAGACCTTCAGCCGACATCGCGGGAGATACATTGCGGTCGGTATAGCCAAATTTTCCGCCGACCGGCTGATTGCCTTCAACAGATTTCAGCCAGCGTCGAACGCCTTCCTGAGTGGCGGCGGGAACTGCAAGACCAGCCATCTCACCGCTCTTCAATGCCATCACTTGCCATCCGACGACCGACGTGTCGCCCGCTTCACCGGGATTGTAGCGCCAGCCGCCCGTGTTCTTGTTCTGTGCGTTGATGATGTATTGCAGAGCTCGTTCGGCAGGTTCGCGAAACGCCGGATCCTGAGTCATTCCGAAGGCTTCGCACAACGCAATCGCGGCGATCCCCTGGCTGTACATTTTCTGTTGGTCGCCGGGACCGAGCAATTCGCCGTCCGGTTTTTGGTGATCGATCAACCACTGCAATCCCGCAGCCACCACTTTGGCATACTCGCCGTCGGCCTGCGTATTTCCCGCCGCCAGAAATGGTAACAGCGCCATCCCGGTGGCGGCCGTGTTAGACGATTCTCCTCCCGGTCCCGTGCAGTTAGGATGCTTATCTTTGCAGTTCTCCTGAAAACGATTGAGGCTCCAGCTTCCGTCGGCGTTTTGATGCTGAGCCAGCCAGACCAGACCGCGATTGACCGCCTTTTCGGTTTCTTCCGTCCCGCCAAAAATTTCGATGTACTGCTTACGAGTATCCCCCTGACGCAGCGTGAACATGGACCGCAGTCCCACACTGTCCGCGGCCAGCGACACGGCGGCGGCCTTTGCCATCGGACGATCCAGCTGACTGGCGAGTGTGTTGAATGTGGGCGGCGCGTTGTTACGTTCCAGGTTGAGGGTACCGACGACGATCCGCTGGTCAGCTCGACTGGACGGCCCCGTCATTTTATCTGGCGTGAGCGGTGCCGGGCCGGTGGATTCGACCCGGTCCACGTCCAGCTTCAGGCCGTTATCGGTGGACTTATCCTGCTCGGCGGAGTCGCTGGATTCGAGTTCGGCCAGTTGAACATCTTCTGTTTCAATCAGGGCGACACCGGCAAGTGAATTGCTGGTCGGCGACGGCGCGGTTTCGCGGGCTGGAAGTGGTAGCATCTTCGAAGGATCAGCCGGTCGGTTTTCGATGATTGCAATCGGCGCCTTCAGTTCGACAAATGCCTGGGGCTGTCGAGCTTTCATCCGTTCTCCGGCAGTGGCGAACTCAACGGGATTCGGCGTTGTCGCGAGTATTTTGTCCACGTTGGTCAGCAGGGCCGGTGCGTCCGTTATTTTTTCCACGGCTTCGACCGGAGCTGCGGGCAGGACGACGGCTTCGGCCAAATCGACAAACTCGGTATCGTTCACAATCGGCGAGACTCGCATTTCCAGAGGATTCGAAGGCAATGTCGCCGCTTTTCGTTGCACACCAATCTCAACGGCGCGCGGAGTCAGATCTGTCGATGACCGCATGCGGAACTTTGGGGCCTCGGCGATTTTGATATCTAATTCGACGGGCTGAATCGGTTGCTCTGTGCGCGGCATGTCAACCTGTGTCGCGATTGGTCGTTCACCAGGCGACTCGACGGGTTGCGGAAGTTCAATGGCCGCCATAGCCAACTCGGGAATGGCCTGGGTGATTTGCGGAGTCGGTCGCGCCAGAGATGGAGCGGAATTATTCTTCGGCGTCGGCCGTTGCTGTTGCGTTCGCTTCGGTGGAACGAACATCAGGCGTTCGGGCGGCAGGCTGCGGGCAACTTTGAGCGGAATCGTGGGCAGTGGATTGGTCGTGCGTTCCGGGACATTGAAGGTTTCGGTTTCCTGACGCGTGACTTCCGACTGTGGCATGTCTTCCAACGATTTCAGGTCCGCCAGTTTTTCATAGGCCGCGCGGCCCTCTTCGTGCGACTGATGTTGGTTGTCGTCGAACAGTTGAGTTGACGCTTCGGCATCGAACGTTTTCGAAGTGATGACTTCGATGACTCGCGGCAGATTCCAGATCGCCAGCAGGAAGATCAGTACCACGTGAAGGACCAGACTTCCGGCAAAGAACTGAGCGGACGCCGCCGCCTTGGCAAATCTCCGACGTGTCGCGAAGAAGATCGCGGCCACCAGCACGGCAAGCAGCGTGAACAGCAACGCCTGCAGCCAGATCCCGGAAATCGACTTGAGATTCGACGAGTCCCATGCGGTCTCAAACCGGATTTCTTCAGCACGACTCAACAGCAGCCGCTCGTGTCCGTCGCGGTTGGCCGAATAGACGAGCGTGAAGCCTTCCGGCGACAGTGCAGGTTCGGTCTCATGCGAGGCCGTGTTGATACCGGGGCCAAGATTCTCCGGCGAAGACGGCAACTCACCGGCAATATTAGTGCGGTACAGATCGAGATTCCGATCCTCCCCACTGCGAACCATTCGGTCGGATGCAAAGTACAGAAACACGCCATTCGGCGAAACAAACGGAGCGCCTTCGTTGCTGTCAGGCCGGTTGACCGTATCGAGTGCTGCGGCAGCTTGCCACGGGGAATCAGCGTCGTTTCTAACGGCGACGTACAAATCAAAGTTGCTTGATTCACGATGGCGAAGTGTGCCGCTCCACTCGGTTGATTTGACGGAGGCAGACCCGCTGTTGCCGCTGGCGAAAGGGTCAGGCCCCGTTGAATCCACCGCGTCATGTTCACGATTCGAGGCGAAGTACAGCGAACGTCCGTCAGATGAAATCGCCGGATCATATTCATCGGCCGTCGAATTGATCGGCGCACCGGCGTTGACGGGCGACGTCCAGTCGTCGCCTTTCCACTGCGAAACGTAGATATCAAATCCGCCCGTGCCGCCTGGTCGATTCGAATAAAGTAACAGCTGGCGTCCGTCCGCCGAGGGAATTGCGGCGATGTCATCGGAAGGTGAATTCAGTGAGGTCACCGGTTCCGCCGGCTGCCATTCGCCATGATCCAGCTGACTACGATAGATGTCGGCCTGCCTGCCCGGTGATCGAAGCGTGAAGTACAGCACCGTCCCACCATCGGCAAAACGCGGGGCAATCAGCGATGCGTCCGCCAAGTCAAGGGGCACGACGGAGGCGAGTTCAATCGACGGCGTCCAGGCAATCTGCCGCTGCCGCGGCGTCTCCGCATCCGCCCACCTCGCCGGTCCCGAAACAGGAACCACACGTGCACGAGGCTTCGGCACAACCCAGACGACAAACGCCAGCAGGACAACAATCGCCACGCCGATCGCAAACTTCCGGGTGCGCAGAATCTCCAGTCCGGCGTTTGCGGCTGCGAGAGTCTTCGGATTGTGAGTGAGCTTTTTCAACTTTGGTCCTGCGTTATCGTTCTTCCAGTGCGGCAATTCGGTAATCCATTCCAACTTCATTACACAGCCCCATCACGCGCACGGCGTGCTTGAGCGCGACTTCACCGTCGCCTCGAATCAGAGCTGACTGATGGGGATTTTTCTTGTGGGTTTCGCGAATGATGCTGCTCAGCTGACGTTCGTCCATTTCCACCTGCACGATCTTGTACTTGCCTGTCCGCATGACGTTGATGACAAGTTCGGGAGTCATTGACAGAGGCTGCGCCTGTGTGACTTCCGGCAGCACCACTTCCAGCTCGCGCTCTTCCTGATCGTATCGCGTGGCGACGAGAAAAAAGATGAGCAGCAGGAATACGACGTCGATGACCGGCGTCAGATCCGGTCCGGCGAAGTCTTCAGTTGGGACAGAGATTTTCATGGGCAGGGAATTCCAGTGTATCTATAGGACGGGTTCACTCTCGATCGTTTACGTCGTCCTCATCAGCTTGTCAACATTCCGTTCACGCTCGGTCGCGACCGGAGCTTCCGTCGGCCGTGTCATCACGACGCGATCCTCGACGCGGGCGAAGCAGGAAAACGTGTCCGTCAGCGCCACGTCAATAATGCGGAAGAATCCCTCGATTTTCGTGTTGAAAAACGACGCGAACAGAATCGATGGAATCGCGATGGAAAGACCAGCCGCAGTGGTAACCAGAGCCAGATAAATTCCCTGGGCGAGCATCTCTCCCTTGCCGAGACCCGACTGGCTGGCGGTTCGGAAGGCGATGATCATCCCGACCACCGTCCCGAGCAGTCCCAGCAACGGAGCAACGCTTCCGGCAACTGACAACGGTCGAACCCGGCTTCGCAAGGCGGCCATTTCTCGGGCGGCCGCGTCTTCCATGGCCTTTTCGACTTCCGTGAGCGGTCGGCCGGCACGCTGCAAACCCGCCAGCAGAATGGTTGCGGCCGGTACCTTGTGGCGATCGCAAACTGCCTTCAGATCGGCTGGTGTCGAGGTGTTGCTGCTGACGACCTGCTTGAGTTCGCTGACGAACTGATCCGGTACGATTTTGTCACGTCTCGTGTTGACAAACCGTTCGATTGTGACGGCCACTGCGAAGAGCGAAAAAACTCCCAGAGCGCCCATAAACAGCAGCCCGATTGCGCCGCTGTCCATCACAAGGGACAGCATCGAGTCTTCCGCCTGCGACGGTTCGGGCGCTGTGTTCGGACTGGCTTCGGCCGCGAGCGGCGTGTCCTTGCCATCCGCCAGTTCATCTCCCGGCGAGAGCGGTACAAACACGGCCAGCAGCAGACAGAACGATGCGATCACAATGCGATTGTTCCAGGATATCATCTAGTTTGCTCCGAGGGTTTGTTCGTTTAACCCCAATACCGTTGAAAAAGTAGCAGGCACACTCCGTGTGCCGTCCGCCAATTAATGAAAACCAGAGGTTTTCGGAGGTTGCGGCACATGGAATGTACCTACCACTTGCATTCGTCAAACGATTGTGGATTCATCATCGAGTCAATCACATCGCCGCCTTCAAATCTGCCAGCAGTTTCGCCGCGTCTTTGGCTCGCGCGTGATTTGGAAATTTCTCTACGACTTCCTGCAGCGATTCCCGAGCTTTGTCGGGCATCTTCAGTTCAATGAAACACCGAGCGGCCTCGAAATGGCCAAGGGCCTGCCATTCGGGGTACGGATAGCCAATCGCCGCTTCCAGAAAGTGCTGCCACGCGATGTCATACTTCTTCTGCGCGAACGCGCATTCTCCCATCATGAAGCGAGCCTTCGCTGCAGATTCTGTGTTTGTTTCCTTTGTCACACGTTCGTAGACCACGCTGGCCTGATCGAGCTGATTCTGATTCTGCAGGGCAAACCCGAGGCCGTACAACGCTTCGCCAACTTGTTCGAACTTCGGAAACTGCGTCGTGATCGCCGTGAAGTGTTGCTGGCCAAGCGGCCACTGCTTGAGTTCGTTCGCGCAGGTGCCAGCTCGATACATAGCTCGCGCGTGATACTTCTCTGGTTTCGCATCAATGGTCTTTTGATACCACGGAAGCGCTTCCTGGTACTTGTTCTGACGAAACATGCTTTCCGCGACCAGCCAAGTAGCATCCATCAGCAAGCCACCCTGTGGATGTTCGGTGATCTGGGCTTGCAGCGTCGTCGCGGCGTCAACAAACGCAGCGGCCAGGAACTGTGATGAGCCCTGGCGAAACTGAAGCTGTTCTTTCAGTTTGGGATCTTTGACCTTTGTCAGTCCATTCACACTCGCCGCGATGGCTTCCATAAACTGTTTTTCAGTGGCGTGATAATCGGCAATGCGGAGCCAGCACTCGGGCGCGAGGTCGCTGTCCGGAAACTTTGTCGCCAGTTGGCGAAACGTGTCCAACGTTTCCTTTGCCTTGCCAGTTTCCGAGTACGCGAAGGCCATTTCGTACATGACCTTGTCAGCGGCGGCGTAGTCAGGCTTCAGCTTCAGCAGTTCATTGGCAACCAGAATTGTCTGGTCGTGCTGTTTCAGTCCGGCATGGCACAGGACGAGTGAGTATTGAGCATCCAGCTTCACGTTTTCGTTCGCCAGATTGAGTTTGAGAAACTCCTGCAGATCAACAACCGCTGCCGGGTAGTTCTTCTGGCGATGCTGGCACAGCCCGCGCATATAAAGTCCATCCGCCGCGATGGCTGACTTCGGGAATTGTGACAGCAGGCCATTCAGCTGATTGATCGCTCCGGCATATTCGGCCTTGTCGAACAGCGTTGACCCGGCACCGTAAATCGCCAGCGGAGCGAATTCACTGGCGGGATATCGCGCGACAACCTGCTGAAACGCCCCGATCGCCGCGTCGAACTTCTTCTGATCGTTCTGAATTTCCCCAAGCCGGAACCACGCGCGGTCGCCATATTCGCTTTTCGGAAACTGCTGGATCAATTGATTCAGTTCCGCGATGGCGGCATCCTGCTGATCTGCGTGAACCAGCGCCGTCGCGAGCGCCAGCAGGACTTCATCGCCGCGTTCCCAGTCCGCCTTCGCCTGCCGGGCCGATCGCAGCGCGGCGACTGCTTCCGGTCTTCGTTTCATGGCCGTTTGACTGAGTCCAATCAGAAACTGCGCTTCGGCAACCAGTTCAGGATATTTCAGACCAGGCACGACTGCGTTCAGAGACGCAATGGCCGGATCGAATTGCTCGCGTGAAAATAGACAGAATCCAATCCGCACGCGAGATCGGGGAGACTGTGGATGTTCGGGAAATTCGGTGATCATCCGCTGATACAATGCGTCGGCCGTTGCAAGGTCCGGCGTTGCGGTGACGAGTCGGGACTCGGCCGCCACAAAAATCGCGTCGGGCAATAGCGGATGCAACTTGAACAACGTGTTGTTCACAAACAGATCGCTCTGCTGCTGTGCCAGTACCAGATCGCTGAGTTGCAGCGCGGTCAGAGCGGCGCGGTAACGGGCGTCCGCGGCCAGCTCGTCCGTGGCGAATTTGTCGGCAAACTGAGCGTACAGCGTGACCGTTTCTGGCCGTCGTTTTTCGTCTTCGTAGATCGCTTCGATACGCGTGAAATACAGATCGGGAAGAAATTCACTCTGTGGCCATTCGGCAATCGCCTGGTCCAGAATGGGGAGCGCGGCGGCCTGCTTGAGTTGAATCAGAGTCTTCCCGAGCCACCATGCCGCTTCGGGGGATTCGGTCTTCTTCGCGTTCATCACCGCGGTGAAGGCATCCTTTGCTTGTGGAAACTGATTCGCCAGAAACCGGCACTTGCCGCCTTCGAGTTGCGCGACGGCGACGTATTCGCTGTCCTTGAACTTCTGGGGCAAAGATTCAAACAGCGCGGCCGCTTCCGGCAATTGATTCTGTTCACGCTTCGACCGTGCCTGATGGAATAATGCGAGGTCCGCCAGCGCAAAATCTTTCACTCCAGCGGCGATCGCAAATTCCTTTTCGGCTTCAGCGTAGTTTTTAAGGTCCGTGAGCGTCAGGCCCAGTCGCATTCGGCATTCGGCGGCCTTCCTGTCAGTCGGGAACTTTTCCAGGAACGAGCGATATGTCGCCACGGCCTCAGTGTTTTGTCCGACTTCCTGCTGAGTCGTGGCGAGCGCGAACAGCGCCGTTGGCAGCAGTGGATCGGCGGCGTACTCGGCGATCAATTTCTGATAAAGTGTTATGGCTCCCGGCCGATCACCGGCTTGAAACATACACTCCGCCTGATAGTACAAAGCCGCAGGAATGTGAGAACTCTGCGCGGAGTGCGCGGGCACCTTGGCAAATTCTACCGCGGCCGTTTTGAAGTCGTCCGGCGTCTTTGATGTCAATGCCTTGTTGTAGAGAGCCAAGCCGAGATTGAACTGCACAGCGTCACGTTGTTCGAACTTCGGAAACTGAGTCAGCACCTTCAGAAATGTCGCAGCCGCTTCCGTATTGCCGGACTGCAACTGACAAACGCCCAAATGATAGTGGGCGTTCGGAATCCGAGTGTCATTGCCGTACTTCGCAACAAACTGCGTCCAGCGTACCGCCGCCTGTTCGAACAGCTTTTTCTTCTGAAAGCCGAGCGCCACAGCATATTCGCGGGTGGCCACCGGATCGAGAGTGTCTGGCTGCTGCGCAAACAACAATCGGCTGTTGGTTGAGATCTGGGCCACCAGAGTGCAGATTAGCACGCCAGTCACCA
>Ga0209390_10006920_pt1 | contig 14826 bp, 11 predicted proteins | sample BON01_FD_187212 | JGI IMG/M metagenome (GOLD analysis project Ga0209390, IMG submission 187212) | Freshwater microbial communities from Lake Bonney liftoff mats and glacier meltwater in Antarctica - BON-01 (SPAdes) (version 2) | ecosystem: Environmental > Aquatic > Freshwater > Ice > Glacier... | reverse complement strand
CTTTGTGCTAAGGTTAACTGCTTATATTTTTTCATGCAAGACAAATTTAGGTTTTTGATCCTAAAATACTTGGGACTAGTCCCAAGTGTTTTAAATTTATCTGTTGCACTTATTACTTGAACTTACAATGGTTCTTTTTGCCGTTATTGATATAATTGGTTCTATTCCTATAATTTTGAAATTAAAACAGTCAACTGGAGATATTCACGAAGTTAGAGCGAGTTTAGTCTCACTTGGAATCATGATTGGATTCTTAGTATTGGGCGAAAATATTCTATCCCTTTTTGGAGTAGACATAGGTAGTTTTGCCGTTGCCGGCTCAATTATCTTATTCATCATGGCATTAGAAATGATCCTCGGCATTCAGCTATTCCGTGATTCTGCATCAGGAAAAACAGCCAGTATTGTTCCTTTGGCTTTTCCTATAATTGCAGGAGCTGGAACAATGACTTCCATCATCACGCTGCGAGCAGAGTTCGAAACGATAAATATTGTTTTAGCGATACTCGTCAATATTTTTGTCGTGTATTTAGTATTGCGATCTACAAAATCTCTTGAGAAATTCTTAGGAGAAGGAGGTATAGCTATTTTGAAAAAAGTATTTGGAATTATTCTTTTGGCGATTGCTGTTAAGTTATTTACTTCTAATATTCCCGGACTTTTTAACGGAGTTTAGTTACTTCGAACTCAATTAGCTATTACAAACCAAATCTTGAGCCTGTAGCCGTACCTTCGATAACTTCTAATCCATTTTTGTACTTGGCTTCTTTGACAATGTTTCCTTTTTTATCGTAGAAAAATAGTTTTCCATCGCGTAATCCGTCTTTGTATTCTAGTTCTGAAACGATTAAGCCTCTACGATCAAATTGTTTTTGTACGCCGTGTAGCTGACCTTTTTTGTAATTTGAAATCACCGCTGCCATTTTTCCACCTGGATGATAAGCTATCCATTCGCCATCTTTTTCGCCACGAGCATAGCTGCCTTCATCAACTAATTTATAATCTTTCTGTGAAAACGAATAATACTTACCATGACGCTCACTATCCGTTCTTTCAAAATCTTTCATGATGCTATAATCCATCTTTGACTTCGTTGTGAAGACTTTGTACGTTACAATATCTTTCGGCATTCCGTTGTCATAATAAGAAGTCCATTCGCCGGTTTTGTTGTTGTCTTTGTAGGTTCCCTTTAGACTTGCTCGTCCAGATTGATGGTACGACTCCCATACTCCATTCAATAAGCCAGCTTTAAATGTCGATTTATTTTTCAAATTTCCATTTTCCCAATAATTCGCCCATTCGCCTTCTTCTGTGCCTTTGACGTATTTACCCGTCATCAACAAATTGCCGTTTTCGTACCATGTATTCCAATCGCCGTCTTTCGAATCTTCATAAAAACTACCTTCTTTGAAACGGCTGCCGTCTTTATAGAAATAATTCCAAAATCCGTGTGCTTTGCCTTTCTTGTATTCTGCATTGTATGAAAGTTCTCCAGTGGGAAAATAATAAATCCATTTACCATCTTGCAGGTCATCAAGGAAAAATCCTTCTTGGTCTTTTTGTCCTAATTTATTAAACCAAAACCATTTGTTGGTTTTTTTTCCGTTTGCGTATTGTCCTTCTACATTTACTTCTCCGTTATCGTAGAAATATCTATAGTCGCCTTCAAGAATATCCTCTCTATAATGACTCACTTTTTCCATTTGGCCCGTATAATATGCGTACTGCCATTTTCCCTCTTTTTTTCCCTCAATAAAAAAGCCCATGAGCGTGAGATATCCGTATGCACTATACTCCTCAAAACTTCCGTTTTTCAATCCTTCTTTGTAGGAATAAATTTCTTTTGGCGATCCAGAGGTGAAAAATGTTCGGAATTCACCGTTACCGTCTTTAAGGATCTGCGTGTGCAGAGAATCTGGCAAGTAGAAAGCGTTTAGATAGTTCGTGTTATTAAGAACTTCTTCTACCGACTTTAATTTCCCGTCACGGTAATAATATTCCCATTTTCCAATCGGTTTTTCGAGCTGATAATAACCTTGAGCTGCTAATTTTCCATTCTCATGCCATTCTCTGTAAACAGAATCTTGACTGTTAAATCTGAAATAACCTTCGCTTTTAATTTTCTTGTTTGGAAAATAGACTTTAACCATTCCATTAATGGCATCTCGATAATAGTCACGCTCCTCTTCAAGTTCTCCAAAACGATCGTAATATTTCCAACGACCGTGTTTTTCATTGGTTTCTCCTAAATCATCTTTGTAGTAATAACCTGAAGCTTGTGGTTTCGTTTTATGGAAATCATAATATAAATTGACTTTTTTACTCAGGTTTTCCTTTGCGATGTCTTGAGAAAAAGCGATAGCAGGAAGAAAAAAAAGGACGAAAAAAAATTTTTGAATCATTGTTGTGTTTGTTGTTATTCTTATGAACGAAATTGAGCGCTAACGGTTACATTCTTCCTAGAAAGCCTTGAATAATAAGGAACACACCAAACCCAGCAAATACAATACCTATCAATTGATTCAGAGCTTTTAAAAGCTTATCTGTCATCAAGGGTCGTAATTGCTTGGCGCCTATAATTTTCAGGATATCGAAACAAAAAAAAGTGATAAGTATAACGCCAATAAAGAAGAGAACAGGAACAGTAGAATCACCCTCGGTTTTTTCGGCTAAAGTCATTACGGAAAACCAATAAAAAATAACCAGAGGATTTGCAATATTTAATACAAATCCTTTAAGAACGAGTATTTTGTAATCATTCGTATCGTTTATTATTTTTCCTTTACTGTCTTTTTTCGTATCCTTCGATTTTTTAAAAAAAGTAACGATTCCGTACAATATGAACAAGCTCCCGCCAATAATTTTAAGTATGTGTTGGTTCTCGCCTTCTGTTAAATTCTGGACTTCAAAATAAAAATTCAAAGCGATAAGAATATAAAGCAAGTCACTCAATAAAACACCAATATCAAAGGCTATAGCCGCTCGAACGCCTTTTTTTATGCTCGTTTCTAGAAGAACAAAAAAGACAGGACCTATCATTATACTTAACACGAAACCTGTAATAACTGCTTTTGTAATGAGGTGTACCAAATTCTAAAGTGCTTTCTACAAAAATAAACTTTCAAACCTCATCTTGGACGTAAATGCTAAATATTTGCAAAGCAATTGTTAACGTTTTATTGTGAAACGGAACTTTTTTAAGCAAAGTGCAATGAATTTAATTAGAATTCTTGTCAATTGTTTACATTTGTGCTCAAATCGGGTCATAATTTTGACTTAAGTAATTCTAAAGAATGAAAACCTTAGTTGCCAATACAAAATTAGAAGTTGTCATCAAGAAAGTGGAAAAAGAAGGAATTCTTGCCAAAGGTCTTATTGACGACTTAAAGGAAATACGTGAAATCGCTAAAAAGGAAGAAGATCCATTGGTGACAAAAGTTTTACGTTTAACATCTGAGTTTCTTTCTGAGAACAAAACTTTCAGTGTCGAAGGGCAATACGATGAAGATGAAGAAGGTAATGAATACCCAATTGAGGGAATTGAAGACCAAGAAAACTTAACGTATTTGTTGAATTTACTAATTCAATCGGATCACAAGATCAATAGAGAAGAAATTAAAGACTACCGAAGTGCCTTAAAAAGAGCGCTTTATTAAGTTAATAAAAATAAAATGTAAAAAACTTTCGATTTCAGACAACTAATTAGAATAATTGTCCGTTATTGGTGTAAGGTTTTATTTAAGCAAAGTCCTGCCATGCATTTACTCCTCTTTGAATGCATGTCAGGATTTTTTTTGTGCCCTACTTTTTTGACCGAAAATTCTTTGGGTAAAAAATTTAAACTCGGAATCAAACGAATGAATAGAGAGGCGGATTACTTTGCTTCCTCAAACAAAAATACCTGAACCCAATAATCTCTGAAATCTCCGTTTTCTTTTAACAATACTGACAATAAGATATATACTGGTCTGAATTGTGTGAGAACGGAATTTTTTCATCGTACATTTCTTCAAAAATCTCTGTCAAAACATTTGGTAATGCAGCAACAAAATTGGCTAAACTCATGTCGCCTGTTTGCAAACTAAGTGGTGATTCCGGGTAGTTGACGAACGAAATGATATTTACCTCATCGGGCAAATAACCATATGTTTCTCGGAATAAATACGCATAAATCCACAATTGAAGAACTTTTCCTTTGGAGGCCGCTTTCCTCAATTCAGTTGCTACATTTTTTTGATTTGTACCAAGGTCCTTCTGCTCAACTTTCCCACTTTTATAATCGATAATGCGCGTTTTTTCTCCAAAACCGTCAATTCTATCGATAAATCCTTTCAAATTTACGCTTTTTTCTTTGCCGTGTATTGTCAGTTTTATTACTGTTTCCAACTTTTGCTCCAAGGAATGAATGATCAAGGGTTGGTTTAAATGCATCAGCCATTTTTTCTCTTTTTTGAAAAATTGTTTGAGCAAAGTCAACGCCATTTCGTAACTCAAAAAGTTTTTTCCTGAAGCAAAAGAATTTTCATCTTCGTCGTAGTGTTTTTTAAATTCTCTTTTCACCAGATCCAGATACTCGCCTTCCATTCGCGTAATATCGATAGGTGTCACAGTTTTTGGATTTAAACTTTTATTTCCATCTTTATCACGATGCGAAAAAGGTTGGTACAAATCTTCCAAAACAGTATGAATAATCGTTCCTAATGTGTTGTTGTTCATCTCCTCCTCTACTTGATCTTCATCACCGTATTCGAGAACATAGCGGTAATAGAAATCCAGCGGACAATTCAGGTATTTGTTAAGCGCACTCGCTGAGACGGACTTCTCTAAAATACGATCGATTTTCGCAAAAATATCTGGCGTTTTTGGAATCGAGTTCAATTGATTTTTGACCGCTGAAGCATCCAATACGTAGGTTTTTTCTTCTATCTTCACTTTTGGAGCTTGGCGTTCCCATTCCATTCGCATTTGCTGGATATAACGACTCGGTTCACCACTATTCAAGCTTTCCTGCGCATCCATATAAGTGATCGTCATGTTTTCCACTTTGTGCAACAAACGATAGAAGTGATGAGCAAAAAGCCCCTGTTTGTCGCGAGTTCCCGGCATACCAAAATAATTCCGTAAATCCATCGGAATTAGAGTCTGAATTGGATTTCCTGGAGGCATCGTCCCTTCGCTTAGTCCTAAACAAATGATGTTTTTAAAATCCAACATTCGCGTTTCCAGTAGGCCCATCATTTGCAAACCTTCCGTCGGCGTTCCTTCGTATGCAATGCGCTGTTTTCCCCAGTTTTGTTGGAAAAGCAACTTGAAGGTTCGTAAACTCATTTCAGGAAAATCTTCGCCTAAAATATTTTGAAAGGTGATTATCGCTTTATCAAAAGTCCTAAGAATGGCTTTTTCAAATTCATTCTCCTTTTTGAGAATCGGATAAATCTGTCTGTTCAATTCCCGCATTTGATTCAATGCTTTGCCAAAGTCGCTATTCCAAGGTTGAAGCAAGACTTGAAAAAGCTGTTCTATGGATTTATTTTCCATAGAAACACTCGTCGATGAAAGAAAAATACGGTTTCTGGAAATGATGTAATTTTCCAATTTGCGTTGTTTTCCAATAATTTCTTTACTCGTAAAAGCTTGATAAAAAGGATGCTGCCATAGCTTAAACAAATCTTTGTGGTACAAACTCTTAGTTTTGAAACGAGTAAAATTTTCTTGAACAGAGAACAGCAAGTCAACCCATAATTTTACAGAAGTATCTTTTAACTGGAGCCCCATCGTAATATTTGCTCTGCCGATATTCAGAGGTAAATTCTTCATCATCGGGCCCGCCAAGGTTTCGTCAGCCAACAAAAGCAACGTTTCATTCAGCTCATTTTCATTCATTTTGGACAACAAAGACGCCGCGACTTTGACTTGGCCTATTCCTTGCGCACAGGAGATTAATTCAATATTTTTCTCTTCTGTGAGCATGTCGTTTTCGGTGAAATACGCTGGTTTTCGGCCGAGAAATTCATTCAATGCACGCTGGAAATAACCCGCTTCGTGGTGTTTTGCTTTGTAGTAAAACTCATCGATATTTTGTAAAATATGCGTATTTCCTCGAACATGCAGCTTGCGCATTATTGTCATTTCAGACAAAGAAAGTGCATTGAAACCTGCAAAAATAAAAATCCGTTTATCTTCTCTCGAAGAAACCAACTCAATATTTTCTGCTACCTCCCGAAAAGCCATTCCGCTGTACGCCCAATTATTTTTCTTTAACCTTTCACGTAATCCGTCGTAATATTTTGGTAATCGCTCCCAAAACTCTAAAAATTTCTGCTGCGTTTCGCTGAGTTCTTCTGAATTGAAACTCCAATTTTCGATGTCTTTGATATCTTTTAAATTCTTGAACAACTGTTCTGGTTCGACCAAGTATTTATCTATTTCCTCGAAATCAGCCAGAAGTGTGGTTGCCCAATTGTAAAATGCGTCAAAACTTCGGTCGATAATATCTTGTTCTATTTCCAAATGAACGCGGTACAATTCAAACAAAATATTGAGTTTATCAACGACTTTATACGAACTTGCATTTTTCACCCAACTATCGATTGTGAGCATTTGAGGAGCAAAAATTGGGCGGTCAAACTTTGAAGCCAATTCCATTTCTAAATATTTTCGGGCACGGATAGAAGGCAAAATAATGACTAAATCTTCTAGTGGCCATTCGTTCTCGATTATGAAGTCGGCAATGCGGGTTATGAATTTAGATCCTTGCATTATTTTTTAGAAGATAAAAAGCCCCAATATGTGCTTTTGTTGAGCTGGAAAATTTCTGCATTCGGGTAATTTTTTATGAATCCAGCCGGAAAACGAACCGTTTTCTTTTTCGTCCAAGAGGTTTGATATGCGCGCATTCTGCCATTCTCCATTTCTATGCAGTCGACGTTTTGCTTGGTATGTGTTTTCCACGTATAATATTCAACGGATTTACCCAAATTTCGATTCCATTTTATTTTTTCTACCAATAGCCAATTTCGCCACAATTGGGTTGCATCGTTTCTCCATTCCATAGAATTGAAATTATTTATCAATGCGTTTCGGAAACCGTTATCCGTAAAATATACGGACGTTCCTTTTTTCATTTCGTATTTATTTCCACCGTAATATGAAGGTATGCGATAAATCAAAAATGCTTTTTCAAATAATTCCACGTAGCGTTCGACTGTTTCGTTGTCTAGATCACAACGCGTTCCAATATCGTTATACGAAATCACTTCGCCCATTTCAAAAGCCAAGGTTTTAAGAACAGCAATCATTTGTTTTTTCTTGTTGATTCTATCGTTTGCACCCAAATGAGTCGTGAGGATTTGCTCCAACAATTCATTGATAATCTCTTCCGCATTTTCGGGATTATTGATCACGCTTGGATACGACCCGAACACCAAGCGATCTTCTAATTCCTTTTCCAAACTTCCCATTCCTTTGGTTTGAGCAAGTTCGTAAAATGAGAACGGCGTTAACTCCACAACCAAATCGTTTGCTTTCAAAGCTTCAAATAGAAGTTCGTCAATCGGAGCTTGGAAGGAAGAAAGTAGCACAATTCGCGGAGCAAAATCGTTCGCCAAAACCATTTCGAGTAACAATTGCAGTTGCCCAAAGTGCTCGGCATCTTTCAAAATCAAGATGTGCGCGTCGCCCGTTTTTTCCTTTAAAAACGTTTCTATTTCCGTTTCACTTTGCAGTGATTTATAATCTTTTCTCGAAACCAGCGCATGCGACCAAATTAAATCCGTCAGAATATCCAAAACAAATTCTGTTTTCCCTATGCCTTTTGGACCTTGAATTAAAAGCACTTTTGCTTCTTTAATTTGCTCCTGGACAGTAACTTTTAACTGTCTGTTTATTTTCGATTGTGCACGTATTTCTTCCATGGAATAGAATAAATCAATTTAATTCTGCGGTAAATTACTAAAAATCATGCTCAAATTTCGATTTCCAAGAGACAAGTTATTCACATCGGAAGGCTATGAAGTGGATGGACGGATGGCGAGAAGGAACGGCACGCGGATGACACGGAGTTTGTAGGATTTTCACGGAGTTTTTTGCTTCGAATGCAAGCATAAACTTCTTTGCGACTTTGGGTTTAATCTATACCAACAATCTCTCCACATGTCCATCGCCAAATGCATACGGAATATAAGCCAATGAAGGGATTTCTTTGGTTAAAATCAGTGGTGTTTTTTTACCCAATGAAATCGTTCCGTGCGTTTCGGAAAGTCCCATAGCGTAGGCTGCATTTATAGTTAAAGCATTTAAAGCTTCTTCGGGCGTCAATTTCATTTTCACGCAAGCCAATGACCAAACGAACTGCAAATTTCCACTTGGTGTTGAACCTGGATTAAAATCACTTGCCAAAGAAATGGGCAAACCTGCGTCTATCATTTTTCTCGCCTCAGCGAAAGGTATTCCAAGAAAATGGGAACAACTTGGCAAAAGCGTCGGCATGGTGGTTGAAGTTTTTAAATCAGCGATATCTTGGTCCGAAATTTCTTCCAAATGGTCGACAGAAAGTGCAGTGAACTCGATTGCTTTTTGAATTCCACCCAACACAGAAAATTGATTGACATGGACTTTCGGTTGCAATCCGTATTTCGCTCCTGCCTCCAAAATTTGGTGCATTTCTTCCACAGAATAATAATTTCGTTCGCAGAAAATATCTATATAATCTGCCAAGCCTTCTTCCGCTATTTTTGGTAACATTTCATTGACAATCAAGTCTATATAACCTTGATGGTTTTCTTTGAATTCAGTGGGAAAAGCATGTGCTCCCAAGAAATTTGCTTTGATGATGATATCGGAAGTTTCTTTTAATCGCTTGATGACGCGCAACATTTTTAATTCAGCTTCAACTGACAAACCATAACCCGACTTTATTTCAATGGCACCCGTTCCATATGATTTCACTCTTTCCAATCGAACTTTTGCTTGTTCAAATAATTCATCTTCACTCATTTCCGCCAATCGACGGGCAGAATTTAAAATGCCACCCCCTTTTATGGCAATTTCTTCGTAGGACAATCCCTTAATTCTATCCACAAATTCCTCTTCTCGACTTTGAGCAAAAACCAAATGTGTATGCGAATCGCAAAACGCTGGGAGAACATATTTTCCTTCTGCATCAATCACTTCCACATCTCGCCAATCGGTAATTCCGCCCCATTCCGACATGCTTCCATATTCTACAATTACACCATTTTCCTGCGCTAAAAATGCATTTTCCAAGATAGGTAATTCTTTCATTTCAGCACCTTTCCGGATCGTTGGTAAATTTTCACCGACTTGTACTAAAGCTTTGATGTTTTTGATTAATCGTTTTCCCATATTACAATTTTACGGAATTTTGAGGGGAAAATGGGATTTGAACAATCAAGGATTATAAATCTGAAGCCATGTGTGTCTTTTGTCAAGAAACTTCCCTTGTAGTTCGATAAGCTCAATGCAATCAAATACTCCTAGAAGAAACACGATTGAAATTCTAAATAAACAAAAATTCATTCGGAAAGCGACACTCTATTCTCCGTTTAAATTCTTCTCCCTAAACATTTTATTAATCTCGTTTTCTATATGACCCGCAATTATCTGTCGTTCCGTTTTATTAAAATCAATGAGCTGAGTTAGTCTGAGGGCCGCGAATAACAAATCTTTAATGGCCTGATCCTTATTCGACCAAATTGCTTTATCGCTGATGGGTTGGGTTGTTTCAATTGGCTCAATTTTTTCTGAACCAATTCTGGAAAAATGTTCTTCAATGCCCAAATGTAATAACTCATTGAGCTTAGTAATTTCTTTAAACGTAAAATCCATATTCCCATTTTCTCTTCTAGAATACTGAGATTGGGTAATGCTAAGGGCAAAGGAAATGTATTCTTGTGATAGATCCATTTCTCGTCTTTTAATCCGGATTAATTCATTTACGTTTAGCATTTCAACAAACTAAAATATTAGCAAACTAATTATTAACAAACTAAATTAATCTTTTTTTTAATTCCTGAAATAAGCCGCACATGGTTTATTTTAATATCACATAATTTAAATTAAAATATAGGTTTACTGACTAGTAAATCTCTTTTAGCTGTAGTAATTTCGATCTAATAAAAATGTATTTGCGATAGGACTAGTACATTATTCTATGGCATGCTCTAAAATCGTTTTTTTGGCATTGTGTGTTCTATTTTGAAACGTTAAAAAGTTAAAAATACAGAAAATAAAAACACACAATAATGAAGGTATTTTAATAAAGAAAAAAGTATTTTATGCGTTTATTGAAAAAGATTATTGATTTCGAGAAATCGTTTGATTATTGGTTCACAGTTAAGTTTGGATGGTTTTTTGTCAACGGACGAAAAATTGACCGCTTTAACGAAAAACTCAAAAAAAGAATATCAGATAAGGAACTAGAACGGAATAAAAACGCTCAAGAAAAAATCACATTGGAATGAATTATTTACAATAGGAACGAATCACGTGTTCACAATGTTCCAAATATTGAAACTTAGCCCATTCAAAAAGGACAAGAAAACTGCCGTTTAAATAGCTTGTAAAGCTCAATTACTTGAGAACAAATTTTACAAGTTGCCGAAATAAGAAGAAGAAGTTCATAATCTTGCGATTTTCAATATAACCTAAACATTGGAGGTAAAAAATCAAAAATTTATTCCGCTGAAATAGAAGTTCAAATCTCGAGAGGCAATGTCAGTTCATCTCGAAAGTTGATTGGTCAAGTACAAAATGAGAAAACAGTTATAAGATCTATTCCAAGCCGAAAAATCAAAGTTCAATCTTTCCAAAAGTTATGTTCCGCAACCCTTATAATAGCCGTTATCAAACCGCAAGATTGTTTTTTGAAATACCTTTTGCTGTTTCCGTAAGTTGGATATTAAACACAACGCTCTGTATCTATTTGTTACATGAAAGTCCATTCGAAGGTTCTCCAAAAGATGTTCCTATCTCCTGAACAATTACAAAACTTCCTCCCTATCGCTATTTCAGGACTAGACAATTCTACAACAAAAAAGGGCATCTTAAAAAGATGCCCTTTACATAAAGAAACGATTAAATCGAATTCTTAGTTTTTAATCACTTTATGGATAGAAGTAGCATTTTCAGTATTCAAACGGATGTAGTAAATACCTCTGTTAAAATCAGCTAATGTTACTTTTCCTCCAGTTGTGATTGTTGAAGTTGAAACTACTTTTCCTGTTGCATCCATTACTTCAATTGAAGCACTGTTACTTGGGAAGTTAATAACAACATCACTAGATGTTGGGTTTGGATAGATAGAAACGCCTGTTCCAGCAATTTCTTTTATTCCAATATTTGCAATTGTTACACACACTGATGTATCTGAGCAACCTGCTGCATTTGTCAAAACAACTGCATAATTGCCATTCACTGTTGGAGCAAATGTTTGCGCTGTTGCTCCAGCAATTGCTGTGTTTGTTGCACAATCAATCCAAACATAACCTGTTCCTGCAGTTGCAGTAAGGGTTGCATCCCCGTTATCTGTCGCAACTGCTACTGGCGCAGCCAGCTGAACAGCAATAGTAACCGATACCGAAGCTACAGAAGTACACGTTGCGTTTGCCGCTGTTAATGTATAAGCAGTTCCTGCTGTTGCCGTAATTACACCTAAAGCGCCTACGGTTGCTCCAACTGGAGTTGAAACGTAGGTTGAAGTTGAATCATAATTACTTACGGTTGCTGTTCCAGGTGATGTACATGTAGCCACTGCAGTTGTTACTGATGGCGCTACTGGCTCAGGTAATTGAACATCATTCGTAAATGATACCGAAGCTACAGAAGTACACGTTGCGTTTGCCGCTGTTAATGTATAGGCAGTTCCTGACGTTGCCGTAATTACACCTAAAACGCCTACGGTTGCTCCAACTGGAGTTGAAACGTAGATTGAAGTTGAATCATAATTACTTACGGTTGCTGTTCCAGGTGATGTACATGAAGCCGCAGTAGTTGTTACTGATGGCGCTACTGGCTCAGGTAATTGAACATCATTCGTAAATGATGCCGAAGCTACCGAAGTACACGTTGCGTTTGCCGCTGTTAATGTATAAGCAGTTCCTGCTGTTGCCGTAATTACACCTAAAACGCCTACGGTTGCTCCAACTGGAGTTGAAACGTAGATTGAAGTTGAATCATAATTACTTACGGTTGCTGTTCCAGGTGATGTACATGAAGCCGCAGTAGTTGTTACTGATGGCGCTACTGGCTCAGGTAATTGAACATCATTCGTAAATGATGCCGAAGCTACCGAAGTACACGTTGCGTTTGCCGCTGTTAATGTATAAGCAGTTCCTGCTGTTGCCGTAATTACACCTAAAGCGCCTACGGTTGCTCCAACTGGAGTTGAAACGTAGGTTGAAGTTGAATCATAATTACTTACGGTTGCTGTTCCAGGTGATGTACATGTAGCCACTGTAGTTGTTACTGCTGGCGCTACTGGCTCAGTCAATTGAACATCAATAGTAAACGATGCCGAAGCTACTAAGGCGCCACAGGTTGCGTTTGCCGCTGTTAATGTATAAGCAGTTCCTGCTGTTGCCGTAATTACCCCTAAAGCGCCTACGGTTGCTCCAGCTGGAGTTGAAACGTAGGTTGAAGTTGCATCATAATTACTTACGGTTGCTGTTCCAGGGGATGAACAAGTGGCAGCAACTGTTGATAACGTAGGTGCAAGACAAGCAGGTGCCGCAACAATGTTCACATTGTAATCTTCAGTTTCGCCATAAAAGTATGTCCCGCAAGAACTTGGTGCAGCGGACTCAACGTGAACAATCCGCATTCTTTTTAATCCCGGAACAGTTCCCGCAGGAACCAGGACGTTATAAGTCAAAGTTGCTGCACCTGGAGTTGATAATGAAGTATAAACAGTTTCGCCTGCATCTAAGAAATCTTGGTCACCATTCCAGTCAATGTATGTATTGGTGAAAGTACCATAATAACCTCCACATGTTCCAACTGAAACGCTTGCAGGGTAACTAACGCCTATGTTTAAATTTGGAGCAGTAAGAGTGGTGTAATTACCATACTGATTGGCAATACTGCCTGCGCCAGGTGCTGTAATTCCGCACACTGTTGTGTTATTTAAAGAACCAAGACTAACATTTGTGATTACCTCGTCGAAACTCGAATTTGCACTACTCGCGCAAAAAGTGGGAGCCGCAACAATGTTCACATTGTAATCTTCAGTTTCGCCATAAAAGTATGTCCCGCAAGAACTTGGTGCAGCGGACTCAACGTGAACAATCCGCATTCTTTTTAATCCCGGAACAGTTCCCGCAGGAACCAGGACGTTATAAGTCAAAGTTGCTGCACCTGGAGTTGATAATGAAGTATAAACAGTTTCGCCTGCATCTAAGAAATCTTGGTCACCATTCCAGTCAATGTATGTATTGGTGAAAGTACCATAATAACCTCCACATGTTCCAACTGAAACGCTTGCAGGGTAACTAACGCCTATGTTTAAATTTGGAGCAGTAAGAGTGGTGTAATTACCATACTGATTGGCAATACTGCCTGCGCCAGGTGCTGTAATTCCGCACACTGTTGTGTTATTTAAAGAACCAAGACTAACATTTGTGATTACCTCGTCGAAACTCGAATTTGCACTACTCGCGCAAAAAGTGGGAGGTGCAGGTGGCGTCCAAGTGTATGTTAAACCTGAAGCAGGAAAAACAGTTGTTGAAAGCGTTATCATGCTAGTTGCAATACCTGATGTGGCGGACGCCCAGTTTGAGGCGGTAGTTCGATTATTGAAGTTAGATGCCACGGCCAAGTTTCCTCTAATTCCCACTTCGCCCGTATAGGATGCTGTACGGACAGAGGCACCATAAACAACCTCCACCACGTTTGTGGTTTCATAGAGTCTGATTTGAAAATCTAAGGTGGTAGCAGCACTGAAATACGCTGGATTCCAATTCGGATACTGAATAATGAAAACCCGATTTGGAGTTGCTCCTTGCACTGTAGAAACCACAGCACCGCCTGTCCTACCATCACGACCAAAAGGAGAAATGGAATTGGTGTTGCTCGTAGTACTAATAGGTGAGTATTGAGCCGTTGGAGCCACGCCACCAAATCGAATATTCCCATTCGAATTTGCCACATAAGTAGTTTGGGCTTGCCCATCAAATGTAAAAGTAAAAGGCAAGGTCTGAGTTGCTGAAGAAAGATCATCACTACCAGCCGCCAAAACTTGGGTTCCCGTAATAGCGGTGTAGGTTCCAGATGATTGAGACCATGTATAAGCAGTAACTTGCGCTGTCAATTGCAAGGTAGTTCCAAAAATCAAGGCCAATCCTAACAATACAGACAGAATCGTTTGGTAGGATTTGCGCCATAGCGTATCGGAAGACACGCCCCGCTTATGGTTAAAAGATAATGTAGAATTTTTCATAGTTATTTTTAATTAAATTGTTTTATCGGACATAGTAGTTTTTATATATAATTATAAAAACTACTATGTCTGGTTGGCTAAAATACTATTTATTTTCGACGCAATGAAAAAAATTGTTAAACTCCTAAATTATATTTTAGTTTAATCAATATTTAGCACTTGTTTAAGCCAGTAATAGCCAGCGGTTAATATACTTATAGGGTTACCCCTTTAGGTAGCAGAACGTAAATAGTTTATATTCTGGATCTGTTTATTTGTGTAAAAATAGCACAGATGAAAATACTTAAAGAATTATCGAGAAAAGAATTTAGGGCAAAATTTGGGTTGGAGGATCTATGTATAGCCTAATTATCTAAGACAAAATGGGTCGACGG
>Ga0209390_10006919_pt1 | contig 14832 bp, 13 predicted proteins | sample BON01_FD_187212 | JGI IMG/M metagenome (GOLD analysis project Ga0209390, IMG submission 187212) | Freshwater microbial communities from Lake Bonney liftoff mats and glacier meltwater in Antarctica - BON-01 (SPAdes) (version 2) | ecosystem: Environmental > Aquatic > Freshwater > Ice > Glacier... | reverse complement strand
AAGAAGTCCATAGTTAACGGCGCGCTCACTAAAACCCCATGACGTGAATTGAACGCCGTGATCCGAATGTATGATCGTTTCGTTGGTGGTGCAACGACGTTCGATAGCCATCGTCAAAGCGTTGACGACGAGAGCAGTATTAGCACTGGAGTCAATCGCCCAGCCCACTGCCATCTTCGAACAGGCATCCAGCACGACACAGCAGTAGACCTTGCCTTCTCGTGTTGGATGCTCAGTGATGTCAGTGACCCAGAGCTGGTTAGGAAGATCTCGAGAGAACTGCCGATCAACCAGATCCTTTGCCGTGGTCTGTGGTGGGACATAGTGACGTTTGCGCCGTCCAGTGATGCCCTGAATATTCGCCCGTTGCATAAGAAGGGCCACGGTGCCGTGGCTCACCTTGATCCCCAACCCCTTGGTGAGTTCGGCGTGCACTCTCACTGCTCCGTAAACGCCACGAGCATCAGTATGCACTTGGCGAATTACGTCAGTGAGCCACGCGTGGCGCACACTGCGCGCCGATGGGACTCGGCTGCGCTGCGCATAAAAACTGCTTTCGGGTACATCGAGTATTCGACAGCATCGTTGAATTGAATGCCCTCGGGCGACCATCACTGCGATGACCGCCCGCCGGCTTTTGGGTTGATGGTTGCCTTCAGCAACTCTGTGGCCAGCTCATGAATCGCCAGCTCAGTTTCGAGGTGCTTGATTCGACGACGTGCGGCGTTGAGCTCGTTCACTTCGGTTGTTGTCAGTCCAGACTCTTGACCACTGTCAATGCGATATTGACGTCGCCAGGTGTAGATTGACTGGTCACTCACCCCGAGTTCCTCGGCCACTTCTTTAACGGACTTTCCGCTCTCGAGCAAATCGATTGCTCGTCGGCGAAGCACCGGATCGTGCCCTCGTCTTCCCATACTGTCCTCCTTGATAGGTGACAGTAGCAAAATCAATTAATCCGCCTACACAAAACACGGGTTAGACCATAGTCTCCAGGAAACCCGGCACGATTCAAATCCTGATTACAGTTAGGAAAGTCAAGTCATGTCGCCATGGATAAAGTTCGGATACATAGCGCTAGGAGTATTTCTATGTCTATCAGTTGTCTTTAATCTTGGCATAAATACTGTGCATTTTAACACTGAATTGTTTGCTAATCCGATAAAGATGCGAGAGATATTTGGCGCATCTGATGCTGGAAGTTATCTGTCTGCGGCCATAGAACTTGACTCCACTAGCTCACTAGAGGCAAGCCCCACTATTGATGTCTTACCTTTTTGGCCACCAGGGATGGTCGTTCTTGAGGCTCTGATTTTACGTTTGCTTCAAAATGATTTTTATTTTGGTGTAGCTCTAGGTGCTCTCACAGCATTTGCTTGGGGAGGTTTTCTTGGCTATGTTGCATGCGTCGTTCACAAGCTATACGGAAAGCTTCTCGCAATTCTATTGCTCGTTTTTGTGGTTTCAGTCGGGCCAATTCCTAATTGGATTCTAAGTGACGGCCTCTTCTATGCAGATGGCTTTGGCGCATTATTTTTTCTAATTGGTATAACGCTCTTGATTCTGTCACAAAGAGAAAACTACGTGCAGTCGCGGAAATTATCGTATGGAATTTTAGCTGGAATAAGCTTTGCCCTATCCGCATATTTTCGTGCAGTTTTCATTAATGTTCTCTATATGCTTTTGGCAACATGCCTAGCGTGCTTGGTAGTTTTTGTCACATTGAAGATTCGCAGAAACGGTAGATGGTATTTAACTAAAATCAAGCAGGCGATTGAAGCCGCCGCTATTTTCGGCATTGCCACAGCCGCAATGTTTATTTGTGTTAATCCTTGGATGACTTTTAAAGAAGAAGTAATGGGCGCGCGCCAATGGAGCGTTGTAGGAGACGGTTTTATAAGTGGAATGTGGGTTGACCGAAATGAACAGGTAGGATTTCTGAGCGAGGGCGGAATTGGCTGGGCGTGCGAAATAGATCCAGAAAAATGCGTGGAATTGAACAAACTTAAGGCCACGCAGTCTACCCTTGACATCACCCATAAGCAATTGACTGAAGCGATTTTAGTTGCACTTAAGAATCCAGGAGAATATATTTTGGATAGGGGAAAGTTCATTGGGAAAGCGTGGATTTCGTTAGGGTACGGGTACTTAAAGGACGTGCTTAATCATCCTTTCAGTGCCGTGGATCTTGTCGGTTTAATTGGATTTTTTGTGATTCTCATAAAACGCTTCGCCCGAAGTTGGCCTTTACTATTATCCATAAGCGCAATTTATGTAACAGTATTGGTTCCACTTTTGATTGGACACATTGAAATCCGGTATCTCCTTCCTTTTAAGCTACTTCCTTTACTATTGCCAATTGCTGTAGCGCATGTGGGTAGAGAAGAATTTCAATTTAGGGGCTCTAAAGGCTTAATTAATAATTTGTAAATCTATAAATGCGCGCATCAGGCTAATCAATTGCGATGATATTCAGAGCTTTAACTTTTTAGTGGCGTAATCCATTTTAAATCTGGCTGTTGCGAAGATGAGCTTGATGCAGGTGTTGTGTTACTCGAATCATTTACTTTTGTGCTAACTGGTCAGTGGCCTCGGAATGATTCGAACAGGCAGCATGTTGTTTAGGAAACCACTTCTCTATCCCCTGAGGTACGGGGCCTTGGGATAGAGGTCAGCGATTAAACACTTTTGAAAGCGCTTGAGATTTGATTATCAAATGCGGTTAATGCAGATGCAATAGCCATGTGCATGTCTAGGTATTGGTAGCTTCCAAGGCGACCACCAAACCAGACATTCGCTTCCCCGCTGATCAAGTCACGATATTTTGAAAGAGTTTGACGGTCATCCTCGGTATTTATTGGGTAATAAGGTTCATCATTAATTTCTGCAAATCGTGAGTATTCGCGCGAAATGTATGTCATGTCGTCTGGATAATTTCTTTCAGGGTGTAGATGGCGGTACTCATGAATTCGTGTAAACGGGACACTGGCATCGGCGTAGTTCATAACAGAAATGCCTTGAAAATCGCTGATGTTAATTATTTCTGACTCAAAATCTAAAGTTCGCCAACCTAATTCGCCAAATTCATAATTAAAGTATTTATCAATGGGACCGGTATATACAACAGGAACTGAAATTTCATTTTGTGATTTGTATTCAAAGTAGTCAGTGCCCAACTCAACTTGAATGTTTGGATGATCTGCAAGATTCTCAATCCAGTTCAAGTATCCACCCTTGGGTAAACCCTCATACTTATCGGAAAAGTATCGGTTGTCATCAGTAAATCGCACCGGTAGACGACTAATTATGTCTGCTGGTAATTGCTTTGGGTCAGTCTGCCATTGCTTTTTGGTGTACCCCTTTATGAAAGCTTCATATAGTGGCTGTCCAATTAGAGCAATAGCACGATCTTCAAGATTAGTTGCCTCAGCTGCGGCCGAAGGATTTGTTTGCGTGCCTATAAATTCTTCTGCTTGATGCGGGGTAAATTCTTTTTCAAAAAATTGGTTAATTGTAGCCAGATTGATTGGCATTGAGAATATCTCGTCGTTGTGTTTTGTCCAAACACTATGTTTGTAATCGGTGAAGGCTGTGAATTTGTTTACATAATCCCAAACCCGCTCATTTGATGTATGGAACAAATGTGAGCCATAAACATGAACTTCGATGCCAGTTGTTGGATCAAATCGCGAGTAAGCATTACCACCTATGTGGGGGCGTTTCTCTAAGACGAGCACCTTTAAGCCGAGCTTTTCAGCCGCCTCTCGCGCAATTGTTAAACCGTAAAATCCAGAACCAACAACCACTAAGTCAGTCACAGTAGATCCTTTTCTGAAGGGTAAGTTGATCTCAATTTGTATCTCATCAACTAGGCTACTTTAAGAACAGAAGGAGTACTCCAGTGAGATTCGACATTGCCTTGCCTTTCTATGGTGACGTCGAATTTTTGAAAGAAGCAGTTGCCAGTGTTTTAGTCCAAACTGAGCCAAATTGGCACCTATTAGTTGTCGATGATGGCTATCCAGACGGTACATTACCGGCGTGGTTCGAAGGCTTGAATGATTCACGGATTTCCTACCTACGCAATGAAAAAAACTTAGGGGCCAATGGAAACTTTCAAAGATGCTTGAGTTTGCTTTCAGCTGAATATTGCCTGGTTATGGGTGCTGATGACATCTTAGAACCAAATTTTATAGAGGTAGTTATTAATACGATTACAAAATATCCGAACGCATCCATGATTCATCCAGGTATCAAGATTGTCGACGAGGAGAACAATGAAATCTCCACGAGATCAGATGAAGTCAAGTCAAAGATTAGAAACTCGCTTGAAGACAAACAAGTTTTATTTGGTGAGCCCCTTGCTGCATCGCTCATGAAAGGCAATTGGATGTATTTTCCAGCCATAACTTGGCAGACAAAATCAATTCAGGAAATTGGATTTCGATCAGAATTTAATGTCTGTCAAGATTTGGGACTCGCAATGGATGTCATTATGCAAGGTGGACAAATGGTCTTAATTAATGAAGAAATATTTAATTATCGCAGGCACCTTGCAAGTGATTCATCTGTTAAAGCGATTACGGGTGAGCGTTTTATTGATGAAAGGAGATTCTTTCAAGTAATGACTGATGATTTAAAATCAATTGGCTGGAATAAGGCGGCACATGCGGCAAGACTCCACACCACATCTCGGTTGCATGCCGCTAGCTTGATTCCCGCATGTATCGCGGCAGGAAAAAATCCCTGGAACTTAGTAAAACATCTTTTTTCTTGGAGTTAGAAATCTTCTCTGATCGCATTAATGTCGCCAACGTGTAAGTGCTCTGTATAAGCAGCTGTAACAATTTTAGGATCTCCTTGCATTGCAATTTTTCCGTGGTCTAACCACAAAACTTCGTTACATAAATCTTGGATTGTGGCAAGTGCATGAGAAACAATGAGTAATGTTTTCGCTTGATTGGCTAATTCAGAAATGCGAGCCGCACTCTTTTCCTTAAATGACGCATCGCCAGTAGAAAGAGCCTCATCAATCAACAGGATTTCAGGATTAATTGTTGTAGCAACAGCAAAGCCAAGTCTGCTGTACATTCCTGCTGAGTATGTGCGCATTGGCATTTCAATGTGGTCATGTAACTCGGCAAAATCAACGATTCTAGAAAAGCTGTCATCGATGTCTGCGCGACTGAGTCCGGCAGCCAACCCACCAAGTAACACATTTTCTTTACCAGAAAGATTTGGATTGAAGCCCACTCCTAATGACAGCATCGCACTTACTTTTCCGCGAATTTCTATTTCACCTGTAGTTGGGGGAAGTAAACCAGCAATGGCTTTCATAAGTGTGGATTTACCAGCACCATTGGCGCCAATGATTCCTAGCACAGTGCCCTTATGGACATCAAAGGAAACATTCTTCAAAGCCTCAACTGTGACTGCAGTTTTTTCGCCTCTTCCAAAATGCAGAAGCGCTTCTTTGAAATTTGGTTTCTTAGTAATGTTCGTTTTGTAGTTAAGGTTTAAATTCCGAACAGCGACTGTGAGTTCATTAAATTCTGGCAGCGAACTCACCTTCTCGGGATACTAGGAACCAGAAGCCACCAATCAAAGTTGTGGTCGCCCAGAAAATTGCGAGCAGCCAAGTCCATAAGTCAAATGTATCTCCGCGCACAATAGATCCAGAAAAAATCTGCACCATACAAAACACTGGATTGAAAATCGCTAAGAACCTACCATCAAGTAATGCTTTGGCCTGCTCAGGAAAATATAAAACTGGCGAAAGAAACATCACTAAGCGCAGAACAAACGGCATTAATGCCTGAGTGTCGCGAAAATAAACTTGGGCAGTAGAGGCAAACATTGCAAGTCCTGAGCCAAACATAACTATTAGGACTAATGCCGGTATCGCCTGCAGCGCAGCGAAGTGAACTGGCATTTTTAATGCAAAGTGAAAAATTGCATAGATGAACATTGCGGGCAAAAACACCCTAAATGCGGTCAAGATGTCTGTAAACGGTAACAACACTCGCGGAAACGAGGTGTTATTTATTAACGCCCCAGCTCGCACGATTGAAGTTGAACCGCGAGTGCCTGCCGTTGAGACAAATTCAAATATGAAGATCCCAGCAACTAGATGTAAGAAAAATTCAGTACCTTGATGACCCCCCTGGACAACAAAAACAAATAGGTAGTAAACGCCTGCGCTAAGCAGGGGACTAAGGACGCTCCAAAGTTGCCCGAAGACAGTATCTAAATGCTCTTCAGCGCGCTCAGCCCGTGATAGTTCAAGCACAAATTCTTTTCGATGCCGAATGTCCCTAAAGTACTGCCTGAGATCTGGCATTCCTGCCCGAAAGGGTCGAATGATCCGAGCTTCAGATTTTAAAACACTCGAATTTTCTGACATGCCACCACTCTAATGGAAGTCATTGCTGCAGAATGGACACGTTTTTGAGTGTCAGAACCTGTTGTTAAGACTTGATATCTGAAAGTCTTAATCAACCATAATTGATTAATAAGGCAAATATAACTTGAGGAAACCTGCTTAAATTGTCAAGAGCACGGGCAGGGTGAATGTAATAATGAAGTTATCGTTTGTAGTTATGGCTAGTGCCACTTATGAAGATATTTATCAGAATTAAGGCATTCTTAGACTTATGATTTTTTGTCAGCACGATCTTGCAAGTGGAGAGCATGATTTTTATTCACTTGAAAAATTTCAAATTGGATCGAGTTTAAATAATTTAGTTGATTCATCGAACGAGATGGCTCGACAAAGAACTATCTGTTTAATTATGGATTGCGAAGCTTCTTTTAAGCCAAGCTACTTCGATTCACTGGCAGATGCTTTTTCGAATTCCAATTTAACTGTGGCATATACAGATTTTGAATATGTATCTAGATTGCATTCAAATAAATCTAGGATTAAGCCTCCTATGTGGTCACCAGAAAGATTTCTTTCAAATGATTTTCTTGGCCCAGTTTTTGCGATCGATTTTGCCCTCTTGCCAAAAGATTTAGCAGTTAAAAATTTAACTCGGACGCAATTGCTACTTTCTTGTATTTCGAATGGGTTACAGGTAAGCCTTTTAGATCAGGTGGGATATGCAGTCGCTGCAGAAAAAACAGAATTTAATTATGAATTAAGGATTTCACAAGTCACTAAATTTTTTGAGAACAATAGACCCGGATCAATGGTCACACCAAATGGCACCTCATGGTTAAAAATTTCAAATGTTAAATTAGCGCCCAAAGTTATCTCAGTTATTATCCCCACTCGAGGCACAAAGAAATCAATGTTTAGAAATACCTTGATCCTAAATTGCCTAAAATCTCTGCAGCAACAAAATCAATACACTTCAAAAATTGAGGTTATTGTAGTTTATGACTCTGATACTAAACTTAAGTATTTAGCTAAAATCAAAAAACTTGAAGCAGAAAATATTTCAATTTCATTCCTAAGTTATGACCCACCATTTAATTTTGCCAGGAAATGTAATCTTGGAGCCGAGCTTGCTTCAGGAGAAGTGGTTTTATTTCTTAACGATGACACATTATTTTTAGACCCAAATTCGTTATTGGAATTAGCTGGAACAGCAATGATCAAAAATGTTGGCGCGGTCGGGGCGAAGTTGCTTTTTGAAAATGGCCGAATTCAACACGGCGGATACATTCTTCGCGATGGGTTTGTTGGTCATGCATACATCAAAGACATAGATGGATTCGGTCCCTTTGGTGACTTAGTAAGTACTCATGAAGTACTCGGAGTTACTGGAGCATGCCTGGCCCAACGAAGAGAAATTTGGGATTCGATTGGCAAGTGGAATGAATCCTTCCCCGCTTCATACAACGACGTTGACTATTGCTTTCGAATTACCGAATCTGGACTCAATATTTTGCAAGTAAATCAAGCCAAGCTGAAGCATTTTGAATCTGTGACCAGGAATCCGAAAGTATATCCACGTGAACGCGAGATGATCCAAGATCTGTGGGGTCACAAATTCAAAGTGGAGCCATTTTTTAGAATGAAAGTCACCACCCCAGAAATGCGAAATGTACACGGTAATGTTTTGAAGAGATACACCAACTACGCGAAAGCAACTTATCGACGTGAGGGACTATCTGGAATTTGGGGGCTTTTCACAAACGTCGCGCGTAAAGTGCTAAAAGTTTCTGAGAAAAATTAAAGTGATTAGAGACTTTCTTTAAGCAGTTCAATCATGCTAGACGAGACTACAAAACTCTCCCATTTATTAATTCCAAGGTAAAGATCCTTATTTCGCAGTAGGTCTTTTTTTAAAAATGGACAGCCAAGCTCTAGAAGATGGGGCCACATGTAATGAGTTGGATTAATCGGCCGACCTGCGAGTACTTCTTTGGATCCGATGAACCATCCCCACTCTTTTTGGAAATCAAGAAGTATCGCACTCGCCATGGGTGAGAAGTAGAAATTTGAGAGATCATCAAAATCCCATAAGGCGCCAGAAGTCAATTCAAAACTTTTTAGTACTTGCGCGAATGGAATTTCTAGTTTATCGATTGTGACCAATCTAGAGTTACTAACTTCAAGCTCCTCAAACCAATTCCAAAAATCATTTTTTTCTAAAACCGGTTTCTTTAAATGTAAAAAGTAAGTCTGAAGATGCAAACCCTTTTCTTTTGAATTGGTGATAGCCGTAACATCAAAATTAGAATTTCGTACCTGACTAAATAATCCCTTGAGCGAATCGTGAAGTTTATAAACTGAGTTATTCATCAGCAGAATTTCGTCAACATCATTTGCATATGGTCGCAAGAGCGCTAAACCATCCTGATAAGCGCCAAAGTCATATCCAGAGTTATCTCGACAAATGAGCAGCACATTATTCGCAAGAAAATTAGTATCATTTAAATTAAGATTTTTAGATTTATTTAAATTACGCACGACCAATATTCGATCAAATTCCAAAGCAAGCGAATTTATGAGTTCTCTATCATGCTTCGATATCAAATCATTTTTTGACCAATGCACGAAAATAGCGACTTTAGAACCAGAATCGAAGTTGAGATTAGCTAAATCTATTTCAGTTGGGTTAGTTACTCTCATGCTCGACTAGTTCAATCAAATATTTTCCATATCCACTTTTAGCCAGTGGAGCCGCCAAACTCAAAAGTTGGGCCGTAGAAATAAACCCTTGTCGCCAAGCAATCTCTTCGATGCAACCGATTTTCAGACCTTGCCTTTTCTCTACCACTTGCACGAATTCTCCGGCTGCCATGAGTGAATCAACTGTGCCAGTATCAAGCCACGCCGTCCCGCGATCAAGCACCGTCACTGAAAGCATGTTTCTATTTAAGTAGTGCTCGTTTATAGAACTAATTTCTAGTTCACCTCGAGCACTTGGAGTAATTGACTTAGCGACCGAAACCACAGAGTTGTCATAAAAATAGAGGCCAGGAATAGCAAAGTTACTTCTTGGCTTTTTAGGCTTTTCTTCAATCGAGATTGCTTTGTTGTTTTTATCGAATTCAACTACGCCATATTCTTCGGGATTACTCACGTGGTAAGCAAAGATGTGACCACCTTTTACGAGCGTGTTTGATTTAAGAGCTGTGCCTAGACCAGATCCATAAAAAATGTTGTCACCTAGCACTAGGCAAACTTTTTCATCTCCAATGAATTTTTCGCCGATTAAAAATGCCTGAGCTAATCCATCTGGACTTGGCTGAATTTCGTATTGAATTGAGATACCTATTTGGGATCCATCTCCGAGTAATCTCTGAAATCCAGGCATGTCCTCAGGAGTGGAAATAACCAGCACCTCGCGAATCCCGGCCATCAAAAGCATAGAAAGCGGATAGTAGATCATTGGCTTGTCATAGACCGGAACTAGTTGCTTACTTACGCCCTGTGTAATTGGGTGCAAGCGGGTACCAGAACCACCAGCCAAAATAATCCCGCGCATTTATCAAGAATACTGGGTAAAAGGGGGCTACTTACTAATTAACTACAATATGTAGGGCAATCAAATACGAGTTAGGAAGTCATGAAGTTACTGGTCACCGGTGGTGCGGGTTTTATCGGGTCAAATTACGCCCGGCAAGTTCTTTCTGGCACTTACTCAGATTCGCAAAAGTACCAAGTGACCGTACTTGACTCATTAACTTATGCTGGAAATCTTGCAAACCTTGATCCAGTCAGTAGTAATCCAAAATTTGAATTTGTTCATGGCGACATACTTGATACCGATCTAGTTAATGACTTAGTTGCTCAATCAGATGCAGTTGTGCATTTTGCTGCGGAATCCCATGTTGATCGTTCCATTAATGGCTCTCGCGAATTCATAATGACCAACGTTGTGGGAACCCATACTTTACTTGAAGCGGCCCGCACCTCTGGCTTAGGAAAGTTCGTTCATGTTTCTACCGATGAGGTCTACGGGTCTATTGCAGAAGGTTCGTGGGATGAAGAGCGCCCACTTCTTCCTAATTCTCCGTATTCTGCTTCGAAAGCAAGCAGTGATCTTTTGGTTCGTTCGTACGCCAGAACTCACAAGCTAAACGTTGTGACAACGCGCTGTTCAAATAATTATGGTCCCTACCAATTTCCCGAAAAAGTAATCCCACTTTTCGTATCAAATTTAATTGATGGCAAAAATGTTCCTCTGTACGGTGAAGGAAACAATGTCCGCGATTGGCTTCATGTTGATGATCATTGCAATGGCATACACAAAGTGCTTGAGGGTGGACGCGCTGGGGAGATTTATAACATCGGCGGTGGCACGGAGTTAACAAATAAAGAATTAACTGGGCTACTCCTTGATGCTTGCGGCGCTGATTGGAGCCGAGTCGATCGTGTTGAAGACCGTAAAGGACATGACCTTCGCTACAGCGTTGACATCACCAAGATTTCAAACGAACTCGGTTACACCCCGCAAGTTGACTTCAAAGCTGGACTGGCCGCAACCGTGGATTGGTATCGAAATAATCGAGCTTGGTGGGAACCGCTTAAGAATCGTCCAGCGGTCTAGGGTGCTGCAATGAAATGGGCAGTTCTGGGTCATGCAGGAATGCTTGGACAAGATTTAATGCTTGGACTAAGCGACCGAGATGTGCTTGGCTTTGATCGAGCTGAGTTCGACATCACAAATATAGAATCGGTTCGCTCCATACTTTCTGATTTTGATGTTGTAGTTAATTGCGCCGCCTGGACAGCCGTAGATGACGCTGAAGTAAATGAAGCAGCCGCTTTAGCAATAAATGGAACTGGCCCAGCAAATGTTGCCCAAGTATGCAGCGAAATTGGGGCAAAGCTTGTACACATTTCAACTGATTATGTTTTCAGCGGAGATGCGGATGTTCCGTATGCTGAAAATGAAATTACGCAACCAAAATCTGCCTATGGCAGAACTAAATTAGCTGGCGAAAATGCAGTAAGAGAGTTTTTGCCAAAGGAACATTACATAGTTCGCACTGCCTGGCTTTACGGGCAATATGGACCAAACTTTATTAAGACCATGATCGATCTCGAGAAAACTAAAGACGCCATTTCAGTTGTGGCTGACCAAATTGGGCAACCAACATGGACGAAGGATCTAGTGACCCAGATCATTGCGATGATTGACGCCCAAATTCCAAGTGGTACTTATCACGCAACTTCTTCAGGTCAAACTTCTTGGTTTGGATTGACACAAAGAATATTTGAGTTGTTAGGCGCGGATCCGAATCGCGTGCTTCCAACGGATTCGGCTGCGTTCCCTCGTCCTGCACCAAGGCCGGCGTATTCAGTATTGGGACATGAAAAGTGGGCACAGGTTGGCCTAAATCCAATTCGTGATTGGAATGATGCACTAACCGCAGCGTTTGCTGAAGGGGCATTTCGTGCTAGCTGATTGGGTATTTCGAGTCGGATGGGGGACTCCAGGAGTCTATGAATACCTACAGCTGCGCATGGAAGCAGATCAGCTCGGTGTGAGCCGCTCAGCGGCCGGCAAAGCCCGTAAAGACCTAGAAATGCAAGTTGCCAATCTAAAGCGCGAGACTGACCAGAAAAGCCTTCGGTGGGCTATTAAGACAAGCGTTCCCGCTGGACCTTCAGGCCAAGGCTGGGGCGATCTCTACTTTGCTCAAGAGATCGCTGCAGCGCTGCGAAAAAATGGCCATGTTGCGCGCGTTGATTTGCGAACCGAATTGATAAGTAAGGAATCTGCGCAGGATGATGTGGTTCTAGTTCTGCGCGGAGTTGAGCGAATTCGACCCCAAAAAGGAGCCATTAATTTATTGTGGGTGATCTCGCACCCCAGCCGAATCTCGAAGTTAGAACTAAATGATTTTGATGCAGTGTTTGCAGCAAGTAATTCCTGGTCAAAGAAGATGACGAAAAAAACTAGAGTAAAAGTAACACCCCTGCTACAGGCAACGAATCCAGAAAAATTTAATCCTAAGTCTGCTAATCCTGATAGTGGCGATGATGTTTTGTTCGTTGGTAATACAAGAAATGAATTTCGAAAGATTATTAAAGATTCCTTAGCGGCAAAAATAAAGCCAACTGTTTATGGCCGCAATTGGGATCGCTTTATTCCAAATGAATTTATTGGTGGTGATTTCATTGACAATGATGATATTTCTGCAAAGTATCGCTCAGCAGGAATTGTGCTAAATGACCATTGGGAAGACATGGCAAATGAAGGTTTCTATTCCAACCGACTCTTTGATGCAGTTGCAAGTGGCGCACGAGTTGTAAGTGATCCGGTTGATGGGATCTCAGAAATCTTTCAGGGTGGAGTGCAAACCTATTCATCTCCAGCTGATCTTTCAAAATTGTGCAGTGAGGAGAATCGAAATATTTGGGGATCACAACAAGAGATCCAGGATCGTGCCCGCGTTATCGGTGAACTTCACTCCTTTGAGCAGCGAGTAAAAGTACTAATTGACGCTGTGCAAAAACTCATTTAGTCACACCGATCCAGCAATCAAATCAAGGAAATCGCTTATGGGACGGCCTTCATGATTGACTTAGGTCATGGGTTTACTAACAACTGAACTTCGCAAGGTTCAGCTTGTGGTCTTTGACCGCTTAATGCGTTCGTCGAAAAATCCAGATCAAGCAAGACTTTTGGCAGCTGCTTCGAAACAGATCCCAAAAGATAGACGTGTTGTAATAGTTGATTCTGATCTTGCCTATGGAAATGCCCGAGCCCTTGCAGTAGATCTAAGTGAACTCCTGGGCGATGATGAATTGCTCTTTTTGGCACATGATCAAAAAGGACTTGCTTGGGCTAAGTCCCATGACATTCCCACTGCAGTTTTTTCAACAAAATCGCAAGCAGGTGCTGCGAAACTTTGGGACCAATTGATCCGGGCAAAAGTTAGTGTTTACGATTCCCATAATTGGTGGCGCACAAGTGATCAGTTACTACAGCGCTCGCTTCTGGAAGGTTCTTACAAAATTCAACTTTGGCACGGGGCAACAGGACCGGTTGGCAAAGTGTTTGGATTAGAGCGACTCAACGCAGCTAAAACGTTTTGGCATTTCACTGCGGTTGCAACGAGTAGTGTGGATTTTGATGAGTTAGTAAATGAACCAAGTCAAGCAAGGTATCGATCCACAAGAAGTATGCCTGCCCAGAAATCAATTTACGATATTGAATATCGCCTTGCGCAAGTTCTGAAATCTGGTTTGCCTATCAAAAACGAGCAGATAAGAATTTTGGTCGCTCCAACATATTCAGAGTCCAGCGCTGGTGAAGAAGTCTTGGTCAACTGGATCTCTGAAGTTGGGAAAATTGCTAAGCAAAATAACTGGAAAATCGATATCGCACTTCATCCAGGTGCCAAGCCCAGAGTTGCTAAATTAATCAAGCGTAAAACGCGTAATGCGTCCTTGGTCACAGGCATGGAAACTTCGAGATTACACAACTACAGCGCAGTCGTGACAGATTTCAGTGGCATCGCTCATGATTGCCTGCTGTTAAACATTCCGATTGTTTCGGTCTGGCTTGACTTAGCGCATTATCAAGAACTGTGTCCAGTCTTGACGGATGAGGATCAGGTGGCAGCGTCCTATGTAGTTCGAAGTTTGTCCGAACTCGGCGAACAGATTTCACAGGCAGTGAATGCAGATCCGCATACTAGCGTTCGAAAAACTTACGCTAGTTCAGTATTTTCACAATTAGGCGCAGAACCTGGAGTTAATACTAAAACTGCGGTTCTGGCTGCGCTTGATTTTGAAAGTTAAAAATTATTAGGTAACCAAAGGGTTGACTTCAGCCTTATCCAATTTGAAATAATTATCCCTTGAACTTTCCTGATCATCGAATGGTTTTCAAGCACCATCTGTCGAGCTAAAAGTAATTTTGTCAGGTCCTTATCGTTGCCAGTTGCTATTAAGCCAATAATTCCTCGCCAACGAATTGAGGTTCTCGGCAACATGTCTGGAACAAGTCTGGCCTTACTAAATTCATTCATCCAAGAGATTGTTTCGTTCCATTGTGTGGGTTTAAGTAATGCCAAGCGTTTCCAGAACAGTTCTCGAGCGATCTCAATTTCCCAATGTCTAATCATTAAGAAGTTACGATCCTCTAGTCTGGGCACTCCTTGATCCAAAATGTAAACCATAGTTTTCAGGAAATCAAAACAATCACTGGGTTGATAATCCCGCAAGGTCAGGTTGGTTCCAGTCGGTGAGTATCTGACACCAACAGTAGGCGGATCAGCGAGAATCGAAATTTTGTTTGCCGCTAAATAAACTTTCAACGAAAACGGTTGATCCTCATCTCGTCTTAGTTTCGAATCAAACCTGATTCTCTCATCGTTAAGCAATGATCTACGGATTAACTTCATTGGGTTTAAAGCCCA
>Ga0209390_10006915_pt1 | contig 14835 bp, 15 predicted proteins | sample BON01_FD_187212 | JGI IMG/M metagenome (GOLD analysis project Ga0209390, IMG submission 187212) | Freshwater microbial communities from Lake Bonney liftoff mats and glacier meltwater in Antarctica - BON-01 (SPAdes) (version 2) | ecosystem: Environmental > Aquatic > Freshwater > Ice > Glacier... | reverse complement strand
GACGTAAGCCCCTCGGCTCACGCGGCCCACTTTCGTTGCCGATGTGACGAGAACGGCGCGCGCCCTCTTCAGCAGGCAGGAAGCAAGCATCTTAGCACGCGCAGTCCACTTTCATCGCCGATGCGCCTAGCATCTCCAACGATGGGAACGACGTGAGCCCCTTGGCCCGCGCGGCCCACTTTCGCGACCGAGCCCCTTGGGCCACCTCCACTGCCCACGAGTGTCTCAGCCTTTACGCCGCCGCCTTGGCGTCCGCCACCGTTGCCTCGGTCGCCGCTGCCGCGCTCGACGCCACCGACTTGGCCGCCGTTGTATCCGTGCCGCCGCCTAGGCCGTCACCGCCGCTGTGGATACTATTGCGTCTCAGCCGCCGTCTCTAACAGAACGCAGCTGTTGAGCTGCAACTAGATGCTATGCTGCCTGGGAATAGATGCGGCGCGCTGTATCCGAGAAAGGCTTCTTCACTGGATGCCCGCCATCGCAAGCCGAGAGACCTCAACAACTGCGGCCAAGCTACGCCAGCTGGGGCAGCGGAAGGCCCGCCTCTCTAGCTATGCGCAGCGCAACCTGAAGCCGCTCGCCGCCACGTGAGAGGCCATCGGCGACGTCGTTGTCGCTTCCAGGCCGCCCGCCTTCGGCTCTGCATGCCGTTCAGAAGAGCCCGTATGTTTTCCACAGGGCCTGCTGCTCAGCCGCAGATGCTCGCTCGAGTAGAGCCGCGCGCCGTGCGTAACATCCTGCTGACCAGCCGCAACCGGTTACCGAGCGCTCACGCGACTTGCGTAGCACCCTGCTGCCCGGCCGCCTTCGGCCGACGCATGCCGCTCGCGAAGAGCCGTGCGTCTTCCATAGCATTCTGCTGCACAGCCGCAGTCGGCTGCCGCGCGCCACTAGAGTAGAGCCGCGCGCCATGTGCAGCAGCTTGCTGATCAGCAATAATCGGCTCCACGCGAGACTCACCGAGAACTACGCGCCTTACGTAACGCTTGCTGACTAGCCGCCAACGGCCGTCGCGAACTGTTCAAAAAGAGCAGCGCGACTCGCGCAGCCTCAAGCTGCCAGGCCGTCAGTCATCCACCTCGGTTAACCCGCTCGGGTTAACCCGCCGATCTCCTTGGCGATCCGTCATTCGCGCAAGCGCTAGCGACCATTCATTCCGTGGGTTCATCTCGGCCGTTTCCTCCTGGCGACCCGTTATCGCTGGTATGACTAGCTCCCAGCTACAGAGAGGCTCTCTGCTGCTGAGCCGCCTTCGGCCATCTTGCGCCGCAAGCGACTGCCTGAGTCACAGCTCCAGACTGCTCTGTTGCTCAGCCGCAGACGGCTGGCGCGCCGCGCCGCTCGAAAGGAGCCAACACCTTGCACAGCACCCTGCTGATAAGCCGTGAACAGGCTGCCACGTGCCACCCTCAGCTTGGCGCTGTTGGGCGAGTCGCGCGCATTGACGGCGGCGACGCTCTCCAGCTTGGCGCCGTTGAGCGAGTCGCGCGGTCACTTCGAGCCGCGCGCCCTTTGCAGCCTCGAGCTGCTCGGCGGCCCTTTAGACGACGCGCGCCGCTAACTTCGAGCCGCGCACCCTGTGCAGCCTTGAGCTGCTCGGCGACCCTTTGACGCCGCGCGCCGCTCACTTCGAGCCGCGCGCCCTTTGCAGCCTCAAGCTACTCGGCGTCCCTTGAACGCCGCGCCCCGCTAAATTCGAGCGAGCCGCGCGCGATGTGCAGCCTCGAGCTGCTCGGCGGCCTTTGGACGTCGCGCGCCGCTCACTTCGAGCCGCGCGCCTTGTGCAGCTTCGAGAGCCTTAAGCTGTTCGGTGTCCCTTTGGACGCCGTGCGCCGCTCATATCGACCCGCGCGCCCTTTGCAGCCTCGAGCTGCTCGGCGACCCTCGGACGCCGCGAGCAGCTCACTTCGAGCCGCGCGCCCTTTGGAGCCTCGTAAGCCGATGCGTATAGGCATCTCCAGCAATGGGAACCACGTAAGCTCCTCGGCCCGCGCGGCCCGGCCCACAGCCGCCTCGCGTCACTCCACCTCGGAGCGTTGCGTGTTGCGCAGCTCGCCGCTGCGTCGCGGCCCTTGCCCGTCCCGCTGCGTGCAGAGCGTCGCGCCTGGTTCAGCTTAAGGCTGCACAGCGGCCCACAGCCGCCTCGCGTCACTTCCTCGGAGCGTCGCGTGTAGCACAGCTCGCCGCTACGCCGCGACCCGTGGCCGTCCCGCTGCGGGCATGGCGTAGCGCTTGGTTCAGCCCAAAGCTGCACGGCGGCCCACAGCCGCCTCGCATTACTCCACCTCGGAGCGTTGCGTGTAGCACAGCTCGCCGCTGCGCCGCGGCCCTTGGCCGTCCCGCTGCGGGCATAGCGTAGCGCCTGGTTCAGCCCAAAGCTGGACGGCGGCCCACAGCCGCCTCGCATCACTCCACCTCGGAGAGTCGCGCCTTGCGCAGCTCGCCGCTGCGTCGCGGCCCTTGGCGTCCCGCTACGTGCAGCGCATCGCGCTTAGCCAGCTCGAAGCTGCACGGTGGCCCACAACCGTCCGCGTCACTCCACCTCGGAGCGTCGCGTGCTGCGCTGCTCGCCGCTGCGTCGCGGCCTTTGGCCGTCCAGCTGCGTGAAGAGCGTTGCGCTTAGTTCAGCTCAAAGCTGAACGTCGGCCCACAGCCGCCTCGCGTCACTCCACCTCGGAGCGTCGCGCCTTGCGCAGCTCGCCGCTGCGTCGCGGCTATTGGCCGTCCCGCTACGTGCATAGCATCGCGCCTGGTTCATCTCGAAGCTGCACGGCGGCCCACAGCCGCACCGCGTCTCTCCACCTCGGAGCGTCGCGCCTTGCGCAGCTCGCCTCGCCGCTGCGTCGCGGGACTTGGCCGTCCCGCTACTTGCAGAGCGTCGCGCCTAATTTAGCTCACAGCTGCACGTCGGCCCACAGCCGCCTCGCGTCACTCCACCTCGGAGCGTCGCGTGTTGCGCAGCTCGCCGCTGCGTCGCGGCCCTTGGCCGTCCCACTGCGTGCAGAGCGTCGCGCCTGGTTCAGCTCAAAGCTGCACAGCAGCCCACAGCCGCCTCTCGCGTCACTCCACATCGGAGCGTCGCGTGTAGACCAGCAAGCCGCTGCGCGGCGGCCTTTGGCCGTCGCGCTGCGGGCATGGCGTAGCGCTTGGTTCAGCTCAAAGCTGCACGGCGGCCCACAGCCGCCTCGCATCACTCCACTTCGGAGCGTCGCGTGTAGCACAGCTCGCCGCTACGCCGCGGCCCTTGGCCGTCCCGCTGCGGGCATGGCGTAGCGCTTGGTTCAGCCCAAAGCTGGACGGCGGCCCACAGCCGCCTCACATCACTCCACCTCGGAGCGTCACGTGTAGCACAGCTCGCCGCTGCGCCGCGGCCCTTGGCCGTCCTGCTGCGGGCATAGCGTAGCGCCTGGTTCAGCCCAAAGCTGCACGGCGGCCCACAGCCGCATCGCATCACTCCACCTCGGAGAGTCGCGCCTTGCGCAGCTCGCCGCTGCGTCGCGGCCCTTGGCGTCCCGCTGCGTGCAGCGCGTCGCGCCGTGAGAGAACGTCCATGGGCGCTGAGGACGGGCGGAGGATCACAGATGAGAATCTCAGCGAAGCGATGGCGATCGGCGAAGAAACTTTGCCGAACGCCCGGCGTGAACTCACAGCATCTATAAATAGCTGCTGTGAATATTCACAGGATCTATAAATAGCTGCTGTATATTCAAAGCATCTATAAATAACTGTGACGGCGTCTCAATCGATAAATGATCACGGGGTACCTGGGAGTGGAGATAAACTCAACTGCTCCCTCGGTGCCTCCGCGCGTGAGCCCCCCGTCAGCAGAGCGACTGAAGCAAGGCGTTGTTCAGACCCACAGCGTTGTGCCACAACCCACGACCCAAGACCGACGACCCAAATGACCCTCAGCGGCTGCCGCGGCCTCAGCGGCCTCGGCGACCTCGGCCTCCACGACCCACGACCAACCAACACCCATGACCACGACCCACGACCCATGACCCACGACCCACAACCCACGACCCACGACCCACGACCACGACCCACGTCCCAGGACCCACGACCTCGTCGACGACAGACGACCGACGACCGCCCGCGACCCACGCACGACCCACGACCCACGACCCACGACCAACTACCCACGACCCAAGACCCACGACCCACGACCCACGACCGATGACCGACGACCAACTACCGACGACCGTCGACCTCGTCGACGACTGACGACCACCCACGACCCACGACCCACGACCCACGACCAACGACCAACGACCAACAACCCACGACCCCCCACTCACGACCCACGACCCACGACCAAGACCCACGTCCCGGGACCCACGACCTCGTCGACGACCGACGACCGACAACCGCCCACGACCCACTACCGACAACCGACGACCGACGACCTCGTCGACGTCCGCCGACCGATGACCGCCCACGACCCACGACCTACGACCCCACGACCGACGACCCACGTTCCTCGACCCACGATCCACAACCATGACTCACGACCACGACCCACACGACCGACGACCGACGACCGACGACCGACGACCAATTACCGACGACCAACGACCGACCACCTCGTCTACAACCGATGACCGACGACCGCTCACCACCCACGACCCACGACCTACGACCGACGACCGACGACCCATGTGACCCACGACCACAACCCAGGACCCACGACCCGCCACCAACGACCCACGTTCAACGACCCACGACCCACGACCTACAACCCACGACCCACGACCCGCTACCATGACCACACCACGACCCACGACCCACGACCGAAGGCCGACGACCGACGACCGACGACTGATAACCCACAACCTCGTCGACGACCGACGACCGACGACCACCCACGTCCCACGACCCACGTCCCACGACCGACAAGCGACGACCGACGACCTCGTCGACGACCGACGACCGACGACCGCCCACGACCCACGACCCACAACGACCCACGACCGCCCACCCACGACCCACGACCCGTGACGACCCACGACCCACGGCCACGACCCACGACCAACGACCCACGACCACGACCACGACCACAAGGGATTACGAGTTAACCCGAACTCACCTGGGACGCCTGGCTCGCCGAGGTGCTGGGGGCCGAACTGCAGCACTCGGTGGAAGGTGTCACCCTGCACCAGTCGTTCTACCTGCGCAGCCTGTTCAACATGCACAGCCAGCCGATCACGGTCTACGAGGCCGAGCTGCGCGACACCGTCAAGACGCCCTGCGACGGCAACCTTGCCACGGAGGTGATCGAGGCGGCGGCAGCAACATAAATCAACAAGGGCGGCGACGTCGGGCTCGGCAAGCGCTTTCGCACTCTTGTCGGCGGACTGCTCTACGCGGCCATCGTGAGCAACCCCGACATCAGGTTCACCGGCGGCCAGCTGTGCTATGTGATGGCGTTCCCCACCGAGAACCTGTGGCAATGCGCAGTGCACTGCCTGGTCTACCTCAAGCACAGTGGCGCCATGGGCATCATGTTCTGCAAGTCGGCCAGTGCGAGCCCAAACCTCAGCATCTTCCGCCACGGCAAGGGCATGGTGCGGGTCTGAACAACGCCTTGCTTCAGTCGCTCTGCTGACGGGAGGGTCACGCGCGGAGGCACCGAGGGAGCAGTTGAGTTTATCTCTACTCTTAGGTACCCCCGCGATCAGTTATCGATTGAGACGCCGTCACAGCTATTTATAGATGCTGTGGATATTCACAGCAGCTATTTATAGATAATTTGAATATTCACAGCAGCTAATTATAGATACTGTGAATTCATGGCGGGCGTTTGGCGAAGTTTCTTCGCCGATCGCCATCCCTTGGCTGAGATTCTCATCTGTGATCCTCCGCCCGTCCTCAGCGCCCATGGACGTTCTCTCACCGTCGTCGGTCGGCCCCGAGGCGCTCGCCGATGGCAACTGCCGGACGATCTTCGCATCCAAGGGCGTGACAACCTTGGGGATCTCAGCCGGCGAATACATGGTCGTTGACAAGATGGAGGAGGACTCTGGCACGACCGTCGTCACCGTCGTCCGCAGCGTGGCGGCCGCTGACGCCGTCGCCGCTTACTACGACTGCCGTGACGAGGTTGCTGCTACCAGGCATATGGATGGCGCTGATACGATGGAAATCTCGGACGATATTACCGATGCGTACGAAGCCGCTCTCGCAAGCGACGACTGGCATCTCGCTCCACTGGCTCTCGACAACCGTCAGCTCGGCAGGCTCACCGCCGGCGGACACGCTTACCAACCGCAGCAGAAGAACGCTTCGCGGTTTGAAGCATCGACCCAGCCTGAGCCCGAGATTCGAGGGGCGCTGGCCCCATTCGCCATTTCGCTCGATTCGTTTACTTCCACACTCGGAGAACTCATGAGCGTCCTACCTACGTCCGCAGCCATCGGGCGCATCGGCTCCGCCGATGCGCATGATCTCATCGAGCTCGCTTCACACTTGTTTGACCACCGCCAGTCGCAGCCTGGCCTCCTCTCGGAGTCTCACATGAGATCCGCAGCGCTCGTGGCGGCGGCCAAGCTCAGCATGTGGATCGAGGAACTCGATCCGTCTGCGAGCAAACGTATGCTCGTCGTCGCAAAGGGGCTAGCGTCTCCCGTTGCTACCAGCACGCTCGCAGTGGCGCTGGAAAAGTCGTGCATGCCGCCTCCCGCTTCGAGGTCGCTCGCTTCCTGTGCCGGTTCGACGGCGCCGCCGAGTCGTGTTCAACTGGCTGTCATGCCTTTTCGGCGGAACACAGCCGGTCGCTCAGCAGCACCAGCAGCAGTGGCCCTTGGCAGTCGCCCGGCCGCCCCTGCAGTTGTTGCGCCTTCGGTTCCGAATGGCCTCCAGCCTTTGCCTTCAGTTCGTATGCTCTGGAGTCTCGCCAGTTTGCAGGAAGCTTGGGACAAATTCCTCCCGCTTGGTGCCGAATTTTGCTTCACCGTGGCAGATCTTCAAAGGCAAAGAGTTATCCTTCAGTCGCCGCAGCTCATGCTCAATCTCCTTGCGAGGGTCTTTCAGCAGGCTAAGGAGAGAGGTTCGCCGGAGGCTCTCGCGTTGCGTGGCGCTCTAGGCTCGCAGGACGCGGATGGCCTTCTCGTTATCCTAAGTGAAATCGTTGAAGATGTCTCTGCTGCGGCTCTCCCTGGGATGCCGCCTGGAGGCAACGCGCACACCAGCTACTTATCGCGCCTCGGCCGCTCGACCATTTGGGCACGGAGGAGGAGCTGCTCGAGCGCGAAACCTCCAGCCAAGACCTCCGGTCGATTGGTCGGTCCAACGTGCTGGTCGAGCGGCTCGAGTTACTTCGTCAGTGCGCAGAGGAGAATACCGATACCTCGGCGCGTATGCTTCGGCAGCTGTTGTCCAGTCTCGAGACGGACGACGTTGCTCGGCCGCTCCTTCGCATCATCAACTACGCCGGCGACGAGGTCTCAAAGGCGTCTACAGGTGAATTCATCGCCGTAGAATGCAACGTTAGAGTCGTGCGTATGTTGCTCGACAGACGTCTCGTGGCTGCCGTCTGCAGCCGCAAGTCTGGCGCGGTCCCCGAGGACGTGCCCGACGTCGTGCGGCAGCAGCTGCGCTTCGTACGAATTGGCAACATCGGCCGCGTTAAAGCTCACGTCCTTAGTCGGCCACAGCGGAGAGGGCTGGAAGAAGCAATCTCATTTCAAGCCGTTCGAGGCACTTGGCAGCAACGCTCTTCCGACTCTCCTCAAAGCTATTGCTCTGCTTTCCCAGGCTTGGTCGCTCACGAGACCAACGCATAGCCTTGATATATCGGCGTTTTGCACGCAACTCGGATCCTTCATTTGCGACGCCAGGGAAACGGGTTCTTCGTGGGCCGCCCTCGGCACTTACTATTCGTCGCTCATGCGGCGCGTCGACGGTGGCGTTGGCGACCTACAGCGCGGGGAGGGGCTCATTGCTCGTCCCGTCCCTCTCTCCTCCTGGATCGATGGTGTCTCGGAGCCGCACGTCGACCTGCTCATGCGTACGACTCTCTCAGATGGGCGCGCAGCAGACCACGCGGCGCTCCTAGCCACGCAAGCAAGCTTTCAGAAGAATGGTGGCGCCGATGGCAAGCGGCGCAGCGCCGAAACCACGAGCGCGCCTCTCAGCAAGAAGCAAAAGAAGACGGTGGCCAAGGCCAATGCAAGCATTGGGGCGGCGCCTAGCCCCCTTCTTCTCGGGTTCAGCCCGTCGACAGAGAATGCCTCTTCCGCTCTCAGCAGTGGCGCTGGTAGCTCGCGGCCTTCGATGCAACAAATCAAAGTCGAGCTTCTCGCTACTCTCGGCAAAGACGACAAAGGGCGCTTTCCGTGCTTCTTTCACCATCACAACCGTAGTTGCAAGTTTACCAACGAAACCTGCAAATGCTGGCATTCCAAATAGGGGATTGCGGCGACGTTTGGCGAGTTAGTCTCATCTTTCACAGGTTCCCCTCCTGCGATGTCGTCGAGTCTATCGTTTCTTTCGCCGTCGTCGTCGCGACTTCTTATGCCGCCAAGTTCGATGGAGGCGAGTTCAACGGAAGCAGCGTTTGCAGACTGGGCGTCTTCGGCGGCGCCACTTAATCTTTCGCCGGCGGCGCCGCGAGTCTATATACCGCCAGATTTGGCGGAGGCAGCGCTGCGCACGGTGCGTCGCGTCAGGTTCGCCGACGAGGCGTCGTTGGCGGCGCCACAAGGCGCGCTTTCAAAGCTCGCGCGCCACGGTGGCAGTATCGTTTCCTCAGACTCGGCAGAGAAGCTCGCGGCGCTTGTCGTGCGCAAATCCGAGCCTGGGATACATCTTACTGCTTACCAACAGCAAGCGGTCCAAGCCGGCGGCGCAGGTGCTGGTATCGCAGGTTCCCTTCCTCTGATGTCGTCGAGTCTATTGGCTCTTTCGCCGTCGTCGTCGCGACCTCTTATGCCGCCGAGTGAGTTAGCAGTGCTGCGCGCGAGGCGTCGCGTCAGGTTCGCAGACGAGGCGTCTTCGGCGGCGTCGCAGAGCGCGCCTGCAAAGATCGCGCATCCCGGCGGCAGTATCGTTTCCTCGGATGCGGCGGAGAAGCTTGCGGCGCTCGTCTTGCGCAAACGCCTGCTTGGGATACATCTTACTGCCGACCAAGCGAGAGCGGTCCAAGCTCGTAGTACATGTGCAGAGACTTGCCCCGAGCCTCCACCTTGCTCTAGTGGCGGCTCTAGCGCTCTCGTCAACGGTGGCGTCTCCAGCACTGCGGGAACCGCAGGCAGCTCGAGCGTCGCAGACCTAAGTTGCGGCGTGAGCACGATGGACGCCGTCTCGAGTGCGCTGGGCGACGATGGGCCCAGGGCCACAGAGGCGAGTCCCGTGGAGCCGCTTGCCCGGCTGCGGCTTGGCTCCGCTCAGCCGCATCTCGTCAACGGCGCCGCTGCCGATGCTGGGCCACGGTTGGCTCTGCCGGGGGCAAGCTTACGGCGACTCGAGCCTGAGCTTCGCAGCGTCCTCTTAGGTGAAGCGCTTCCATCCGCCAATGTTCCGCCGTCGACTGGGTGGGCAGAAGCGCCCGTCGTCTTGAATCCGCCGACTCCGCTCACCACAGCAGAGCTCATCCCGCGAGCGATGATTGAGCGCCTGCACACCTTTCGCCGTCGTGTCGCGGAGTGCCTCGCCACGGCGCGTAATGGGCGCTGGCAAGTCGCTCGGTCGCAGTGGCCGGCGCCGCTCTATGCGGCGGGCATTGATTCCGTGCTTCCCGCGGGACGAGGCTGGGCGTGGCGCTTCGATAAGGCAGACAAGCGCTGGTACCCGCTCATGCCGTCTTCATGGCCGAGCCAGCCGCCCGAGTCGGATCTCGACATCGGCTCCATCGTTGAATACGCCGAGAAGTTTGGCTTCCCTGACGCCGAGATCGTCTCCTTTATGGCGCACGGCTATATCCTGGACCAGAGCTTGATCTTTGCGCCATCTTGGGCCCGCCACACGTTGATGCGCTCAAGGAGCCGGCTGCCTTCGATAAATGTGCCAAGAAGGACCGCGACCGCGGCTGGGTCCACCACGGACTCGCTCTGCCGCCTATCTGACCAATGCGCGCCGACCCGATGAACATCGTGATGCGCAACGGCAAGGCGCGCATGACCATTGACAAGATGATGCAGCTCATCGACGGCGTCGCCTCGTACAACGATTCTGTCGATCTTGAAGCCAGCCCGGAGATCGAGTACGTCAAAGTCTCCGAGCTCGCGCGCGCCATCGCAGTTCTCAACACGTCTGGCGCGCCGATCAAGATTTGGGGCTTCGACCTGGATTCTTACTTCCGCAGAACTGGCAAGCAGCGCGTCCACTGCTGGATGAGCGGCTTCGTCCACTCGGACGGCTATGGTTACGACCCGCGCATTCAATTTGGACAGCGGGAGGCTCCCGTCCTGTGCGGCAGGCAGAGCTGTTTCATCGTCTGGGCAGTACGCAGAGAGCTCGCGCGGCTAGACGCGGCGTATCCGTCTCTCGAGGCGCCCATCCTCGCCTGGCTCAAGCAGCGGCGCGAAGCAGCTCGGGCAGCGGGGGCTGCCGCAGGTGACGCGTATCATTGGGCTGTTCTCTGCTACGCTCTTATGTTCGTGGACGACATCGGTGCTGCCTCTATCAACGATCTTCTCTTTGATCATCGTGGCAACGGTGTTATGTTGGCTCGAGTTGGAGTCGACGGCGCAGCGTGTCAGCAGCGACGGGCGTTTCTGCACTTTGACGCAGCTGTGGGCGTCATCAAACACTTTGGCCACGCCGATTCTGAAGGAACGAGCTGGCACCCTGGCGAGCGTATGGACTTCTTAGGCGCCACACTCGATCTCAACAGAGAAGCCCTTTACCTCTCCGAGCTCAAGCGCGAATTGTACGCCTCGGCCATCGTTGCGCTCGTCGTCGGCGAGATCGCCTCCAAGGTCGAGCTGAGAGTCGGTGCGGAAGAGCTTAACTCGCTCTGCCACAAGCTTCTCCACGCAGCGTCCACGATCATCCTAGGCAGAGCGCACACCTTCTACATCTTGCGCGCGCTGCAGGCGAAGACCTCTCGCCGGTGGACGCAAGGTTCTAGGTCAAAGAGCTCAAGGCGAGCTCCTCTGGTGGCTGGCGCGGCTCCGCGCCGATCTGCCAGAATTGTGCCCTCTTGCCTCGCGCTCAGCCTTCCCGCGGCAGGGCGCACCAGGTCTGCTCGTCTACTATTCAGACGCGTTGCGCGAGCTCGACTCGCCTGGCGAGAGCGGCTATGGAGGCTGGTCGATTATAGGCGGCACCTTCGTCTACTTCGACGGCCGATGGACCGATGACGAAGTGCGCGACCTGCACATCAACGCGCTCGAGCTGGCCACCATGACCTTCGCCGCCTTCACTTTCCTCGCATATGCGGCGAGCATCGGCTTCCTCGTTACGCACCTGCTGGAGTTCACCGATAACGAGGCGGCCGAGTTCGCCACTGACCGCGGCAAATCTCGCGCGCCGGGAATGCACGAGCTCGTGCGCCAGCGAAACGACGAGCTGCTCCGTCTCGGCGTCACGGCCGCTTCCACGCGCGTTTCATCTGTCGACAACGACGTCGCTGATGGCCTCTCGCGCGGCGGCGAGCGGCTGCAGGACGCGCTGCGCATAGCTAGAGAGGCTAACCTTCCGCTGCTGCGTCTCCATCTTCCGCCCAGCTGGCGTAACTTGGCCGCAGTTGTTGAGGTCTCGCGGCTTGCGTTGGAGGGCGTCCAGTGAAGAAGCCTTGTTCTTTGCTACAGCGCGCCGCTCGATTGCTTGCTCGCTCGCTTGCTCGGCGCTCTCTCGCTCGCTTGCTCGCTCGCTCAATCGCTCGATCGCTTACTCACTAAAGCCGACGGACGGTGACGGTGGCTGCGGCGGCGCGTGGGCAACAACGACGCTCGCTCGCTCGCTCGCTAGTCGCTCGCTCGCATGCTTGCTCTCTCGCTTTTGCTCGCTCGCTCACTCGCTCGGGCCGACGGACGGTGACGCTCGCTTCCTCGCTCGCTGGTCGCTCGCTCGCTTGCTTGCTTGCTCGCTCGAGTCGCGCCGTTCCCGTCGCTAATGGGTCGTGACTCGAGCTGCAAAGCGCGGAATGCAGATCGCTCTGAGCAGCTCGTGGCTGCAAAGGACGCGCGGCTCGAAGTGAGCGGCGCGCAGCGTCCAAGAGGGCGCCGAGCTGCTTGACTGCACAAGGCGCGCGTCTCGAAGTGAGCGGCGCGTGGCGTCCAATGGTAGCGAGTTGCGAAAGACGCGTATTCTCTTTCGCGCCGCGAAAGATGCATCTTCTCTTTCTTTCGTAAAACCATAGCTATAATGCCCGTCGGCATTGGCGAGTCGCGAAAGACGCGTATTCTCTTTCGCGCCACAAAAGATGCATCTTCTCTTTCGTGAAACTATAGCTATAATGCTTATGAGCATTGGCGAGTCGCGAAAGACGCGTATTCTCTTTCGCGCCGCGAAAGATGCATCTTCTCTTTCGTGAAACCTAGCTATAATGCTTATGAGCATTGGCGAGTCGCGAAAGATGCGTATTCTCTTTCGCGCCGCGAAAGATGCATCTTCTCTTTCGTGAAACCATAGCTATAGTGCCTGTCGGCATTGGCGAGTCGCAAAGGACGCGTATTCTCTTAAGCGCCGCGAAAGATGCATCTTCTCTTTCGTGATAAATAGCTATAATGCCCGTCAGCATTGGCGAGTCGCGAAAGATGCGTCTTCTCTTTCGCGCCGCGAAAGATGCATCTTCTCTTTCGTGTAGGCTGCGCGCGCTATGTTCAGTTAGCTCTTAGCTTCCTGAGCCGCGCTCAGCCTTGCTCTCCCTCCTTGTCTCTCTCAGATCCGCCATCGTCGCTCGCCTTCAGTGGCAAGAAGCTCTTACGCCGGCGCCTTGCAGCACCGACGTTCGAGGCTTGATGGCGGCATATTTTGAGGCTGGCTGGAGAGTGCGAAGCGAAGACGCATCTGGCCCGCCGCCCAAGCGGCGGCCTACGCCATCAGCGGCTGCTGTCTTTTGGGGTCCGCGCGCCGAGCATATCCAGTCGGCTGCGTCGGAGAGCTTCGTCGGTGGCGTCGACTCGCCCATCGACGACGTTGTGAGCAGGGACGGAGAGTTCGAGGAGTCGTACAACCACGACACGCTCGGCCCGGCTTCTTCCGCAACAGATCGCTATGAGCTCGCAGGCAGTCGCGGCCGAGTCGTCCTCGACGAACAAGGCGAGCCCGTTTCCTGGCCGTGGGCGACCCGCTCGTCTGGCGAGACGCTCCAGACCAGCCGGGCCTCGTCTAGATCGCCGGGCGCCTCCTCCTACGACGCGCTCATCCGACGGGCGATCGCCAATGCCACAGTTGACGGCAAAGGCGGCGCGTCGCACACGGGCGTCACCAGGTGGCGTCGCTTCTGCGCCTCGCAAGGGGTCAGGCCTGACCGCCCGCTCGACCCGAACGCGAGCTTGACGTCCAAGCTCAATGAGGAGTGGCTCGTGATGCGCTTCGTCGCCTTTCTCGTCAAGGAGACCGGCATCAAACCGCGCACGGCGGCCAATTACCTCGGCGCGGTCCAAGGATGGCACGCGCGTCAGCACGGCATCAAGCTCGCGGCCGGCCTCAAGCTCGAACGCCTACCCGCTATGATCAAGGGCATGCGCCGCATCTATGGCGACACTGGGCGTCGCGTGCGGCGTGGCGTGCCGCCGCAGCTGCTTCGCCAGGCGATGGATCTTCTACTCGATCCGACTAACCGTGACCATGTTACCATCAGAGCCGCGCTGTCGCTCGGGCTCCAAGGCCTTCTTCGCGGCGCAGAGTTCGCTGTTGACGGCGCTCAGTGGAAGGAGCCTCTCCACCTCTCGCGCGCTGACGTCATTACGCTCACTGAGGAGCGGCTAGTTGTTATGATGCGGCCGTGTAAGAATATGAATCATCTTACTGGCGAAACCGTCTCGCTCGTTATGGGTGCTGGCGGTACGTTCATCGACGCCGTCGCCGACATGCGGCGGCTCTTCGAGATCGACCCTGTCAATTCCGCCCCAGCAAAATTCACTCCGCTCTTCCGCCTCCGCTCCGGCAGCCCAATAATGGTGGACATGCTGCGCGATTGGGTCAAGCGGCTCATGCAAGGCATAGGCCTGGAGCCCGCTCACTTTGGCGCTCATTCCCTGCGGATCGGTGGTGCCACCGCTCTCTTCGCGGCCGGCGCTGACCCCAACATCATCCGTACGATGGGTCGATTGTCCAGCGATTGCTATCGCCTCTACGTCCATGCGTGCTTCAACCAGACGCTCGAGTGGATGCAGCGCGCCGGCTCGACCGTCGTTGACGACGTTGCTGGCGAGTTCGAGGAGGTTGATTGCTACTAGAGTTAGAGTTAAGGTTAAAGGTTAAGGTTTATCGTTAAGGTAAGGTTTAAGGCTATGGATAAGGTTATGGTTTAAGGTTAAGGATAAGGTTTAGGGCTATAGAGATAGGGTTCGGATTAGAGGACGTTGATGGCTACTAAAGCTAGCCTCACGAGGCGGGGCAGCGAGGCAGCGGCCGGCCTTCGGCCGGGCTCGGCTAACTACCTAAGCGAGGGGAGCTACCTTGGCCCTGCCCCTTCCACCGTTCGCCGAGCAGCTAGGGTTCAACCCTAGCCCTGCTGCGGCGGTCGGAGGCGGCTGCTGCTACGCTAGAGGCGGGCGCTTTGCCCACTTATAGGTTCTATGTTTAGTATCTTTGTGTTGTTTGTTGTTACACTGTCGTGAGGTCCGACGTGTGGGGGGGACCTGTGGCAGAGGGTCTGAACAACGCCTTGCTTCAGTCGCTCTGCTGACGGGGGGGGTCACGCGCGGAGGCACCGAGGGAGCAGTT
>Ga0209390_10006914_pt1 | contig 14835 bp, 13 predicted proteins | sample BON01_FD_187212 | JGI IMG/M metagenome (GOLD analysis project Ga0209390, IMG submission 187212) | Freshwater microbial communities from Lake Bonney liftoff mats and glacier meltwater in Antarctica - BON-01 (SPAdes) (version 2) | ecosystem: Environmental > Aquatic > Freshwater > Ice > Glacier... | reverse complement strand
GCCTGAAGAAGCTCTAAGAGCTCTTAAACGTAAAAATGCATCTCTTTTAAACAATTTAAAAACATTCAATTAGTTGATCTGGAGAGATCTTTCAATGAATTACTTATTAACTATTGCGGAAGTCCTGTTTGTTTTTCTATTTTTATAGAGTGTTGGGGTTATATATTTTTTTCTAAAGAAGGGTTGAGGTATGTTAGATAATAGTATGTTGGATTACACTCTTATGGTTAACACTTTTCGTGGATTAGTAGGACTAGTTGGTGCGATAGGTGTTGTGGTCGGCGTTATAAATATTGATGGAACTTATGATAATCAAGGAATGGCTGGCTCTCCGGTCGGTACAGTTTTTTTTCTTGCGGGATGGCTTTTATTCGCATTATCTGTTGGTTTGTTGAGTAATGATTTATCAAGTTTTAACTTAAACCTTAAAGCTTTACTTGGAATAGTCGGGTCATTTTTAGTTGCAATTGCTGCGTCATTATCGCAACAAGTAATGTATAAAAAAGATATGAATTTGATGATGATTTTTTTAGTCTTTTTCATGGTTGCGTGGGGCATATTAGTTTATGCAATTTCACTTCCTTCAGGTGCTAACGATGTAAATCAATTTATTAGATTTATTCTTGGTGCAATGGGAGCAATTGGAGTTATTGCAGGAATGATATTTCAAATGAAAAATAGAAAACGTGGTTTTGATTTTGTAAAAACAGGAAAAACTTCTTTAGCAAATGCATATTCTCCTGGATTACCATTTTTCACTGCGGGATGGCTTTTCTTAGCATTCGCTAATGCAATTTTATAAAAACATTAATTCTGAAATATGTTTTTAATAAATATTGATGAATAAAAGTTAAATGAAAGTCCTACCATGAGTAAAAAAATGGTAGTACTTTTTTGTGAGTAAATGTTTAGTTTTTTTGTAAGAGTACATTTTTAGAATGAAGATTAATGGTGTCGTTTTGTTTTTATACTCATGAGTGATTTTTCATAGATTTTAAATTTACTTGAACAGTAAGAAAATATATTTTTTGTTGTTCAAGTTTTTTGTTACCGTTATAATATTTTTGATTTAAAGTAGTTATTGTCTGTTTAGATCCTAATTAAAAGTAACTAAAACCAAAAGGAAATTTTGTGAAAAAAATCGTGATGTTTTTTATGATAATAATTGGATTACATAATTTATTGTTAGATGCTCATCAGTCAAAAAATGATCTAAATTTAGTTTTATTTGATATTATAAAGAATAACAAGGTAGGAAAACTTAAAAAATTAATAAAATCAAATGGTGACTGTCTTCATCAATCTGAAAATGTTTTTTCTTTATTGCATTGTGCAGCATCTTATAATTCATTGGGAATTGCGGAGTTGCTTATTGAAAATGGAGCTGATATAGAGGAAAAAGATACAAATGGATCGACTGTATTACATTTTGCGGTGAAAGATAACTCAGTTAAAGTAATAAAATTATTGATTAAAATGGGAGCTGACATAGAAGCTCAAGATAAAGATGGCAATGCTCCGTTACATGTAGCAGCTTGTTATGATTCAATCAAGGCAGCTCAAATTTTACTTGATGCAGGAGCTAGTCTTAATGTTGAAAATAATCAAAACTTCACTCCCATAACTAGTTCAGTTCTATCATCATTAAAAATGTATGATTTATTAACAAGCTATATTGATAAACGTTTATCAGTATCAGAACTTGAATATATTCAGACAATGGAAGTTTTAAAAGAGAAGCGTTTAATTCCTGAGTTGATTATCAAATCAATTACGAATAGTACTCAGGTAGATCTGTTTTTAGCTTGTGGAAAAAATGGTTCTCAAAATTTTTTGTTAAAGCCAGGTGATAGTATTGATGTAGATGCATTTTGGGGAGGTGATCATCTTGATGTTCCTGTATTGAGTAAACTAAAAGGTCTTTATGATTTTTGTAATTTCACAGTTATGTTGGAAAAAGGTTATCCAGACTATTATACTAAATGTTTTAGTGGGGTTGCTTTATCTATCGACATGCATAATTCAAATCAAGATCAGATTGAAAGTAATGTTGATAGAGTGTTTATAAAATATAGTGGATCTTATTTAAATAATGATGAGTATGGATTTAAATGTTGTTCTGATTATTTATATTCTCAGGTTGTTGCTTCTGCATCAGATACAATTGCATTTCATATTGATATTCGTGAGTGTGAGCTTCCGATTAAAGAAAATCCAGATAAAATGATGCAGGTAAAGTTTTTTTGTTTTTATACTCATGAATAATGAAAATTTTAAGTCTCAATCTATATTGCATTGTATTAATTAAATAAGTAATGTCACATGGTAAATTGATTTGATTTTGTTATACTAAAAAACATAGTTATTGTAATATTTTATGAATATATGAAAAGGTTAAACTATGAGCCAGCTTGAAGAAAAAGAAAAGGGCCTCAGTTATAAAGATACGTTAAATTTGCCACGTACAGATTTTCCTATTCGTGCTCAAGCTCATATTTTTGACAAAGAAGTTCTTGGGCGTTGGGATAAAGAAAAATTATCAGAGTTAACATTTAATCACAACAAGGGTAAAGCTTCATTCACTTTATGTGATGGACCACCTTACGCAAATGGTAATATTCATCTTGGTCATGCTTATAATAAAGTTTTAAAAGATATCGTTACAAAATCAGAACGTATGCAGGGTAAACATGTTCCGGTAGTTCCGTTGTGGGATTGTCACGGATTGCCAATTGAGTTTAAAGTTGCGCAAGATGCAGATGCTGATACGAAAAATAATCCGATAGCATTAAAAAAAGCTTGTCGAGAGTATGCTGCAGGATGGGTTGAAGTTCAGAAAAAAGAATTCAAGTCATTAGGCGTTATGATGGATTGGGATAAAACATGTACAACCATGGACCCAGTTTATGAAGCTCAGACTTTACGTGCATTTGGAATTATGGTTGGTAAGGGTTACATTGCCCGTAAACAAAAAACAGTTCCTTGGTGTATGACTTGTGAAACAGTTTTAGCAAATGCTGAAATTGAATATGAAGATCGTAAAGATCCATCAATTTATGTGCAGTTTCCATTCAACCAAGAATTGGTTTCGAAATTATTTCCTACGGTAATTGATAAAAAAGTTAGTTTATTAATTTGGACAACAACACCATGGACTATTCCTTTAAATCGTGCGGTTGTTTTAAAACCGGGTGCGAAATATCAGTTAGTCGAAATCAATGAAAAATTAGTTATTATCGGTAAAGAGTTGGTTGATAAAGTTGCTTTGGCAATGCAAACAACTGCAATCGTACACGCAACGTTTGATGCGGAACTATTGATTGGTCAAAAAGTTACACATCCGTGCATTGAAAATTTAGAAGTTCCGGTAATTGGGGATCCTTTTGTATCTCTTGAAGATGGAACAGCATGTGTTCATAGCGCTCCGGGATGTGGACCTGAAGATTATGAAATTGGTATAAAAAACAACTTGGAAATTTATTCTCCGATAACTATCGATGGTCGTTATACAGAAGAGATAGAACCCAAAGATTTGAGCGGTCTGTTCGTAACCGATGGTCAGTGGGCTGTTTTGAAGAAAATAGATGAAGCGGGTAATTTATTATTCAAAACATCTATTCGTCACTCATATCCACATTGCTGGCGTTGCCGAAAAGGATTAATTTTTAGAGCAACAAAACAATGGTTCTGTGATTTATCGCAACATCGTTTGAGAGACCGTGCAATTGAAGCAATCTCAGATATACGCATGATTCCAGAGACCGGCAAGAATCGTTTAGTAGCTACGGTATCTGGTCGTCTAGAATGGTGTTTGTCTCGCCAGCGTTCATGGGGTGTACCAATTCCTGCGCTTTCTTGTGTTGACTGTTGTGAAGTTTATTTAACAACCGATCTTATCGAAAAAGTTGCACAGGGCGTTGAAAAAGATGGTATTGAATATTGGGATAGTGTTGAAATAGCAACATTGATTCCAAATAATTCTTGTTCAAAATGTGGTAGTAAAAATTTAAAAAAAGAAGCAGATATTTTAGATGTTTGGTTCGATTCTGGTGTGAGTCATTTTGCAATGTTATCAGAGGGTGTTGATGCTTTATATCCGGCAGATATGTATCTTGAAGGTAAAGACCAACATCGTGGATGGTTCCAGAGTTCATTATTAACGAGCTTGGCATTGCATGATAATCCGGCAATGAAAGAAATTTTAACTCATGGATTTACGGTTGATTCAAAAGGCCGTAAGATGTCGAAGTCGATAGGTAATGTGGTAAGTCCTGCAGATATTATTGCAAAAGTTGGACTTGATGGATTGCGTTTATGGGTTGCAAGTAATGATTACGATAGTGATCCAATTGTATCTCAACTATTGATGAATAATGTTTCAGAAGTTCATCGTAAGATTCGTAACACCTGTAGATTCTTGCTTTCTAATTTATATGATTTTGAGATTCTCAAAGATGCCGTTTCTCTTGATAAAATGATGTTGATTGATCAATATGCATTGTGTCAGTTAGATGAACTTAATAAGGCGATATTGCAAGCGTATAAAGATCGTAAATCAACAGCAGTCTTTCATGGCTTGGCAGATTACTGTGTGAAAGAATTAAGCTCATTCTATTTAGATATAGTGAAAGATCGTTTGTATGTTGAAAAATCTGATGGTCTTGAACGTCGATCAGCGCAAACTGTTTGTTATTATATTGTTGATACCTTAACAAAATTAATGGCACCAATATTATCAGTAACCGCAGAGTTGATTTCTGATTGTTACCAGTCTGATAAAAAAAGATCAATTCATCTTCAGGATTTTGAGAATTTAGATTGGGCTATGAATGGATTGTTTGGTGGTGATAAGAATTCAATTTATGAATGTACGCAAGTTGAGTTTGAAACAATTTGGCAAGCGATGCGCGAAGTTCGTTCATGTGTCTTAAAGTCATTAGAAGTATTACGCGGACAAGGTCTTATTAAGCATTCACTTGATGCGGCTGTTACGTTGCATATTTCATCTGAGTATAAACATCAGGCATTGATTGGTCAGTTATGTGCGATGATTCAAAAACAAAAACAAAGTGTGCCTTTATTCTTTAAAGAATATTTTATTGTCTCACAGGTTGAGTTGGTTGAATCTGTAGATAACATGCAAGAAATTATACCTGGAGTTTTTGTGCAAACAACAAAAGCTGTAGGTGGTAAGTGTGCTCGTTGTTGGCAGTGGGAAGAGTTTGATAAATTTGATGAAACTTTACAACTTTGTCAGCGATGTCAAAAAGCATTGTAACAAAGATAATTTAATCGTAAAAAAAGGCAGAATAAAATCTGCCTTTTTTTACCACTTTTTTTTATGTGCATCCGGTAAAAGGTGCATTAGATTTCATTTGATTGAGATGTTGTTTGTAAGCACCGTAGATATCATGATCTGAATCGCAAGACGAGTCGGATAAATTTCCATCATCTTGTGAATCTTCATCTTTGGGTAATGTTTTTATGTGATCTTGTAACAGATCTTTAATTTGGTTTGACCTGGTAATCTTGTAAGGTCTTTTGCTTTTTTCTTTTTTTGGAAGATATGGATTTGCACCATGTTGAACAAGTAGTTCAGTTAATGCAAAATTGTTTTTTGCTGCTGTGACACAGAGTGCGGTTATCTGCTTGGAGTTTTGAGCATCAATATAAACTCCAGGCGTTTGTAATATTCTTTCCATTTCATCGAAATTTTCGGTTATTGCAGCATCATGCAACTGAGTATTACCTGATGAGTTGTAGGCATTAATGTCGTGACAGGATTCATCCATGGCTTGTTGATTGGGTGATGAGCAGTGCAATGCTGAGGTAGTGTATAGCACAACAATCATTATCGAATACTTTTTCATAAACATAAACTCCCCTTCTCATCTTGTTTGATAGATATTGTAAAAATTTCTATTATTCATTTTAAGTATATAATATTAATAAATGCAATCGTTTGTGAGGTTGCAATGGTTTTGTTTGGTGTGGCTATATGATTTTAAAAATATGATTGTCTAAAAAAAATTAAAACACACTGAACTGTCTGGTGTTTTGTAAAAATGAAAGATTTGTAATATGAAAATTGTTAAATTTTTATTAATGTTGAGTGTTTTTTCTGTTGAGCAGGTTTTTGCCTCGGGTGCTTGCCTTGGTTTACCAGAAGCTACAGTTCAAAACTGTCCTTTGAATATAGAACTGGACTTATTGATGGATATTATTGGAAACTGTCCTTTGGATTCTGGTGAAAACACTCAACATTTGCGTGATATGAAAGATATGGAATTGATGGGAGTTAATGTTAACGCAATGGTTGATGAAACATCAATTGATGATCGTCTTAATGGTTTAAGACCATTACACCTTGCAGCGCATCTTAACAACGTTGATGCCCTGAATCTATTATTGAAAATGAAAGCCAATATTGATTTGACTGACAAGTGGAAGCAAACAGCTTTGATACGATCAGTTATGGCTCAATCATTCTTAGCTGCTTTTTGTTTAATGAAAAAAGGCGCAAATGTTAAAATGCAAGACAGTCAGGGAAACACTGCTTTGCATTGGGCTGCATCACACAAGCATGAGGCTACGGTGAAATTATTACTTGATTGTGGTGCGGACGCTAAGATTTGTAATCTTAATGGAGTTCCGGCTATACAGATAGCAAAAAAATCGGGAGAATCTATATCGGTTGCAAAAAAAGCTAAACCACTTATTTTTATTAAAAAAGACTCCGAGCTTGATGATGCAGAGGTCTCGAGAATGTTTTTTGGTTATTGAGGCTGAATCTTAGCCTTTCAACGAAGATGTTATTATTATGTAAAGATGGCTTACCTGTTTTTGTCGAGCCAATCACAATTCTTTTCTGATTTTTAATAATTTGTGAAATTTGCTTCTTGCAGACACTTTCACAATCTAAACCATCTAGCATCTTAGCGTGTTGATGTAGAAAATGCTATGCAGCTTTTTTTGATTTATGTGTATTTAATTCGCATAACACAACCATTCTCTATTGTTTGATGGTTTGCACGGAGAAAGTTCGGTCTCTTTTTTTATTTTATTATGATCTGATGCTGCCTTTCTTGGCTATTACTGCCCAGCTTTATGTTTTATATGGCGTATATCGATTGCGCGAAAATTTTTGTTCCCAGATTAAGAATGGAATCCCCCTTTGGTGGCAGTGGGCTGGAAGGGGGATTCCATTCTTAAAAAGACGGGTTCGGAATTTTTAATTTTATTATTGTTTTAATTGATATTGATATTGATTTGGACTTTTTAACTTAATTAATTAAGTTCTGATTTTTTTACTTTATTTACAATTTTATAAAAAAAATAGGATGTTATAGTTTCTGTGGCATGAGTTTATCAAATGAATTGAGGTTGGGTTAGGGTAGGGATGTGATTACTAAATCTGATTAAAAGAAAAGATGATTTTTATGTAACTTAATTGAAAATAATAAAATGATTTAACTTACTTAACAAAAAAGAACAAAACGAAATAAAATAAAATTAAAAGAAGGTGCTAAATTTTCAAAATAAAAAAGCCAGGGTTTTTACATCCTGGCTTTTTTATTTTGATTTTAAGAATTAATTAGATGTGTTGGATTCGCGCTTGCGCTGTTTGAGTTCTTTTTTAATATATCTATGAAGCGTATCAAGTTGTAATTTAACATTACTTGCCTTGCTTTCTAATCCGTGGAATGATAAAACCTTCGACTCTAATTGATCGTATCGAGCTAAGTCAGAAGAGTTTGCTTGATCGAGTCTATAAAATTTATGCTTATTATGAATAGCGCTTTGTGCATTTTTCACTATTGAATAGTAGGAATCAACTCTATTTCCTAATGTTTTCAACTCTGGAGACATTAATAATTTATTAAGTTCCGCGGCTGTCATTTTATCAGTTTGGCCTCGGACAGTATCAATAACTTTTGTCACTTCATTGATTTGAGCAGATATATCATCTACATCAGTTTTTGCATTACCATAATGTTCATTGGCACGCTGAATATTATCTTTGAGTTGATCTATGTTTTTATTTAATTCTATGTTTTGTTGTTCAATTTTTTTGTTAATCAAATCTCTTTTTTTGTATTCAGGGTCAGTTGATTCGAGAGGCCCTATGAATGAAGTTTCGTTGATAGGTTTTATTGGTGCAGGGAACGATTGGTATGTACCAGCAATTTTACTTACAATGTTGTTATACTGGGTAACATCATTTTGGCTGAACATATCAAGATATCCATCGATAGATCTTATTGCTATGTTGTAAGGATTTTCCTTTGCTGCCTTATCTTTATCTGCTTTTTCTTTATCTAAATTTTCTTTATTGGTGGCTTCTTTTTCTTTGTTGTCACCTTTTTTTGGTTGAGTAGGTTGCTGAGCTGCAGGTTTTGAATCATTATTCATTCTGTTTTGATTTCTACGATCTTGTGCAGTTGAATAATTATGATCATTATATCCACCACCTGGATTATAATTTCTGCTGCGAGCTGGTTGATTGCTCTGGTACGAGTTGTCTTGATACTGACCTTGACTACTTGGTGATGCATTGGCCGGGCGCTTCATTTTCTCAATTTTAGTAGCACCTTCTAAAGATTCTTTGGCTAAATCGTCATTATCTTTTGCGATTTTTAAAGCTTCTGGTTCATAAGCAATGATAAACTTTGCAAGTTTATCATTTAATGACTCGGTAGCTTTATTGAAAAAGTTTATTATTTTAATAAGCTTTTCTGTATTTTCTTTACTCACGGATACTTCTGTGGGTAGTCCAAAGGTATCAGCGATGATGAATTTTTTATTTTCTTCGATTAAAAGTTTATTGAAGCTTTCAATCGATTGAAGAAGCATTTTAATATCTTCATCTTTGCTGGTTGTGATTTTAATGATCAGTTCTTTTTTATTTAAGACCTGAATCAAACGGGCCATTTCAATGAACTGGTCTTTCTGGGTCCAATTCATCATAACCTGAGTTAAATCTTTATCACTCTTTGCTTTGATGAAAACGCTATTGATTACTTTGTTAATTGAATGCAATACTTTTTCGAATGAATTATCTATTGGGGCAGATGTAACTTCTTTTGCCTTTGGGGCTTGCTCTACTTTATCTGCTGGTTGGATAATAGGATCTTCTGGTTCGAGCATAGATTCTGGTAGTTGGTCCTGGATTGTATCAACAATTTGTTCGAACTCTTTCCAATCATCTTCGGTGAAACCTTTCATTGTATCTTCCATTGCCTGGGCAAAAGCTTTCTTTTCTTCTTCGGTGCCATGCTTTTCTAGATGTTCAATGAATTGTTGGCCTTCTTCCATTGCTTGTACGAGTTCTTGTTGGGATAAATTTCCAAACATTTCTTTGACTGGTTTTTGCGCGGCTGACAAATAAGAAGTTTCTAACGTAATTGCGCAGAGCGGGAGGAGAAGGGTGAAAAGAGACCGTTTAAATAATGATCTAAAAAAATGTTTCATAGACTATGTACCTTTATTAATTTATAGATAATATTTTATACTCTGTACCTGTCATAAATAGTATTGAATAAAAAAAGAAAAAAATAAAGTGGTAGGGTGAAATTTATGTATGCAATTATCCTCTCATCCCTTATGTACATAGGAGCATTTCTCTACCCAACTTACCTGTACCCATTCATATTCATATGGATGGTACCCATACTCTACAGAGATAGAGCCAATGACTATAGATTTAAAGACGGATTCATGTGGGGATTAATATTCTTTGGAATTCATTTACTTTGGATGGCATTTGTTCTTTACGAGAAAGAGCAAGGCCGGGCGTGCGTAGTAGTCGTCTACGCGACCACGGTCTGGTACTTTGCATTGATATCGGGATTTTGGTTTTGGTTTAAAAATCTTATGGCATCCGGAATCATGAACAGAATTCAAAGCCTAAAAGGGAAATATGTGGCCCTGTATTGTACGTGGATTGTTTCTACCGTTACTTTCATATTCATTACCTGTTATTGTTCATTGGCATTATTTGGCTGCTTTGACGGGTATTCATTTGTTAACCCCTTACTACCGATTGTTTCTTGGACCTGGTACCTGCAACCCATCGTCTACTTGGGATATCTCAGCTATTGGATTATCATCACTCTTATTAATGTTATCATCGCGCTTCTTCTACAAAAAAAAGAATTAAAACTAATCGTACCTTTACTTGCTTTGTTTCTATTTCCAATTTGCTTTTCTTTTCAAAATAAATCATTAAATCTCAAAGAAGGTGAGATTGGTTATCTTAAACCCCACTGGAACCATTTAAATTTAACTCAAGCCCAAAAGTTTTATCAGATTGGGAGAGATCTTGATTCTTTTGCTATGAATTGCCCAGACCTTAAATTTGTCCTCTTACCGGAATCGAGCTTTTCGCATAACATTTTGGATTGGGAGGATAAATTAGATGCTTGGAGCTCCTTGTTTGACGAGAAAACATCGATTTTGATAGGAACTCATCGTTATATTGGGGGTAATAACTATAATAGTTTGTGCCAAATCATTGATGGTAAGATTGTTAATCATTATGACAAGTCTCATTTAATTCCATTTGTCGAAAGAATGCCGGATTGGGCAAGGTTAATTCCATTTTTTAGTTCTTTGTTTGCAAAAAATAGATGCTTCTTTTCTTATCCTGCAAAAAATCAAAAGAATTTGGAGGTTGGGGGGTATGTTCCTTATATTTGCTCAGAGCTGTTTTGCGAGGCAAAAAAGCCTGTTGATAGCAGGCCTATTATATTTATCTGTAATGATGATTGGTTGGGGTTAGGGTATGCTCGAGAGCTTGCCTTGCGGAGTGCAAGCCTGTACAGCTTAAGATTTGGCGTATCGATTATTTATGTTGGAAGTCGGAACTGTTCTATTATTAAGTGAATAACTTTATTCTGCTTCGGTTGGTATACTGTCGCACCAACGACAAGCAAAAGTATAAAACAGTAAAAAACAGCAAGGTTTACACTTGTAGATAGATTCTATGCACACGTTAGATGCCTTGATACAAGGTTGGTTGTAGTAGGTATCGCAAAAAGCGCTATGAGATAATTTTTCACAAGATTTATCACATTTACCACAAGATTCCTCTATTGAGATACAGCAAGCTGTGGCATGTTTCTTAAACTGTGAGGCTGGTACTTGAATGCATATTGGGCAAACATAAGGTCGTGATTGTATGTTTGTGTTTAATGGCGAAGCAATGTTTAATGCTAAGTTTATATTTATATTTGTAATTGGAATAAGGTTTTCATGTTGCTCATTAAGTTTACAGGGTTGAATAACAAGTTAGATGATTATTCACTTGTGGTTGATATGTCCCTACACCAACAACAACACAGAGCATAACATGAGATAGCACAACAAGTCTCAGACTTGATCATACACTTTGTTGATGCGTCAAATGCTTCACCGGCTGCATCTAAACATGGATTACAAATAGCAGACTTATTAACTTCATCAAAACACTTACATGCTTTCTCCAAATACTTACGTGGTTTATCCAAAGAATCGTATATTGGAATGCAGCAAGCGTTATTAATTTGTTTTTTTAATTGTCCTAATGGTAATTGAATATATGTTGGACAAACAAAAGGTGGTGAATATGTTTGGGTTAAACCTGTTTGAATATTATGTGTAAGATCTCTCCTGTTTATAGTAGCTCTATGGCGATCACGGTGAGATCGTGAGCTGAATGATGTTGGAGGTGTTACGGAACGATTCGCTTCAAGGTCTGAAAAAGACTCTTCTTTGTAATCAACCGTAACAGTATCATCAGAGGCATCAGACCTGTTAGCAAGTAATTCTAATTCGTCATCAGATGCATGAATCAGTTTTACAGACAGTAAGAGTAAGGCTAATATTTTTGTATTGTACATTAAGTTTCCGGTCATGTAGTTAAGATAAATTTAAATTTAGAATTCGGGGGTGTTTTACGGTTAATTAATCTTTTTTTGCTTTAACCCTCGTCTTTTTATTATCATCTTCAGAATCAGAAGCATTGTCTTTTTCCCATTGTTTTGAGAACTTAATGAAGACTTCATTAGCTTGAGTGCTGAAAAAGTATTATAGAAAGTTTAATGTATGATTTTTTTCATAAGGTAAGGTCTTGGTCTTTAAAAATAATTATTGAATTGTATCTATAATGAGAATAGCACTTTTGGAGTAAATAAACAATTTGTGATTGCCTGTTTGTAATTAAGAAATTATTCTTACTTGCTTGTTTTTCGACTAATCAGAGCAAAGAATGAAGTGTTAGGGGGTAAATAATGTTTGGTGTTAGTTTTATTAAACAAAGATGCTTTTCAAAAACTGAAAAGCATCTTTGTTTAAATTTATGTTAATTTTCTTAGTTGAAGTTCCGCTTAGCACAGAATCCGTCTACACAAGATTGACCTGCGCATCTTTTATCACTGCCACATGGCGCTCCACTTGGCCGGCTATAATCTTCATGATTCGCGATCTTCTTATCAGAATCAGATAAAATTTCTTTGCAGATGCCATATTTGCACAGAGTGCTTTCACAATCTTTGTTTTGATCACACGTGTCACCGTTTGAACCAAGTGCTGTGCAGACATGATCTTGGCACCGACCACTTGCGCACTTACTATCACTGCCGCATGATTCGACATCTTCTCTATTCTTGTTTTTTTTGCCTTGAATCACCACGCTGTTATCTTCATCGTTTGATCTGTATTTATACCCCGCAAAGAGCACTATTCAGGCCAAAGCAATGATAACAATAACTCTATTTTCTTTAAGATAATTCATCATACCTATTTCCTTTTTTGAAAAAATATTTTTTTATAACAAAAACAAGTATGACAATATGAATTATTAAAAATCAACAATAAGGTTTGAGGTATCGATAATCTTTGAGTCGTGAGTGTTTTTTAAAATTGATTATTCACTTGCGGTTGATATGTCATTACACCAACAACAGCAAAGAGTGTAACACAGCTTTTTACAAAAAATATCAGTTTCTTTATTACATTTATCACGTGCTTTTTTAATTTTATCGTAAGGTTTAAGGTTATGATAATTATACACTGTGTGTGTCATTAGGTCCTCTAGTTGATAGTAATTCCCAACTAAAATGTCTGATTCTTTATCCGTAGATGTTTTTGAGTTGCTCGATAAGGATATATTTCTATTGTTTTTTATTTACCTTAGAGTGGGAAAAGTCACGGATATTCTCTGTGACTTTTATAATAAAACTTATATTTTCTGTGTTTTAGCTGGTAGCTATTGTTTAGTTAACTCCATTTTTGTGATTTAGATGATGCTGAATTTGGAAAACATCCGCCGTCAACGCAATCACAGCCGGTGTAGCTTTCGTTGCAACTATGCTTCACACACGTATGATTTGCACAGATTTTACTTGCACATTTTTTGTTACTACCACATGCTGATCCATCTATCCTATTGCTGCTTGTTCCTTGAATGACGACATTGGCATCTTGATCATTTAATCTGTACTTATACCCAGCAAATAACACCATGGTAGTCAAAATAACGATAATAATAACCTTGTTTTCTTTGAGATGATTCATCATTATTTTTTCCTCTTTTTATTTTATTAATTTAAATGTTTTATCTAGCTCATTAAGTAAGCTTTGATTTTCTTTTTTTAAATTTCCAAGACTTAAATCTTCTATTTGTACCTTAAGTCCTGTTATTTTATCTAAAAGCTCTGGTGATTGCTCATCGGGAGATAACATAGAATATGCATTCAGGGCATCGATCACAGCTTTTGTTAAAATTTTCTTTTTACTTGTTGATGGAGCCATTTTTTGAGCTTGTGGATTAACCGAATTAACAAGATATGCCTGTATGTGTGCTACAAAGTATGAAATGTTGTCGTGAGTGACGTGGCTTCCAATTTCTTCTGTGATACGGTCAGAAGATTTTTTGAGCGTGCTAAAGCCATTTTTTTTCATTTTTAATTGAATTGATTCTGCAGATAGCATTAATAGCATAACAAATGCAGATGTTTTATATATTGTTTTCATGATTTAAGACCTTTCTTAATGGTGTGCTTGTTTTCTATATGAATTAATTATACAAAAAACACCACAACAAAAGCAATAATTTAGATTTTTTATACTTGCTTTGCACAAAAAAGGAATTAAATAAAGGCGTTTTTTGGTATTTAAAAAGGGGTGCTTAATAAACACCCCTTAATTGAACTATTTTTTCTTATGACTAAGAACAAACACCATTTACACAATTATCATTACTACAGTCACTATTCTGTGTACAGTTAGAACAGATGCCATTCATACAGTTTTTGCTTTCACATTGGCTATCGGAATTTAAAATATTTTATTGATTTTTTAAGTAGGATCTAATTCTTGCTTATGTAACAATTCAAAATAACAAAAAATCGGCGATTCGCAACTTTGTTACTCATATCCCGCCTAGTTGACTCGATTCATCCCCAGGTTTAAAAGCCTGGGGTTTTCTCTCAATTTAATAAAATATTTCAATTCCGAATTGGCGCCGAATGCAAGGGTCTTGTTGTTTTACTATGTTGTTCATAAACCTGAATTCTTACACTGTTATCATCGCTTGATGTGTATTTGTATGCTGCAAACATGAGTGCTCCAGCTAAGATAGCAATAATAATAACCCTATTTTCTTTAATATGATTCATCATTCTCAATTCCCTTTATTAAAACTGTTTTTTAACGACACAAAAATAAGTGGCCCATTCAACTGCGAAGCGCAACACTCTAGATAAATAAAAAAGACTTAATTTTATATAGCCTCCATGGCCGGCTGGCCAGCTTCAACTTAATGCAGCCGAAGGTAAAAATAGAAAAAGCCACGTG
>Ga0209390_10006913_pt1 | contig 14837 bp, 6 predicted proteins | sample BON01_FD_187212 | JGI IMG/M metagenome (GOLD analysis project Ga0209390, IMG submission 187212) | Freshwater microbial communities from Lake Bonney liftoff mats and glacier meltwater in Antarctica - BON-01 (SPAdes) (version 2) | ecosystem: Environmental > Aquatic > Freshwater > Ice > Glacier... | reverse complement strand
CGGCCAGCGCGGGCGCAAAGACGTCGACGAGGGCGCACGCGCAGGGGCCGCAAAAGTCGGGGGCGTCGGCTGCGATTGGTCGTTGCGTGGGGGGTTGGTGGTTTGGGGGGGAAGGGAGGGGGGGGAGGAGGGAGGGGGGTTAGGGAGGAGGAAGAAGGGTGAGACGCCGCGAGCGGCGAGATTAAGCAGAAATCGCGCGCGCGGCTGACGGCCGCAACCCCAGGTGCCGCTCTCGCTCTCGCTCTCGCTCTCGGACGCCGGAGGGAAGAAAAAAAAGACCACGTTGGTCCGCGGCCCCCGCGGTATCTTCGTACGACCGCGCCGTGCCCCCCCCCCTCCAACTCTCCGCGGACTCTCGCATACTTGCCGGCGCAGGACGACTGGACGAGCGAGTAGTCCGCCTTCATCGCCTCGTCCCCGCTGATGGGGCAAGAGGAGACTCCCTGCGCCGACGCGCCCGTCGCGAGCAGGAGCACGGCGCCGGCGGCGGCGGCCAGGGTGCGGCGGAGGCGAGCCATCTCTCTGGGTTGTTGCTTGCTGTTGTTTGTGAGGTTATTTCTGTTGTTGTTGTTTGATGGTATGTTGTGAGAGAAAGAGCCTACTCACGGCCGCAACACGAAAGTCCAATCCGCGTTGGTTTTTTCCCGCGCGTCCTTCGAGCCGCCCCCCCCCACAAAACGCGCCGCTGCTCTTGGAACAGAACGAAGGAAACAGACGCAAGCACTCACGCGTTGGCTTGATCAGCTCTGATAGCTCTGGTCAAGTTTGCTGGGCTTTGGTCGCTTTGGTTCCTTGAAAGAGGGGTGAAAAAGAGTCGGGTGAAGAAAACCGGGATTTCGACGCGACGACGCCTTTTGAGGAGAGGCCGCGGAAATGGCGCAACGGGGACTTTCCGGCAGCGGTCGACCCTAATCCATTAGTAAATTTTCTCTCTCTCAGTTTTTCTGTCCGCTCTTGTTTGATGGTCCTCATTTTTTCCCTGTGCGCAGGTCTCACTGTGTCAATTGGTCCTTGGCGCTTTTCCACGTTCTGAGCTGACTCGCCGTCGCCGTCGCTCGCGCCGCTCGCCGTCGCCGCCGCCGCCGCCTCCCGCTCCCGACATCGCCCTTCAATCTCCAAGCCCGAGCCCGATCATCCCCCGCTCGAGCGCCGCCCCACCCGCGCACCCCTCCGCAAGCTACCCCGCGCTGTCGCTCTCGCTCTCGTCGACGTCCTCGCCCCCCTCGCTGCCGTCGCTGCTGCTCTCAGTGTCCCGCTCCCCGCCCCCCAGCTGGCGCAGCTCCCGCTCGAGCGCCGCCACGCGCGTGCGCCTCTCCTCCGCCACGCGTTCTGCCTGCCTCAACTCCTTCGCGTCCAGCGACAGGCCGACAAAGGCCTCGTGCGCGCGCCAGCTGCAGAGCTCGGCGCGCCGCGCGGCCAGCTCGGCGTCTTGGCGCGCGCTCAGCGACGCCGCGATCGGGAGCACGCAGGACGCGTTGTCCGGCCGCACGGGCGCGCCGGACGCCAGCAGCTCGGCGATCACCCAGCAGCACCGCTTCTGCACGCGCGGATCAAACGCGAAGAACGGGTCGCCGAGGTCGAGCAACCTCGCCAATAGGTCGATCGCGCTCTCGTTGATGCCGCCCCATCGCGAGCGTCGCGTTGTGGCGGAGGAATGGCGCAGGATCTCCTGAAAGAGCGGCCAGCCCTCGTCGCGCAGCCAATTGTCCCCATAGCAAGCCATGATCAAGGGCGCGGATCCGTCCTTGGCGATCACGTTCACCGAAGCGCCTCGGTCCAGCATCAAGCGCGTTGTCGGCGTACTCGTCCTGTGAAAAAACATCGAAAGCGGCGTGCACCCGTCGTCGGCCCGAGCTTCGATGGCCGCGCCCGCGTCCAGGAGCAGCGCCACCATTTCGTCGGCCGTCCTATGGCACAGGTGCAGCGCGGTGTGGCCGCCGCTTGGGCTGCGCTCGTACACGGGCGCTCCCGCCTCCTCGATCAGAAAGCGCGCGAAGCGGGCGTTCTTGCACGCGGCCGCCATCATCAGCGGCGACAAACCGTTGTTGTTGGTAAAGACGCCCGAGGTGCGCGCGCCCGCCAAGACGAGCAGGTCGCGCGCGGGCTTTCTCCTCCTCGTCGTCGTAGCTCAAGCCAAAATGTGTGAGCCAAAAGATCGGCGTGTAGCCGTGTGAGTCTCGTGATTCGACTTCCGCGCCGCCCTCCCGCAGCAGGACCTCCAGGCAGCCGATTTGCGGCGCTCCGAACCTTGTATAAATGTTGACGACACGGTCGGAGGGGAGGCCGAGCGGCGGCGGCGCGAAGCAAAAGTGGGCGGGGGTGCTGAACTCATCGCCTATGCTGTTCCAAGAATCCCACTCGATCTTCTCCTTGGCTTCATGGCTGGCGCGTAGCAGCGCGCGCACGCTATCGACCTGGCCGTACGCGATGCAGACGGCCAAGGGGGTGAGCTTGCCGTTGAAAATGCCGCCGACGTCGGCGCCGGCCTCGACCAGCGCGCCGACCAGGTCGCCGCGCTTCTGGCGGTGCGCGGCCTGCAGTGGCGTCTCGGTCGCGGTTGAGCTGTGGTTGACGGCCTGTGCGCGGCGCTGGTCGTCTCCCTGCGCGCACTCCTCGATCACGCGCCGCAGCTCTGCCTTGCTGGCGCCGCTGGCGACCGCGTGGTAGACGCGCGAAAAGTCGTCGGCGGCGCCGCCAGGGCCGCCGGCCGCGGCTGATGATACTGCCGCTCCCATTTGCTTGCTGGTCGCGCTTTGGTTTTGTTTCTCGATCGTTGGTACGCGGAAGGGTTGAAAAGTGTGGGACGGTTGGGATCTGGCTTGGAGGCACGCGCAAGGGAAGCGGGCGAGCGGAAAAGGAACAAGCGGCGACGACGACGACAACGCGATCGTTGCGTTTTTTTGTGGGGAGGAGCAAGCAAAAAGCGAAAACGGCTTGCTTCTTTTTGTGTTCACTGTTGTTGCGTCGAGAGCGTCTTGGCGTTGTGTGTGTGCGCGCCCGCCGACGGAATGCGTGCGTTGGTTCAGTGGTAGTTGTTGCTGCGTGTGAGGGGCAGAGCAACGTGGGCGAGCGCAATTTGTGTCTCTTATCCGGCGACGCGAAAACGAGAGAGACAGACGAGGAGGAGCGGCAGCGCTCCTCGTCTTGTCGGTCTTCCCTCGTCGTCGCCGCCGCACTTTTCTTTTGAATTTGTTTTTGTTCCTTTGCTGTGCTCTGCACAGCTTGATGTCACTTCGTCTAGCCTAGAGTGCCTCAACACCGGCAGGCCCTCTCCCAGGGATCGGCGGCAACGGCAAAAGGGCGACCAATTAAAGGGGAGCACGACGGGGACGACGACGCCAAACGGAAACCAATCCGAGGAGATCAAACGCAAGCCACCCTCACGCCCATGCACGCAAATCACGAGCAGTAGAGCCGGTTCCGCACCGAATGCTCGGCCACGCACGCGTCGAGGAGCTCGGCGACGCGCGGGTGGCGCCGATCGTGGCGCCGATCGCGCGCCATGGCCCCGTCGCCGCAGAGAGACAGACGAGGAGGAGCGGCAGCGCTCCTCGTCTTGTCGGTCTTCCCTCGTCGTCGCCGCCGCACTTTTCTTTTGAATTTGTTTTTGTTCCTTTGCTGTGCTCTGCACAGCTTGATGTCACTTCGTCTAGCCTAGAGTGCCTCAACACCGGCAGGCCCTCTCCCAGGGATCGGCGGCAACGGCAAAAGGGCGACCAATTAAAGGGGAGCACGACGGGGACGACGACGCCAAACGGAAACCAATCCGAGGAGATCAAACGCAAGCCACCCTCACGCCCATGCACGCAAATCACGAGCAGTAGAGCCGGTTCCGCACCGAATGCTCGGCCACGCACGCGTCGAGGAGCTCGGCGACGCGCGGGTGGCGCCGATCGTGGCGCCGATCGCGCGCCATGGCCCCGTCGCCGCCGCCGCCGCATTCCGCCCCGCCCCCTCCGTTCAAAGCAGCAGCGGCAATCGCGCCTCGCAGCGCCTCGCGCGCCCTGGACGAGCTCGCGCCCAGCATGGTCTCTGTGTTGCACACGGCGTGCACCTCGCACGACCGCAGCGCCTGGTCCAGGGCGGGCGGCGGCGGCGGTCGGGCCGGCGGCGCGTCGCTGTCGCCCGCCGTCGGCGCCCGCTGCTCCCCTTGCTGCTGCTCCTGCCGCTGCGCGGCTGGCCGCGGAACGCACACGAACCCGTGGCTCGCGCAGCAGCGCGCCCGGCTCGGGGACTAGACGCCCGGGCGGGCGCATGCTCTCCACCAGGCCGGTGCCGCCTAACACCCTCACGCGCACGGGTCGTCGATGCTGTTGTTGCCGCGGCCGTCGCTGCCGTCCCTTTTTATCGTGCAACAACAAACAACTGCCGCGGCCGCTCGCCCCTCTGCCGTCACTCGCGTTTCCCCCTCCTCGGCGAAGCCCCGCCCTCGCTCTCGCTCCTTCAAGACAAGCAGGAAACGACTCTCCTCGACACCCCCGCTTCCCTCTATTCATCAGACGCAGTTGTCCGTTGCAGTTGTTCCCCCTCCCCCCCTCTCTCGTTTTGCTCGCGCGCTCGCTCACCAACGCACCGGGGAGCACCGCCACGTCACGCCCCTCCGTCATTGGAAATCATCTTTGCGCTCCGTCAACCTCGCAAGATTCGTCGCCCTGTCCTGGCGAAGCCACCGCCCCGAGACACCAAGTGACGGCATTGACCGGACAGTACGGCTCCGGATTGGATTCGCTGGCAGCAGAGAGAAGACAGACGCGGGGAAAGAGAGGTGAGACCTCAGGTCTCTCTCGGTTCTGGAAACGCCACATCATCGCCGCGATGCAGCAGCAACCACCACCGCCGCCGCACCAGCGCGGCATCGAGACGGCGGCCACCATCGTTCTTCCGGAGACAGCAGCCCCATTAACTCTGGCGAAAGAGGCGGGACCGTCGTCGTCGCCACCGCCGCCGCCCGCTCGCGCGCCGCCCGCCGCCGCCCACAATGAGCAGCAAGCGCGCCGCCCAGCCGCCCAGCCGCGCCCCCCCGCCATGCACGACAGCCCGAGCTTCTTGCACCTCCTGTCGCGCATCGGCAGCATCAAGACGACCGCGCCCGCCATCGCCGCGGCGTCGTCGTCCCTCCCCTCGGGCGGCCTCGCCGACCGCAACGACCAAAACGCCGCCGCCGCCGCCGCCGCCGCGGCAGCATCGGCCGCGTCGCCGCTGTCGACGCCGCCGACGCCGCGCGCCCCCCTGCTCTCGGACGAGGAGGAGCGCGGTGTCGACCCCGACAATGACGACGAGGACGACGACGAGGACGACGATGACGACGACCTGGCAGTGGTCGCGCCGCTCGAGGCGCTGGACGACGGCGGCAACGTCGACGGCGGCGGCGGCCCGTTCGCGCCGCCGCCGCTGCCGCCGCTGCAATCGTTCGGCCGGCCGAGTGGCGGCGGCTCGTACCGCCAGCAGCAGCAGCGCGCCTACTGCCGCAGCGAGGACGGCGGCGGCGGCTCGGGGGGCGGCTGCAGGCGCCTCCGGCGCACGTCGGCCGCGCAGGCGTTTGACGAGGCGATGGCGGCGAGCTTTGGCACGGGCGCGGACGGCGACGGCGACGGCGGCGGCTGCATGGCGGCGGCGGGGGCAGCGGGGGCAGCGTCGGCGGCAGCAGCAGCAGCAGCAGCAGCAGCAGCAGCAGCAGCAGCAGCAGCAGCAGCGTCGACGGGGGCGTGGCGCCCCCGCGCGGCGAGCCTCGGCGGCGCGCCCATCGGCAGCGGCGGCGCCGCCGCATCCCAGGCCCCCGCGCCGTTTTCCTTTGCCGTGCGCGGCGGGGGCGGGGGGCCCGCGCCCGGCGCCGCGCCCCCCCCCGCCCGCCGGCCCCCGCCGCCGCCGCCCCCCGGGCTCGAGGCCCTCGCGCGCGACCCGCTCGTCGCGCTCGCGCCCCTGATCCCCCGCAGCCGCCGCCAGTCCCTCTCTGGCGGCGAGAAGGCGCCGCGCCAGCTCGCCTCGGCCGACGTCTCGGCCCTCGACCCGGCGAGCCTGGCCGCAGCCGCCGCCGCCGCCGCGGCCGCCGTCGCGGCCGCGTCTGCCGGCGCGGCCAGCGGAGGCCGAGGCGGCGGCCCCTCCTCCCACCCGCACCCCCCGACCCACCCCCACAACGGCCGGCCGGCGCCCGACCGCCCCTTTCGCGACGACCCGCGCGACCGGTCCGAGGGCGCGTCGGTGCTGGCCGGCGGCAGCCTGGGCTCGAGCCTGCGCGCGGCGTCGGGCGGGGACGGCGCGCCGGTGGCCGAGCTGGCGGCGGCGATGGCGGCGGCGGCGGCGGCCACGGTGACGGGAGGCGGGCGCGGGCCCGGCAGCGGCGGCGGCGTCGTCGTCGACGGCGGCGGCGCTTCCGCGGGCGGCGCTGCGAGCGGCGAGGCCGGCGGCGGGGCGGGCGGGGGCAGCGGGGCCGGCGGCTCGCGCGCGCTCACGCCGCCGCTGCCGCCGCTGCACGTGGGCCCGCGCGCCGCGCCGGGCGGCGGCGCGGGCGCGCGCCCTCCCTCGCCGCCCTCGTCGCTGGTTCCTGGTCTGGTGCAGCCCCCTCTCCCGGGCCTGCGCCTGCCGTCGCGCGTGGCGCGCCGTCCGCCGCCCGGGGCCGCGGGCGCCGGCGCAAATGGCAGCGGCGGCTCGGGTGGCGGCGGCGGCGACGGCGGCGGCGGCACGGGGCTCACTTACCTCGGCCGCCGGCGCTCGAGCACCAACAGCGGCGGCGCCACGTACGACGACGAGGACGACGAGTGCCTGAGCGAGAGCGGCTACTTCCGCGTGCGCGACTCGCTCGACCAGGTCGGCGGCGTCTTTGACGTGGCCGGCGCGGCGCTGGGCGGCGGCGGCGGCACGGCGGGCGGCGCCGGCGGGGCAAGAGGAGCGGGCGGAGGAGGGACCGGCGGCGGCGGCGGAAGCGTCGTTGCCGCCGCCGCACCCACCCCCTCAGCGGGCCCTCTCTCTCCGCCGGCGACCGCCACCACCACCCACAGCAACCACGTCGCCCAGCAGCAGCAGCAGCCGCAGCAGCAGCAGCAGCAGCAGCTCCCAGCGGCGGCGGCAGCGGCGGCGGCGGCGGCGGCGGCCGGGGGGCGCAACTTTCCGCTTGAGGCCGCGGCCGCCGCCGCCGTCGCCGCGGCCGCGCGTGCCTCGGCCGCCGCGGCGGCCGCCGCGGCCGTCGACGCGGCGGCCGCCGCCGACGAAGCCGTCGCCGTGCAGCAGCAGATCGAGGCCGCGGCCGAGGCGCACTACTCGGCAAATGCGGCGCACGTGGCGCAGGCGGCGGCGCAGGCGGCGGCGGCGGCGCAGGCAGCGGCCGCGGCGGCGCCCGAGACGCCCCAGGCCCAGCCCCAGGCCCAGGCCCAGGCTCAGGCCCCGCATCATCAGCAGCAGCAGCCGCAGCCGCAGCAGCAGCCGCAGCAGCCCCACAGCGCGCGCGCCATCCCCACCTCGCCCCGCATCATCGGCTTCAACGCGCCGCCGCCGCCGCCGCCCGCCGGCCCCCCGTCGTCGTCCGCGGCCACGCCGCGCGGCGCGCCCCAGCTCGCGCACCTGCGCTCGTCCTCGTGGCGCTCCGACACGGGCGTCGGCGGCCACAGCGCCAGCGGCGGCAACGGCAGCGGCGGCAGCGGCGGCAACGGCGGCGGCGGCGGCAACGGCGGCGGGAACAGCGCCCAAAACACGCCGCGGCCGCACCAGCAGCCGCCGTCGCCGGGCCTGCTGGCGGCGTCACTGCGCGGCACGTCGGCGTCGGCGGCGTCGCTGCACCAGCGCGGCGCAAGCGGCGGCGCGAGCGGCGGCGGCGGCGGCAGCGGCGGCGGCGGCGGGACGACGCCCTCGACCGCCACGGTCGCGGCCGTCGCCGCCGCCGCCGCCGCCGCGACCTCGGCCGTGGAGTGGCCCGGCGCGTCCTCCGGCGCCGTGCCGATCTCGCCCCGCAGGGACTACGGGCGTTAGGTGTGTTTGTTTTTCTTCTCTTCGGGGGCGCTTTTGGTGTTTTCGGCTGGCGTTCCGAGGCCGTCTCGGGCCTCACAGCGCCGCCCGCCCGCGTCGCAACGCCGGGGCGCCGGCACGCCGACGAGCGACGGCGGGGCCTGTGTCCCTTTATCCCTCGGCTCACAGCACCGGCGTCAACGGACGGACGGGCCCAGCCCGGGACGCAAAACTCAGCCGACCGCCTCTCTCTGCGCGCCGCCCAGCGTCCGACACCCGCACCCGCACCCCTGCCGCCCGCCGGTTTTGCGGACGTCGACACGCTCGTCCACTCCTGAGGCGCCATGCTTCGGCCGGACAGCCGCTCGACGTTCGCAAACAGCGGCAGGGAGCGGGCGGACGCTGGGCGGCGCGCGCAGAGAGGCAGCCGGCATGAGTGGCGCATGGCGGACCGGGCGCGCAGCAAGTTTGGCGAGGAAGCGGCGCTGGGCCTTGTCGTCGCTCACCCGGCGTCGATCGGTCGACACCCGTTCTTCTCCTATTTGTCGGCTTGTCCTCTGACTATCCACACTTGCTTGTCAAAGTTGAACTCTCCCACCGACGGACACAAACGCGGCCTCCTTTCCCCTCACGCGAGAATCTCTTGCGGGGCTGACGCGGGGCGTCTCTGCGTCTCCCGCGACTCCGAAGGGCTGATCCCTCTCTCTCTTTCCCTGGCTTTCGTCCTTCCCGCGGCACCGTCCTCAGCACGCAGGAGGGCAAGGGGTCGGCGTGATCGGGTGCCGCGACACGGTCGGAGACGTCTTTGGACGCGCGTTCCCTCGTGGCGCGAGCAGATCCGCATCGATGGTAAGGGGAGTCAAGGTCTCGACAGTTCTCCTGGAAACGCCAGGGACGACGACGCGGGCGGCAGCGAGTGTCCTTTGACACGGCACACACGTCGGGCAAGGACGCCAGCCCCCGGCGGTCGCCGCAAAAAGAGAAAAGGAGACTGGCAGCGCAAGTAGAAACAAAACGCGCGCGCACACGCGCGCGCCGCGCGATCGCCGGCGCTCACCCGCCCCCTACCCACGAAAAACAATCACCACCACCGCGGCGCACACAGAAATCCATCCTCGGCCTCGTGGCCGGCGCGCCCTGCCGCCTCGACGTCGAGTTCAAGGACCCGGCGGGCACGGGCGCGCGCCACAGCCGCACCGCCCTGGTCCGGCCCAACGGCCGCGCGGTGGTGCTGCCGCCCGGCGGCGCGCCGCGGCCCCCGTCGGCGGGCGCGGGCGGAGGCGGCGGCGGCGGCGGCGCCTCGTCCTCCTCCGCCTCCGCCTCGTCCGCCGGCGACCCTGAGGAGCTGCCCGTCTACAGCGACCGCGACACCGTGCGCGGCGAGGTCCGCGTCACCCCCTTGACCGTCCGGCGCGTCGAGCACTCCGGCATCAGCGTGCAGCTCCTGGGGCGGGTCGAGCTCGCCTCGGAGCGCGGAGGGCGGCACGAGTTTCTGGCGCTGTCGCGCGAGGTGGCCGCGCCCGGCGACGTCGCCTCGGCCGCCGCGCGCCCGCTGGCCTTTGAGTTCCGCGCGGCCGAGATGCGGTACGACTCGTACCGAGGGGCGCAGGCGCGGTGCCGCTACTTCCTGCGGCTCAAGATGCGCGGCAAGGGGGTGGGCGCGGTCGACGTCAAGCGCGACTTTCCCGTGTGGGTGCGAAACTATTACGACGACGAGGGCGAGGAAGGGAACGGCGTGGGGGGAGGAGGAGCGGCGGGCGCCGGCGCGCGCCCGCCCTCGGCCGGCAACGACGCCGCCGCCGCCGAGAACGCCGCTTCCAACGGCCCCGTCCGCACCGAGGTGGGGATCGAGGACTGCCTGCACATCGAGTTCGAGTACGACCGCGCCCGCTACCCCTTACGCGGCGTGGTGGTCGGGCGCGTGCACTTCCTGCTGGTGCGCATCCGCCTGAAGCACATGGAGCTCGAGGTCCGGCGCCGCGAGACGTGCGGCGGCGGCGCCGCCGCGCACAGCGAGTCCGAGACGGTGGCGAAATTCGAGGTGATGGACGGCGCGCCGGCGCGCGGCGAGACGGTGCCGCTGCGGCTGCACCTGTCGCCGTACGACCTGACGCCGACGTACCGGGACGTGTGCAACCGCTTCAGCGTGCGGTACTTCCTGAACCTGGTGCTGGTGGACGAGGAGGACCGGCGCTACTTCAAGCAGCAGGAGGTGGAGCTGTTCCGCGCGCGGGCGCCGGGCGACGGCTTGCCGCTCGCTGCTCCGGCGGCGGCGCTCGGGGGGGCAGCGGCGGCGGCGTTTGGGGCGGCGGGCTCTGGGGCGCTGGGTTCGGGGGTGCTGGGGGCGGGGCAATTTGGCGGGGTGGTCCCCCCCGTGCTTCTGTCGCCGCGGCCGCCGGGGCAGGAGCCCATGGGGCAGCAGGGGCAGCAGCAGCAGCAGCAGCAGCAGCAGGGGCAGGCGCCCGCGGCGACGGCGGCGGCAGCGGCAGAAGGAGCGGCGGCTGCAGCGCCGCCGCAAGCCCTGGACGCGGGCCCGGGCGGGCCGCTGATGCCCTCGCCCTTAGCAGCTGCAGCGCCAGCACCGCCAGCGCCAGCGCCCGCGCAACCAGCGCCGCCACCACCACCACCACCACCACCACCACCGCCCGTCGCGGCGCACCCTCCTGCCGCCGCCCCAGCGTTCGCGCCCGCGCCCGCGCCCGTCCCGGCGGCCGCGGCGCCCCTCGCGGCCCCCTTGCCGCTCGTGCCGGCGCCGCCCTTTGAGGACGACGAGGACGACGGTCCTCTCGGCCTGGCCAACACCCTGCCACCCTTCTTGCAAGAGGCCCCGGGGCTCGCGGCCCCTGGTCCTCCTGCTCCTGCTCCTGCTCCTCCCCCCCCGCCCCCGCCCCCTCCTCCGCCGCCGCCTGCGCCGGCCCCGCCAGCACCCCTGCCGCCGCCGCCGCCCCCCCCGCGCCCGCAAGCCGATCTCACCTTTGCCCCGGCCCCGACGCAGCCCCAGACGCCGCCCGCGCCCGTGCCTCCGCCCTTTGACGCCGACGCCTTGCTGCTGGCGGCCGCGGCGGCGGCGGCGGCCGCGCAGCGGCCGGCCCCTGCGGCCATCCCGCTGCCGCAGCCTGCGCCGCCGCCCGTCGAGCCCGCGCCAATCCTGCCGCCCCTGGCGACGCCGGCCCCGTTGCAGGCCGGGGGAGAGCTCGAGGACGACGAGCTCGAGTTCGGGGCCGCGCTGGACGCGCCGCCGGTCCCGCAGCAGCAGGCGCCCGCCGCCGCCGCCGCCGCTGCCGCCGACGCAGCAGACGCCCTCGCCGACGGGCTGGGCCGGCTCTGATTCTCTTGAGTTGGCCTTGCGAATTTTCTAGTTGGGGTTTCGAATTTCGTCCCCTAGGCTCCGACAGTGATGTTGAATGGGGCGTAATGCATAGACACATCACGTCCTCTCCCCCAACTCTAGGCGCCGTTGCCCGCGCGTTGCCCCCCCCTCTCCGGGTTTGCGCAAGGGCTTGCGCGAGGCGAGGGCGGGCGCCGCTGCCACCGCCGCTGCCACCGCCGCTGCCACCGCCGCCGCCACCGCCGCCGCTTCAAGAGGCGCGCTGTTGCCGTCCGCCGCAAAGACCGCCTCCAAGCGCGCCCGCTCCTGCCCGCCGCCCTCTGGTTCCTGCTCGAGCCCCTCCACCTCGGCCAGCCGCCTGCGCACGCGGGCCAGCGTCGCCGCCGTCGCCGCCGCCTCCCCGCCGCCCATGCCCGGCGCGGCCGCTGCGGCCGCCGCCGCCGCCGCCGCCGCCACGGCCTCGCGAAGCGCCGCCGCCGCGGCCCCCGGCGAGCGCCGCAGCACGAGCGCCTCGGCCGCCGCGCACTCCTCGTAGAACGAGGCGAGCGCGGCCCAGTCGGGCTTGCCGGCGTCGTCCTCCTCTCTGGCCTCAGGCGTTGTTGGGAGACGCCGCCTGCTGCTTCCGCTGTCGCTGCCTCCGCTGCCGCCGCTGCCGCCGCCGCCGCTGTCTGCCGCAGCCGCAGCCGCGGTGGGCGCCGCCCGCCGGTACAGCTGCGCCACGTGCCTGTGCAGCGCCCCGGCCCCGGGAGCGCGCCAGTCGGCCGCCAGGCGCCGCCGCAGGACCCCGGCCGCCCGCGCGCACAGGCGCGGCCGCCGCGCCGCCAGCGCAAAGGCGGCGGCGCGGGCGGCCTCCCCCCCGGGGCGGAGCAGGCAGGCCAGCGCGGCGGCGCGGTCGCCCGACTGCGCGTGCTTCTTGGCGGCCAGCGGCCAGCGGCGCTGCCGCGCGGCCAGGCCGGCCAGGCGCGCGAGGCACGCCGACCGGCGGCGCTGCGCCGGGCCGTCTCCGTCGTCTCCGCCGCCGCCGTCGCCGCCGCCCTTGTCGCCGCCGCTTGCGCCCGCCCCCCCTCCCTCCTTTTTCGGCGGCGACATGAGCTCCGCCAGCTCGTCCGTCAGGTCGAGCGCCCCGGCCTCGCACGCGTCCAGGGCCGCCTCGTGCGCGCCCCCCGCCGCCAAGGCGCGGCACAGCCGCAGTGCCGCGCCCTGCTCGCCGTCGGGCGCCGTAGCGCCCAGGGCGCGGACGCACGCCTGCACCGCCCAGCGTCGCTCGAGCGTCGGCTGCGAGTCGTCGTCGTCGGGGTCGCCGCCGTCCTGCTGGCATCCGCCGCCGCCGCCGCCGCTCGGCGACCTTCCTGGGGGCCACCGCCGCGCTGACTCGAGCGCCAGCTCGCGCGCCACCTCGTGTGCGAGGCCCTCGGCCAGCAGCGCGAGCCCCGCCCGCGGCGGCAGCGCCAGCGCGAGGCGCAGGGCGCGCTCAGGCCGCCCCGCGCGGCGCCACAGAGAAGCGGCCGACTCGGCGGCAGCCCTGCCCGCCGACTCGGCCGCTGCCGCTGCTGCCGCTGCCGCTGCTGCTCCTGCTCCTGCTGCCGTTGATGACGCCGGCGAGCCGCCGCCGAGCAACCGCGTCGCGCGCGCCTCGAACCGCTCGGCGGCGTCGGCGGCGGCCGCCGCGCCGTTGTTGCACCACCCGTCGCCGGGCGAATCATAAGAAAAGGAAGAGGAGGAGGGCGCGGGCGCCGACGAGGCGAGCGCGCCGTCGAGCAGCACGCGCCACAGCGCCTTGCGCTCGCCGCCTCCGCTGCCCTGCCGGAGGGGCTCCTCCACCTCCTCTTCCGGCTCGTCCAGGCGCTCGCGCGCCACGCGCGCCGCCTGTAGAGGGCACCCCGCCGCAAAGTAGGCGTCTGCCGCCGCCCGCGCGGCGGCGTCGCGCGCGCCGCCGCCGCCGCTATCGCCGCCCCCTCCCCCGGCGCTGCCGTCGTCGTCGCGCGCCCCATCCGCCGTCAGCCGCGCCTCCCTCGCCCGCGCCAGCGCGAGCGCCGCCGCCGGGTCGCGCGACGCCGCCACCAGCGCCGCGGCCGCCGCGGGCCCGGAAGAGGCGGAGGAAACGCAGCAGTAGAGCACGCGCGCGGCCGAGGGCACGTCGCGCGCGGCCGTGTAGGCAGCCACGGCGGCCGCCGGCGCCCCGCGGGCCTCGCAGAGCCGGCCCCACCAGCGCACGCCGCGCTCGGGGTTGGCGGCCTGCAAGGCCGCGAGCAGGCGCCTGCGGGCGCGGCGGGCGTCCGGGTTTGGCTTCAGAGGCGAAAAGCCGTCGCGGTCGTCGGTGACCGCCGGGGCGCCGGGGCTCGCTGCGGCGGCTGCCGCCGCCGCCGCCGAGCGGGCCGCCGCCACGGCCGCGGCGTCGGCCGCCGCGGCGCGCTCGAGCGAGGCCAGGGCCGCCGCCGTCGAGGGCGCCAGCAGCAGCAGGGCGCGGCACGCGTCCGGCACGGCGCCCACGGCGCGGTACAGGGACGCGACGTGAGACGCGGCGGCCGCGGCCGCGGGAGCAGCAGCAGCTGCTGCTGCTGCTGCTGCTGTCCCTGCCGCTGCCGCCGCCGCCACCGCGCGCCGCTCGGCCTCTCGCGCGCGCAGCACGAGGGCGGCGCCCAGCGCGGCGGGCGCGCGCATCGACGCCTCGGCCTCGGCCTCCCCCCAGCGCCCGGCCGCCGCCAGCAGGCCCAGCTTGTGCGACTGGCGCCGGCCGCAGGCTCGCGCCGGCTGCTCGTTTGCCCCTTGTTCGGCGTTGTCGTCGCGGTCAACTAGGTCTTCTCGCCGACGTTGCCGCCGCTGCGAGCGCCGCCGCCGCCGCTCCCGTCCTCCTCCCTGGGCGCCGCCGCCGCCGCTTTCCTCGTCGTGTTTCGCCGTCGCCGCCTCGCCGCCTCTGCCGGTCAAGGCCGCCGACCACCAGCCCCGCTCTAGCCTGCCGCAGATCATTGCCCGCACTAGGCGCGCGCGCGCGCGCGCGAGCCTTCCGGGGCACTCGAGGCGGAGGTCTCGGACAGCGAAAAAAACCGTCGGTCAAAGTCTCTTTTTTACAGGGGAGGGGGGGGGCGGCGGCGCGGGCCGACAAAAAGGGGCGGCGCGCGGCCGACAAGGGGAAATCAAAGGGAGGTCGAGAGCGAGAACCTGTCAACAGGGGCGCGTGCGCGCGGAATGGGCGCGGTGCTGCGATTGTGCTGCGATCGGGTTGTGCGCGGGAAGGGGACGAAGAGGGGAGGAGCGCTATATGCGTATTATTTTGGATTGGACCCGGTGAGGGGAAAAAGAAGAGGGGGGAGCGGCGTTTGGGGTGAAAAGGGCGCCGCGGCGGGCGGAGTGGCGGACAGGGCCACAGGGAACCCCCCGCCCCTTTTTTTTGTGGGGGGACAGACCCGGGATGACAAGGGGTGTCAGGCGGTGGACCTCGCGGGTGCTGTGACTGCACGCGCGCGCGCCGGAGCCGTGAGCGAGGGGCTCGAGAACAACAAAAAGCAAGTGGGGGGAGCGGGGAATGGAAGGGAGCGCCACGGGCGGGAGCGGGGGGGGGGGGCGGCGCGCGGCG
>Ga0209390_10006911_pt1 | contig 14844 bp, 10 predicted proteins | sample BON01_FD_187212 | JGI IMG/M metagenome (GOLD analysis project Ga0209390, IMG submission 187212) | Freshwater microbial communities from Lake Bonney liftoff mats and glacier meltwater in Antarctica - BON-01 (SPAdes) (version 2) | ecosystem: Environmental > Aquatic > Freshwater > Ice > Glacier... | reverse complement strand
CGCCCTAGGTAAGTTCGCGGAGGAAAAACTCGGAATCCATTACATTCCACCAGGTCAACCATGGCGTAACGGATACGTTGAATCCTTCAACAGTCGCGTGCGTGACGAGTGCTTGAACATGAACTCTTTCGACCACATTTACGAAGCCCGCGCCATCATCACCGACTGGAAACAGGACTACAACCAGTACCACCGGCACTCAAAGCCGAACTACTTAACCCCGAATGAGTATGCTCAGAAATGTAAGTGCATTCACAATTCAAAAACTCTCAAATAGCCTGGACCGAGAAATGGGGTCCTCCCAGACTCATATCAATGTCCCTTTGGCAACCTACGGGGTTCCTGGACTTCCACGCTTATTTATTGCGTTAATGCCGTTAAGTCTGGTCGTAGAGTCGTTTGCAAAGTAGTTTGGAAGGGCATGAGTGTGCACTGGAGCCGCAATCCATTTTAAGACATCAACTACATCACCTTGAGACCACGTAACCTGTCCTAACTCTATTTCGTCACGAAAGATGACTCTCGCGTCTTCTCCGAATACAAGTGAAGGAATCCCCATGGAAGCAGCTTCGTATACGACAGAACTGTAGGCAGTTATGTGGTGGGTGGACTGACTTAGTACATCAAGTAGGTTTTCTTCAGGACTAGAAAAAGATAAGTTTTGGAAAGAACTGGATTCGACATCCTCCTGAAGTTGGTTAAAGCCACCAACGTCATTTGGGTGACCTCTGATAATCACGTGTAAGCCGACAGGATCACCGTGGATTAAATCACTCAAGAATCCTGGCAATCTATTTTGGTTTAGAGCTTGGGGTGGCTGAAGCGTGTAAAGCAGTGTTGGCATCTTTACCAAGTTGCGCTTGCCTCTACTGGCTTCAATGCCGAACTGTAGCCACGGGTACCCTGAAATGACTCCCCGCACTGATGATTGATTTGGCTGAGTCTCCATAAATAACGTGAAACTGGGCGAGCCCCAAAAATGGAAAACTGTGGGAACACTATGAAATGTACCTTCGGACAAAAATCCCCATTGAGAGTACATCGCATTGTTACGGCCTTGTTTTCCGTGCTGGATATCGTGCACTTCCCAGCCAAACTCTTGGCACCTGGCCGTAATCCCTTGCGTTGTCGCGTCGTACCAAACAGTGTTCAGGAGGCTATTCGAATTAGGTGAGGCCGACAAAATCTTCTCACCAATAGAGAGGCCCCGCCGAAAACTCCAAAGAGAATCCTCCAGAAGTGCGAATGTTTGATTTAATTTCGCAGTTGTGCCACATATCCGAATCAATTCTGGCCTGAGATTAGCCCACCTAACCTGACTTGTCCCTAACGACCACCCCGGTTTAGGAGTAGGCGCAGAAGCTTCGGGATTGCGCGAAAGTCTACTACCCCCATAAACATAGACCATTGATTTTTCTCGCACATCGTCTATCCACGGCCCTAACACACGGTCTCTAGGCGATCGACCGAGAGGCGTCCGCTGAAGATGCGCATTCCTTGAGATGGCCACGAATTGCGCTTCATGCGCGGAATCACGCTCCAGCCTACTTTTCGGAATTTGAGGCACGAGACGCCTGAGTGCCAAATTAGGCTTTCGTAGGTGCTGCCGAAGAGAGTTTTGGCGATCGTGGTTGTTCAAGAGTTCGTCCCACAACCGGGCTCTGATCACGGGCCACACAAGATACCCTTTGTGAGACAGTTCGGTTATATCGACTTTAGCCTCAAGCCCAGCTAGGATTTCGTAAGCTTCATCGATGCGGTACGGACTCACTTATCGGAACCGGTAGTGTAGATATTGAAGGTCCTCGATAAAACCTTGCCCTCCCACTAAGTGGCCTTGCCAGCGTTCCAGAATCTTATTACAATTAAGAGCGATAACCAATTCAACTGTTGAAACACTGTAAGCGTCAGCGTCCCTGAGTGCGACCCCTTCAGAATCGATGCCAGATGAGCCTGCTAGGTGCGCGTGAGCCACGTAGTCACCAACAATTTTGACGAAGTCTCCCGGCTTTCCTCCTTCTGCGGTGAGCGACATTGCCAAATGTGCCGAGTCTAGGCATAGCGGGATCTGCATATCGGCACACACCTTTGCCGCCTCTTGGGTGTTAAAGACACTTAAGGGAACAGAACCTCCAAAGTACCAGGCATATGGGGGAAGCCATTGATGGAGAAGAGTGGCACCTTTAGATTTCCAGATCTCAACTAGCTCACGCTGTCTGGTGTAAAATTCTGGCAACGAACTATGGACGACAGAGAAACTTCCAACAACAGGAACGACTTGCTGGGAAACATCCTGTAAAGCTTCCGCGAAATCACGGGTTGTAGCAAGAATTTTCAAACTTAGGTTGGCCAACCCATCATCCTCGTTGAATGGGTCCAAAAGTTCCGTTGGGGTTGCATAGTCAGGCAGATGAATACTGTAATTCCGGTCCTTGGGATAATCCTTAGCATCGAGTCCTCTTTCGATATCGCCAAATGAGAGGTGGAATTCGAGAGTTCGTAAAGGTAGAACTTTCTGTAGTTCGTGAAAGTCACCCGGACGGACTGGGATCCCTACCCGCAGGTTATCGGCCCATTCAATTAATTCACGTGAGACGGGGGGCGCAGATTTCACGAACTGGTCACTTACGGCTCGACCTTTTGGGATCGTAACTTCTAGCGGATTTCCCCAAACAGATTGCATGTCTGTGGGACCGTAACCTATTCGCGGGGAGCGATAATCAAAATCTGACTTCATGATTGGGCGACCCTCTGGAATCACGAGTCGTGAGTAATAAGATCGCCCCAGATTTTGAACATTTGCTTTTTCTCCTTGGTTAGAGGCACGCCTGTGATAACCACTGGCCAATAACGGTAAGTCCGCCAAGAGTTGGGAAAGTTTTCCCATTTCAGTCGGTTCAGAGGATGACGAGTGGTCCAGCCCCCTTGCTGAGTGATTGTGCGTGACATGGCGTTCGACTACGGAGGCACCACTCATTGCCGCTATCAGGCAAACCTCCCAATCAACATCGTGGCTTGAGTACCCAACAGGTCGTTTCCATTTTTCTGCAAGATACCGAATGTAGCCAAGTTTGGCGTTATGAGTTGCCGTAGGATAATTCATGACGGCATGCATCGGGAGCCAATTTTCAAACCCTTCGATTCTGCCGAAAGCGAGGGAAACTGCGGCCTCAGAATGACCCCCAGTTGAAATGAGAACAAGTCGGTCAAGTCGCAGCAATTGATCTATTAGATCAACATTTTCTAATTCTACCGATGGAACTTTGAAGAAGTCAAAGGAGTGGATTTCATTACCAAAGTCTTGAATATCTTCTGCTGTAAAAAAAGAAACCCCGCAGCGCAATTTCATTTTTTGTGCGTAGTTTCGAAGCTGGACAAACTGAGTTGACGTGAGGTGAGTTCTAGCCAGTTCGCTACCTACAATTTCGTCTCCTAATTCAATTCCGCTAGCGGAGGTTTCGCCATAGGATCTACTTAAACTACGGTATTGAAGTTTTACCGAACCCACTTCCTCTCGGGACAGCGCTTCAATGAGTCGCATGGCAGTATCAATATTTCCGTCGTGGTTGATTCCAATCTCGCCGACAAGACCTAGTTGATCTGGGTGCATTGGGATCAATGATCCATATCTTCGGGCAGAAACGGCCACGAATCCGCATGAATATATGAAGAAGCTACAAGTCGGGTCAGCAACAAATCCTCCGAAGTGTCAATATCTAAGTTTTCAAACCGTGAGATAGGCAGGAACTTTGCACCGGTGTAAAGCGTATTCGGCAAAGAAGCACTCCCTCCAAATTGAATAGTGGAAATGGTGCCCGTCGGGTGGAAGTAATTTACTTGATCCTGACTTCTGGTATTCCCTGTTAACATTGGACTATCACTGAACAAAGGCTTCCAGCCATTACTAGTCTCTTGACCTCTCTCGAAGGCAAAAGGCACATGAAAGTCGTAGCTCGCCGCAGAGAAAACGCTACATCCACTCTCGCGGCTCAATGCCAAGTTCGACGTAATTGTAGATTTTCTTCTTATGGGCGCTGTAGGCAACATCAAAGTTAACATGTCGGCCTTCATCTCTTTTGATTCTCTTAAGCGTTTGATCACCTCATAGATTCGAGCCGTACCGCTAGAATCCGTTTCGTCGCGATAATGAACACGAAACTTGGTTTTGTGTCCAAAACAGTCCAATGCGTATGCCGCGTAATCCTTCGAATCTGTTGAAAATATTACCTCGGTAAAATCCTCTATCTCCAACGCTTGGGCAACGGTCCATTCGAAGAGTGGACGCCCGGCAAGGTCTAGGAAGTTCTTATCCCGGAGACGCACTGAACCGGCGCGAGCCGGGATGAAGGCTACAGATTCCATGAAGCGAAATTCTTTCGTATCGAGTCAACAGCTTTTTCGACCGCTGGGAATTCGCTATCCGTGAGTTCCGGCATCGGCCTACGCTCCCTTCTGTTCATCAACCCAGCAGCCTCTAGGGAGGCCTTGTTGACTCGGTGCCATCCGTACCGGCTTACAAGCGTGTCCCAGAATGGGTCATCAACACTTGCGACAAAGTCATTAAGCGGATCACGTGGACCGGCCAACAAGTCCCAAAACTTCCACGCAATATTAGGATCGAGCATCGACACACCATTGATATAACTGTGGTGTTGTCTGCCCAGAACTTCAACGAGAAATCGTTTTCTACCCGCCACTACTACATCAAAGCGATCCCCATGCGTTTCGATTAGACCCCGAGCGAAGTTTGCAATTTTCGAGTCTTCCTTTATCGCAACAACACCTTCCACATCACGTAGGTCAGCGAAAAGTTCCTCAGGCCAATCCATTGATCTCCCGTTATAGCCGGACAGAAAAGGCATAGCATGGGCCATAATCGGAATACCTACGCTGGCCATACTGGAATAGTGACTTACGATCTGCTCATTACAGTAGTACTTCTCTCGAACAAGGGATGAGAAATAATCTGCACCTTGCGCAAACGCTGCTTGGGCGAATTCTCTTTTCCGTTCCGTTGATGCGTGTATGGGATCACTAACAATAATCGTGGCTCCCCCAATATTCTTGACCTCTCGGATACAAATCTCATGCAACCGGAAGATTTCATCGTCATTCAATTGAGAGTAACGTCCGTTGTAGGGCATCATGTAAAATTGGCGTCCCCCGTTTTCGGCTAGGAACTGTATGTAACCCTGCAAAGATTTGATGTCGATATCACCTACCGCAGTGAAAGGAGTAAAAATTGTGAATATGGGTCCGACGAGCACAGTCATCAACATAACATATACACCACGTTCAAGGCTTTTTCCAGGGGAGTGTGGGTAACACGCGGTTGGCATGACCCCTTTTAGGTGGAAAACCTGGTTTGTCAATGTGAGGATCCGTCATTATTCATCGGAAGAAGCTGCCCAGCCGTTGCCACGTATCGATGGACTCCTTGGATGCATTTCAGCGATTAAGATAGAGTGTTGCATGACTCTTGGCATGACCCCTTGCAGCGGGTCACATCACCTGGACCGAGTAACGGGGTCCTCCCACTTAAACGTCAATCCATGCGTAACACTGTTTGTTTTCGCTGACAGTGAAAAGAAGCATTCCTTCCATCGCGCACTAGCTAACAGCAGCTGGTTTCTAGCGGTCACCTAGAATATTTACAATCCAAGAAGCTGGGCTTGTCTGTCGAAATCTGGTGCACGGTGTCGAACCTCCTCGAAGGTGCCGATTGCGGCTATATGTCCGTGTTCAAGGTACGCGACCTGATCGCAGTGCCTGATGGTGGCCAACCGGTGGGCGATGATGATGAGCGTCACATCCCCATCCAGGTCAACGAGGGTCTTGGAGACTGCCTGTTCCGTCTCGGCGTCCAGAGCACTGGTGGCCTCGTCCAGGACGATGAGTTTAGGTCGGGTGTAGAAGGCACGCGCGAGACCGAGCCGCTGTCGCTGACCACCGCTTAGTCGCATGCCGTGCTCGCCAACAACAGTGTCTAGCCCGTCGCGTTGGTCAGCCAGGAATACTGCGAGTTGGGCGCGTTCGAGAGCCTCCCAGATACGGTCGTCAAGAACGAGATCCTGCGGCAAGCCGAGGGCAACATTGTCACGGATCGTGCCGTTGACCACGGCAATGTCCTGGGGGACATAGGTAATAGCCCCGGGCGACGCTGTGATCGCCACCGATGGCTCTTGGCCGCCAATGGTGACCGTGCCCGTGTCGGGGACGAGGACGCCCAGGATCAGGTCGGCCAATGTGGATTTTCCGGCGCCGGTAGAGCCGACAAGGGCAAGAGAGGTTCCCGAATTGATATTGAGCGTGATGCCGGAAATTGCTGGCGCTGTGGCATTTGGGTAGGACAGTCCAACTTCTGTTAGTTGCACCTCGGCAATAAAATTTGGGTGACCTTCCCTCAGACCCGACTCGACACGCCGCCGCGTCTCAGAATCAAGGGTGATGGTCCTTCGTCCTTCACCCTGCTCCTGTTCAAGTTCCTTGGCGAGCGCGAGCGCGAATTCTGCTATTCCCGCAGACGATCGGATGTTGAGGGACGAGGACTGCATGCGCAGCAGTGAGGGCATCATCCTTGAGGCAGCTGCGAAGAACACTACCATAACTGACAGTGCCGCAGTTGCGTCCCGAGTCAGCAGTTGCGAAATAGCCAGTAGGCCTCCACCGAATACCAAGGCAATCTCAAATACATATTTTGATACCTGACTCATAATCTGCAGATCGGCCTGGACCGAGGCTGCTTGCCAACGGAGGGCTCGAAAACGATCAACATACATACCCCGCCGGCCAACGACAGTAACCTCGCGGTAAGTGCGAAGGACCTCCTGCACTGAGGAGTAACTAGCCACTTCAACCTGGGAGACCTGAGCACCCAACCTCCCTGCCCAGTTGGCAAGGATTTTGTGCAGTACTAAGCCAACAAGTACGAAAAACACGATAGTGAATACCGTCACAAGAAGGTCAACCACAGCGAGGCCCGCAATAAGTACGACGACTAGTGCCAACTCGGAGGCGATCATTACGGCATTTCCAAGTACACCCAGAATTGTCGCGTTGACGCCGGAGGTCAGGGCGTAGGCGGTCTCTTGACTCGATCTTCGCTGAATAAACAGCAACGGCCGTGCGAGGAGGTCGGCCGCTAGTTTGCCGGAAACCATCGCTTGACGATTTGCGAGAAATCGTAAGGTACGCCGTGTTAGTAGAAAACTAATTATGCTCTTTGTGACGAGAAGCACTCCCGCGACCACAGCGAGCGTGAGTGACAATGTGAGCGGATCTGTATTCGAGAGCCCAACTCTGTCGAGCACGGTTGAGACCACGACCGGTGTGGCACCTGTAAGGGCTGAGGCAGACAGCGCAACGACGATACCAAGAAGTGCGATTGCGATGAGGTCAAGCAACGCGAGGGATGCTTGAATTGCGATCAGCAGAATGAGAATTCGTTTGTCCCTGCGACTAACTAGGGCGAGTGCTGCCTTGACGCTTTGCCGCAGATTCACCAGTAGCCTTCCCGCAAACAGACATCCATAAGACTGTAGTCTTACTGGTTAAGCAACGAGCGCCTCAAAATTTGATACACCAGTGGCCTTCTAGCTCTTGAATTCCGAGGACTCCTGGATTGGTCCATGTAGCCGGGGGCACATCACGTGGTTTCCCTACAAGGCGTCATGTCAGACCCGTTCGTCGTATCCAATCTCTTTCACGTTGCTGCTTACTACAGCGTGCATTTCAATGATCATTCTTCTATTCCTCTTCATTTGGCTTTGGCTATTAGATGAATGCGGGTGGCGACGCACTGCCACCACCCGCATTGCCCAAGCACAGGCTGGCAATTCGTACAAATTGTTTGGACAAAACCCGTCGGCGTTGGTTGTTTGGTACCTGTGGCAATCGTTCGTCATAATTAGCTTGACCCCTTGCAGCGATTCCACCTGATCGATGATTAAAGTGCGCCCGTTGTTGTGGTCACGGGTTTACGCTACTGGAATCAAGGATTTCAATCACAGAATCTCGAGCGTTTGCTGGTTAATAACCGATTTTTTTAGGTCACGAATCCAAACATCACAGATAAACATCTACTGAGACGAATAAGGCGTCCTGTCATTCGCCTAAGTTGAATTTGTTCAACGATCCTTAATTGCCTTCCATAAATTCCTGAAAGTCTTTCCAACTAATTGCCTTTCCATTCTTCACCGATATTCGACCTTTACACCAGACCAGCTTTGTGTTCGTGACAACGAGGTCACCAATGTGTTTCCCTTGTGGATCTCGTACTTCCAGTTCAATTCCTTTTGACTTAATGTCCAAATCAACTGAGAATTCTTTCACCGATACCTTCATGTTTCCCCGTTTCATTTTGATCGAAGTTGATGCCGCAGTATTACTCGGATGCTGAATCTTCCTCTTGCGAGCAGGCGTTCGCAACACGATTCCAGCATTTGACTACGACGTGTCACGACCCTTTGCAGTCGCGCCACACCATGGACCTATCGCCGAGTACGTGCAAGCTGTTTGGGTACTTTGCTGTGCACCATCGCGGTTTGGGTCGACATCAATTCGGTCTGAGGGTTTGGATTGCTTGTTGGCTTTTCTGGGGTTCATCGATAAATCTGTTTCTATTCGCCAGCTTTCGAGTGTTTTTCAGACCGTTGCTGCACTCTGTTCTAGTTCAGGAGGCCGAGGTGATTGATGGGTGTTGACCGGGACGGTGCGCGAGAATGTGGCGTTGGGGATTCCGCCGGAGTTCATCGATGATTCACTTGTTTGGGAAGCACTCGAACGGGCTCAACTCTCCACCTTCCTGCAAGAGTCGCGGGAGGGGATCGACACCGTGGTTGGAGAGAATGGTGCTGGCGTTATCCGGTGGTCAACGCCAACGCCTCGGCATAGCCCGCGCCCTCTACAGCCGGCCCAAGTTACTGGTACTTGATGAAGCAACTTCGGCATTGGATGCTGAAACCGAGCGGATCATTACCGAGACTTTGGACTCCCTCGCTGGGGATGTCACCTTGATTGTGATTGCCCACCGACTGGCTACCGTCCGACACTGTGATTAAGTCATTGACCTCTCCTAGGGGGCGGATCACTGGGCGAGGGACTTTTGAGCAGGTGCGGGCGCAGGTGTCGGAGTTCAACCGGCAGGCGGAGTTGTTGGGGCTTTAATCGGTTTCGTTTTCTTAAGGCTGCTGCTTTGGGTAGATCACTGTGAATGGGTTGCTTGATTCCTTGTGGTCCTCAAACCACTGTTTGTAAATGGCGTGGACTTGATTTCTTAGATTTTTTGATCCGTGAGAGTCAAGGACACCAAGTATACTAGTGTCCTGCGCCGTTAATTCGTCGTAGAAGTCGTGCGAGGGATTTGAGGATCTCGTCGACGGTCTTTGTCCAGATGAATGGTTGGGGGTAGGTGTTCCAGTTCTTGATCCAGGCTCGGATGTCGGCTTCTAGCGTTTGGACGTTGCGGTGGTCGCTTCGCCGGAGCAGGCCGGATGTGACGTAGGCGAAGAACTGTTCGACTTGGTTGATCCAAATGGAGTAGGTCGGGGTGAAATGCATGTGGAATCTCGGGTGTGCGCGAGCCATTTCTTCACCGTCGGGGTCTTGCGGGTGCCGTAGTTGTCACACACCAGGTGGACGTCCAGGTGGCCGGGAACCTCGTGGTCGATTTTAGTTAGGAACTTCTTGAACTCGATGGATCGGTGGTGCCGGTGCATGCTGGAGATGACGGTGCCATCGGCAGTGTTGAACGCAGCGAACAAACTCGTGGTGCCATTGTGGATGTAGTCATGGGTGCGTTTCTCGGGAACGCCGGCTGAGACCGGGCCAATGCGGCGCTTCGCACTTAAACCAGGACACCACTCCGCTTAAATGCGAAGAACCGGATACGGTTGACTTCCCGAGCGAGTGCGGCGGGGTTCAGGCTATTGCGGTAAGCGATCAATTCAGCCTCTTTCTCAGGGGAGAGACTCTTGGAGGCAACATGTCGAGGAACCCGGCGCTTGTGCAGGCCGCCATTGCGAAGCAGCAGGCGGCAGCGTTGGATCCGTCAACTCAGGTGTTGCTCATCGCGGGCCCTGGAAGCGGGAAGTCGGCGACCATCGAACAGCGCGTCGTCCACCTCATTCAGTCGGGAGTCCCAGCCAGTTCCATCGCCGCCATCTCGTTCACTAATGCCTCCGCACGCGACCTTCGAGCCCGCATTGACGATTCCCTATCGAAGGCGGGATTGACTGGGAACGCCCCCCAGGTGAGTACCCTCCACTCGTTCGCACTCCGCGGTCTGCGCAAGGCGAACCTCATTGGCTCCTACCCGGTCAGCCCACTAGTGCTGGGTAAGTGGGAGATAAGGCACCTCATTGACGACGAGTTTGCCGAGAAGTTCGGCGTTTCGGCCCCACGTGCAATCGAGATCCGCGAGCACTACGAGACGCTTGTGGCCACTGCCCAACCAGTCCCAGTGCAATACAGGGCGCCAACAACCCCCGTCACGAAGGACGAGGCAGCCGCGTTTCGTGCCTTCCTTGGACCACGCAAGACCCTCTACGCATGCGTTCTGCCGGGCGAGATAGTCCGCGAAGCTGTAACGCATTCACACAGTGGGCTGCTCGACGTGGCCGAGACCACAGGCGTGACCCACCTCATCGTGGACGAGTTCCAAGACCTGAACCCGGTTGACATTCAGTTCGTGGACCTTCTCCTAGGGAAGGGAATCAGGGCTCTGGTGTGTGGAGACGACGACCAGAGCATCTACGCCTTCCGCTACGGTTCGCCTGCCGGCATGCGGGAGTTCACGAACAAGTACCCAAACTGCGCTGAGCACACGCTGGATGGCTGCTTCCGGTCGACCCCCGCGGTTCTTGCCGCGGCGCTTGCGTTGATTGGCAGCAACGCAGATACCGGTCGCATCGCGAAGCGTCACCAATCCCTTTACACGGGCGCGCAGCCTCCCGTTGACGGGACAGTTGGACGCTGGATCTTCACGAGCGCCCGCTCCGAGGCCGTCGCCATCGCACAGTCGTGCGCGACCCTGATTGGTGCCGGACTTCCGCCACGCGAAATCCTCATTCTCATTGCGAATCGCGGTCTCCAGACACCGGACATCTACCGAGCACTGGACGAACATGGCGTGCCCTACGTGCGGGACAAGGATGAGTCTATCTTGGACCAACCAGATGGCATGAGAATCGTCAACTGCCTCCGCTACATCTGCTCCAAGGACGACTACGTCGCACAGCGCTCCCTTCTTGGCCTGAAGCCCGGGGTAGGTGACAAGACGCTCGTCCGCATCGCCGACGCTGCCATTGCCAACAGTGTGTCCACCACCGATCTGTTCCAAGGGAATCTCCCCCCAGGCGTTTTCGGCAGACGGGAGACGAGTGCTCTGGAGTCGTTGGGTGTGTTGCTCGCAGCCCTGAACGCTGAACCTGCCGACGGTAATGTTGACGAGTTGCAGGAGTCAATCGTCCCGCCACTGAACAACTTCACGGGAACGGACCATGCCGACGCACTCACGGAACTACTCCAGCAGCTCCCTGGCGAGGCAACAGTGAACGAGGCCCTTGATTTCCTAAGGGCAGACATGGATGAACAGCAATCACGCGTCCTGTGCGACATCCTGGGGCGACTGGGTCGCGAGTTCTCCGAGGACGAGCTCCTCCCCGCCAAGGTACGCGTTATGAGCATGCACGGCGCGAAGGGGCTGTCGTCCTCTGCGGTCTTTATCCCTGGCCTTGAGGATGGAGTCATCCCGAATGCACATTCATGCGGGAGTGCTGGCGGCGGCCTGGAGGCAGCCCGGCTCCTCTACGTGTCCGTAACTCGTGCCAAGAACGTAGCCGTGCTGTCGTTCGCCCACTACAGGCAGGTCTACGGGCGCAATGAGAAGCGCAACCCCAGCAGGTTCTGTAGAGACCTTGGCGGCCGATTCGAGCCACGCGAAGCGGGTCTGACTGATGTGGAGGTCGCCCAGATCATGAACGACCAGCGGCTCCTCTGACCCATCCACGAAACCGTCCGGAGGACACCTCGCCGCAAGCGCGAGGGTCCGCACTGGGTCACTACTCGCGACACGCCGGATGACTTGGTTCCCACGACTGGCGCGCGCCTCGGTGCAGGGTGAGAGGGCACAACGATCGTTCCCCCACCTACGAGTGGGCGCTTTACCCTATTTTGGGCGAGGTGATTTATGCATCACAATCACAGCCCGCTGAAATCCGAAGAGCCGTTAATCCTTGCGACTTTGGACCGAGAAGCTTTCTTTCTGAAGTTAGACGAGTTTCTTGGCAGGACAGACAGGTCATTCCGCACGGAGAATCCACAATCAATCTACTTCTTCTGTCACTATGCGGGAACACGGAAGATCAGGCGAGGTCCCCTGCTAAAGTCCCGGGGGCAGCGAGAGACAGGGGACTCGCGTGCCCTTAAAAGTCCTTGAGTGGTGGATGAGTTTCGGTGATCCGTGGTTTCGCACAGGTTAAATTTTACTGTTGTCGCGGCGCGACCAACGACGGTAGCCAAGAAGGACTCGGACGCATTTTTCGAGCTAATGTGAGTCAAACTGGTTGTGCGGCGTTTCCATATTCCGCCTGTTTCTCATAGTGAAAAACGCTGTGTTCTAGGAGGCACTCAGAGCCCCAGTATTTTCGCCTGCGTGTCGAAGTCTGGGACCGAGTTTCTTACGTGCTCGAATGACCCACTACTTGCGATCACTCCATCACGTAAATAAATAACTTGATTGCAGTTACGAACTGTTGCAAGACGGTGAGCAATGACTATCAGTGTGACTTCACCGACAAGAGAATCCAGCGTATCTGTGATTGCTTTTTCTGTTTCCGCATCAAGCGCACTCGTGGCTTCATCCAGTACCAATAGTCGCGGGCGGCTATAGAGTCCACGTGCAATTCCCAGGCGCTGCCGTTGACCACCACTGAGTTGAACTCCATTTTCACCAACCTCGGTCTCGATTCCCAGACGGTCCTGGGTCAAGAAATCTGCGAGGTGAGCACGCTCGAGCGCTTCCCACACCAATGAGTCATCAATATCTTCTGGCCGAATCCCCAGGGCCACATTTTCGCGGACCGTTCCGGAGAGCACTTTGACGTCTTGGGGGACGTACGCCATGGCTCCTGGCCACTTGCTGACAACGTCCAATGGTTGAAGGCCAGAGATTTTGACATTTCCAGAACTTGGATAAAGCACACCAAGAATGACGTCCGCCAGAGTTGACTTTCCTGCTCCAGTACTTCCCACCAAAGCTACTGACTCCCCTGCACTTATGGACAGCGAAACATTGGACAGTGCCGGCTGATCAGCCATGGGGTATTGCAACGAAACGTCGGTGCATTCAACTGTTGCCGAAAACCCAGGGAACTCGGTATAAATTGCCTCATTGAATTGCTGAGCTGTCGTTTCCGAGATAGCCGGAGGCACGTAATCAAGTTCCGCTTGGTCTAGGGCATCAACTAACCGATACGTGTATTCCGCAGTGCCTGTCGAGTTTCGGATATTTGCCATAGATGTTTGTAATCGCATGAGCGAAGGAAAAATTCTTGATGAGGACGCGAGGAATACAGTGATGATTGCAACGGCCGAGGTGACATCTCGCGTGACTGACATCAGCAGTACCAGCAACCCACCGCCAATGATCAAACTGATTTCAAACACGTACTTACCAATTTGATTCAAAATATAAGTATCAGCTTGAACTTTAGCTGCCTCCCAGCGCAAATTTTGAAAACGAGAGATAAAAAGTCTCCGTCTGCCCGCGACCGTAACTTCACGGTAGGTTTGTAAAGCATCTTGGATTGAAACCATACTGCCGATCTCGGCCGTGGTGGACCTCAAGCCCAATGACTGAGCCCAATTCCCGAGCAAGCCTTGAAGCAGAAGCGTGATTGATCCAAAGAACACGATGGTAAATATCGCTACTAAGGGATCAACAAAAATTAGTCCCACAGACATGCTAATGACTAGTGCGATTTCCGCTCCAATCACGATAGACGGACCAAGTGTGCCGATCGTGATTGCGTTGATACCAGAAGTAAGAGCAGCGGTGGTCTCTTGACTAGATCGCATTTGAAGCTCGAGCAGTGGTCGGTTGAGAAGGCGTTCTGCAATATTCCCGGCAATCATAGCCTGACGGTTAGCAATAAAACGGAAGATTCGACGAGTAAAAAAAAGGCTAATTATTGATTTCGAGACCAGTAGGATTGCTGCAATAAACGCTAAAAAAATGATTGCGTTAGTGCCAGTTGGTAACAAGTCTCCTAGAATTGAAATCCCGTTGACATTAAGTGGTGTTCCCGTGGCGGCACCTGCGGCCGATGCGGCAACAAGGCCAAGCAAGAGCACGCCTGCGAGGTCGAGAAGTGCGAGGAGCATCTGTAATCCGGTTGCGATGAAAAGGACCCTTTGATCGCGTTTGCTGAGTAGCGCGAAAGCTTTTTGAACACTTTTTTTGATTGAAGTATTCAAAGTCGTCGACCCAAGGTGAACTGCTGAGGAGTTCCCGAACCGCACAAAACTTCCCCATTCATGTGAGCAGGTTACCTTTTGATCTCATTGGGGCGGTGGATCAGGCTTCCTTCGATTACCAAACACTAGGCTTGGGTGAATCTGTCATGAGGGCGCACTAAGTCGGAGGAAACGTTGACGCAGGCAAAACGGGCATTCATTACCGGGGTGACCGGACAAGACGGCTCCTACATGGCTGGGCAGTTGCTGGAGAAGGGCTACGAGGTGCACGGGTTGGTTCGGCGCTCCTCTTCGTTTAATCGTGGCCGGATCGACCACTTGCATCATGACGAGCACCTGGCCGGTCAAAATCTGCACCTGCATTACGGA
>Ga0209390_10006906_pt1 | contig 14854 bp, 10 predicted proteins | sample BON01_FD_187212 | JGI IMG/M metagenome (GOLD analysis project Ga0209390, IMG submission 187212) | Freshwater microbial communities from Lake Bonney liftoff mats and glacier meltwater in Antarctica - BON-01 (SPAdes) (version 2) | ecosystem: Environmental > Aquatic > Freshwater > Ice > Glacier... | reverse complement strand
CCAGTCGAGGTCACAAAATAAATCCTTAAATATACTGTTCATCAGTTGTTTAAGGATTTTTTGATTTCATATTTGTACGATTATCCTTTTTTACCATAATTAATCACGCTTTTCATAATAATTTAATCAAACAAAAAAACCTGCAATTTCTTGAATGTCTTGCCTTGTATACTGATATTTTACTTAATTATTTTAATATTAGCTGAGCTCAACTCATTATTTATAATTTTAAAAGGACTTTGGTTTTTTTGTTTATAAAATATTTCACCCAAGTTCACTGTTGTCAACTTTTTGTTTCGCTATTATTTCAATAAAATACTAGAAACGTAATTATGCAAATAAAACTATGGTCTAGACGTAAAGTTTAAATCTACTATAAAGCTGATAGAAAATAAAAAACATATTTAAAATTAAAGCAAAAGAGTGAAATAAAATCCATTTCATGAAAAAATAATTTTATATCTGTTTGACTACCATTATTTTAATTTTCACTTTGTATTATTTTCTAAAAACAGATTGCAAAATTAATAATAGCTGTTCTGTTTCAGCCTTATTAATTATCCAGTCCTTTTATGGATTTTCTATAAACTTCACCAAATTGGTATAATTGAAAAGATGAATTTTACTGAAACTAACCAAATTTGAAAATGCCCAACTGCGTTTTAGTTTTTTTTGACCACTGCTAAAGTACTATATCGCTAATTTCAAAACGTATTTGTTTAGGTAAATTTAAATATTGAGATGTGAAAAGGTAAATGGTTTCAGGTTATATTTGAACACATTTTGAACAAGTCGATACGAAGTTAAAATGTAAAAAATTGTAGGCGGTATTTTGATCCTGAATTGATATTGTTTTGAAATTGGTTTTATCATCAAGACGCGGTAAGTATAAGTCAAAAAACACGATAAAAGACCGTTAATTAATGATGCGGAACAAAGTAAACATGCTATTAAATGTCAGATAATGTATATCTTTGTAGTATATAAAAGAGGAATTAAAAAATGAAAATTGACAGTACAGCAGAAGACCATTTTGAGCAAATGGGAGACAACCATATAGCGTCTTCTGAAGAAACGCCTTTGCGTAAAGATGCTTTTGAATTAAGTGATGAAGAAAAAATTGAAAAAATAAGACAAAATGTATCCGAAATTATGGAAACATTAGGCTTAGATTTAACAGACGATAGTTTAAAGGGTACACCAAACCGCGTAGCTAAAATGTTTGTTAACGAAATTTTCTCTGGCCTGCATCCTAAAAGAAAACCTAAGTCTTCTACCTTCGATAACAAATACAAGTACGGCGAAATGTTAGTGGAAAAAAACATTACGGTTTACAGCACTTGTGAACACCATTTATTGCCTATAGTGGGGAGAGCACACGTTGCTTACATATCCAATGGAACGGTAGTAGGTCTTTCAAAAATGAACCGAATTGTGGATTATTTTGCGAAAAGACCACAGGTTCAAGAAAGATTGAATATTCAGATTGTACGTGAGTTACAAAAAGTATTAAACACTGAGGATGTTGCTTGCATCATTGACGCAAAACATTTATGTGTAAATTCAAGAGGTATTCGCGATATCGAGAGTAGTACAGTTACTGCGGAATACGGGGGTAAATTTAAAGAAGAAGCCACAAGACGTGAATTTTTAAATTTTATTAAATTAGAGACCAAATTTTAATATTTTACCCTTTCGAATGCTATTATATAAAAACCAAAAGTTAAAAGTTTATAATTCTCTTTCAGGGAAAAAAGAAGTTTTAGAGCCCATAACTGAAGGTGCAATTGGCATGTATGTTTGCGGCCCCACTGTTTACAGCAATGTACATTTAGGAAATTGCAGAACTTTCATGTCTTTTGATATGATTTTCAGATACCTAAAGCATTTAGGCTATAAAGTACGATATGTTCGCAATATTACCGATGCCGGCCATTTAGAGAATGACGGTGATGAAGGCGAAGATAAAATTGCTAAAAAAGCACGTTTAGAGCGCATTGAACCTATGGAAGTCGTACAACGCTATACGGTTGACTTTCATACTATTCTTCAGAAATTTAATTTTTTACCTCCGAGTATAGAACCTACCGCAACCGGTCATATTATTGAGCAAATAGAAATCATCAAAGATATTCTTGCCAAAGGTTACGCTTATGAAGTCAACGGTTCTGTATATTTTAATGTTCGAAAATTTAACGAAACCTATGAATACGGTAAGTTAAGCGGTAGAAAATTAGAGGATATGATTACTAATACCCGTGAATTGACAGCTCAAGATGAAAAACAAAGTCCACAAGATTTTGCTTTATGGAAAAAAGCTGAACAACAACACATTATGCGTTGGCCTTCTCCTTGGGGCGATGGTTTTCCGGGTTGGCATTTAGAATGTACTGCCATGAGCACTAAATATTTAGGCAAATCGTTTGATATTCATGGCGGGGGAATGGATTTAAAATTCCCACATCACGAATGCGAAATTGCCCAAGCCGAAGCAACAAATGGCGTTTCGCCTGTAAAGTATTGGTTGCATGCCAATATGCTGACCATGAACGGTAAAAAAATGGCGAAGTCAACCGGAAATAATATTTTACCTGATGAGATTTTCTCTGGAGAAAACTCTATGCTTTCAAAACCATTTTCTCCTGCTGTTGTCCGATTTTTTATGATGCAGGCTCATTATACAAGCATTTTAGATTTGAGCAATGATGCCTTACTAGCCTCTGAAAAAGGCTATCAAAAATTGATGGAAGCCATCAACACCATAGCTAGTTTAGTCACTGGCAGTAGTAGCGACTTTGATGTTAAATCTTGGCAACAAAAATGTTATGATGCCATGAATGACGATTTTAATGCTCCTACGCTAATTGCTCATTTGTTTGAATCAGTAAAGCATATCAATGCCATAAAAGAAGGTAAAGAAAGCATCACCGACGATGATAAAAATCTTTTAACAACAGCAGTAAACGCTTTTGTTTTCGATATTTTAGGGATTGAAAATAAAAATGAAACAGGCACAAATACAGATAAATTGTCTGATGTGGTAACTTTATTAATTAAACTGCGAAAAGAAGCCCGAGATAATAAAGATTTTGCAACGTCTGATAAAATAAGAGACCAATTAGCCGATTTAGGAATTCAGCTAAAAGACGGTAAAGATGGCACCACATTCAGTTTAAATTAATTCCATTTTAGGCAGTGATTGAAAAAAGTTAAAAACAATGAAAAAAATACTGATTGCTCCTTTTGTATTTTTAGTGCGTTTTTATCAGTTAGTCATTTCGCCTTTAACCCCTGCTAGTTGCAGGTACTCGCCTACGTGTTCGCAATATACGCTTGAAGCTTTGAAAAAACATGGGTTAATAAAAGGTGGTTGGTTAGGCATAAAACGCATTTTTAGTTGCCATCCTTGGGGCGGAAAAGGTTACGATCCAGTACCCTGAAATTAAAATTGATATGCTTTTTCTTATTTTCTTTATAAAGCTCATGGTTGACTACTTTCTATTTTCTTATCTTAGCCTCTCAAAATTATTGTGAATGTACTTTTTAGGTATTACTTGGAATCTCGATGACACGCTTTTTAAAATCGGATTCATTCAAATAAAATATTACAACCTATTATGGATAGCGGCTTTTGCCGTGGGTTGGTATATTATGAAAAAGATTTTTCTAAGTGAAAAAAAAACCGTTGAACAGCTCGACTCTCTTTTTATTTATACCGTTTTAGCCACAATGCTTGGCGCACGTTTAGGCCACGTTTTTTTCTATGATTGGCCGTATTATAAAAGTCATTTATTAGAAATTTTACTGCCTATTCGTGAAAGTACAAACGGAACGCTTTTAGGGTTTATCGAAGGCTACGAATTCACAGGCTTTACTGGTCTTGCAAGCCACGGCGCCGCCATTGGTATTATTATAGCTATGTATCTATATGTTCGGAAAAATTCAGAATTTAAGGTATTATGGATTTTAGACCGTATTGTAATTCCCGTGGCTATCGGTGCATTTTTTGTGCGTTTAGGTAATTTTTTTAATTCCGAAATTGTAGGTAAAACAGTGGATAAGTCCTTTGCATTTGCTACCAGATTTGTTCGTAATTCTGATGATTTATCTGCTGGTGAGGCACTACAAATAACCAAAGCAAAAACAGTAAATGTGGCCTATAAACTTATTGAAAACAATCCAAAATTTTCAGAAATTTTAGAAAAAATTCCATACCGGCATCCCGCACAATTATATGAAGGTATTAGCTATATTTTTGTTTTTCTTATTCTTTATTATTTTTATTGGAAAACAGACAAAAAAGATAAACCAGGCTTTTTATTCGGAACATTTTTAGTGCTTTTATGGTCTATTCGGTTTTTTGTGGAATATGTAAAAGAAAGGCAAAACTCGCTTGATGAGTCTATGGAGTTGTTGTCCATAGGTCAATGGTTGAGTATTCCTTTTGTCATCATCGGACTTTATTTTATGTTTAGACCAACAAAAAAGGTGTAAAATATGAAAGGATTTTCACAGTCGTATGGTATTCTTTTTTTTCTTTTTTCTTTTGCCTTTTTGGCCTGTAAAGATGAAAACAAAACGATTGTTAAAACCAATCCTATCGAATTTAAAAACGAAGGTGAGCTAAGGATCTACAAAGCAAAAACAGATTCTATTGTCGTTCAGTTTGATATAGAAATTGCCGAAACTCCTTATGAAACAGAAACAGGTTTAATGTACAGAAAATCTATGCTGCCCAATCGTGGAATGTTATTTATATTTCCTGATGTAAAAATGCACTCCTTTTATATGAAAAACACTGAAATAGCATTAGATATTGTTTTTTTAGATGAAAATCTTAAAATAGCTAGTTTTCAAAAAAATGCGGAACCTTTTAATGAAAACGGACTTTCATCACAAGTACCTATAAAATATGTGCTCGAACTTAATGCTGGTCTTGCTGAAAAATTTCTGCTAGAAGTTAAAGATAGTATCGCATTTACAAGACAATAAATATCTATAAAGATGGAGTATGTAATAGATAATATTTCATTAGAAAGTTTGTATTTTAGAGAATTGAGTTTGAAAAATTTCATGTTTTTAAAATGACAAAATCAAAGCATTGGACTATTTATATCGATAATAGTTCGGATACGCGCACTTTTATTAATTCGGTTCTAGAAAGTGAAACCTCAACAGCTTTAAAGTATTTAAAAAATTTACAGGGTGCGGTATTATCGAAATCAAAAATTGATGCCTTAATCCAGGAAGAAGAGCTTCACGATCTTAAAATTGTCACTAGGAATATATCACAATCTTTAAAATCGATGTCTAGTGGCGAACAGCGTAAATTAGTTCTGGAATACCTTTTAGGCACAAAACCAGACTTTCTAATTCTAGATAATCCGTTTGATAATTTAGACCTTAAATCAAAAGAAAATCTGACTAAAATACTAGAAAAGAATGCTTCTAAAATTAGTTTCATTTTACTTATTAGCAGAAAAAGTGATGCCCTATCCTTCATTGAAAATCACGGGAGTTTAACTTGCGAAGGAAAATTAATTCAACATTTCAAAGTTATAGCAAATGTGGGCAAAAAAGTGTTTATCCATCAAATTCCTAAACCTTTGATTGATGATTATTACGAGCATTCCGTTTTAATTGAGTTTAAATATGTGCATGTTTCTTTTAATGATGTTCCTATTTTAAGGAACATTCATTGGACCATATCAAAAGGAGAATTTTGGCAATTAAAAGGAGCTAATGGAAGTGGTAAAACTACCTTACTTTCCATGATTACAGGTGAAAATAACAAAGGCTACGGACAAGAATTGTACCTATTCGGAAACAAAAAAGGAAGTGGAGAAACTATTTGGAACATAAAAAAACATCTAGGCTATTATTCCCCTACCCTAACTCATAATTTTAAAGGCCATCACTCCGTAGAGCAGATGCTCATTTCTGGTTTCACAGATTCTATTGGCTTATACCAATTACCAACAGAACAACAAATAAATCTTGCGGATCAATGGCTTTCAGTTTTAAATATGAAGTCGTCTAAAAACATATTATTTTCAGATTTAACAGCTGGCCATCAACGATTAGTCATGGTAGCCAGAGCAATGATAAAACAGCCTTTGGTATTACTTTTGGATGAGCCTACGGAGAATTTAGATGATAAAAGTGCTATGTTATTCGTGAGTTTAATAAATAAAATAGCCAAGGAAAGCACAACTAGCATTCTTTATGTATCGCATCGAAAAGAGGAAGCACTTGAACCGCAATTTATTTATGAACTACAAAAAACGGATTTAGGTTCCGTTGGACTAGCAGTTAAAATTTAATTTTAAAAACTTATTTAGCATTAAGACATAATCCAATATAACAAAAAAATAGCCACATAAAGTGGCTATTTATTATTATAAAAAACTGAAAATACTAATTACCTTCTTTAATTTTCTTCTCTAAAGTATCAAACATAAGAGGAGTTGCAATAAACAATGAAGAATAAGTACCTACAACAATACCAATAATCATTGCAAACATAAATCCTCTTAATGAATCCCCACCAAAAGTGAAGATAGCCACAAGAACGATTATAGTTGTTAATGATGTATTTAAAGTTCTACCTAAAGTACTGTTTAATGCTAGGTTGGTATTCTCTCCAGATTTCCATCCTCGTTCTTCAATGATCTCCCGAATACGGTCAAAAACAATTACCGTATCATTTAAAGAATATCCGATTACCGTAAGTATAGCTGCTATAAAAGCTTGATCTATTTCCATATTAAATGGCATTATTTTACCAAATATTGAAAAGATACCTAACACAATTAAAACATCGTGGAATACGGCCACTACAGCCCCAAGAGAGAATTGCCATTTGCGGAAACGAAATAGAATATACAAAAACACAATGGCTAATGAGCCTATAATTGCCCAAAACGCATTGTTTTTAATATCATCAGCAATGGTTGGGCCAACTTTTACCGATTGCATAATCCCTACTGTTTTTTCGTCACTTGCAATGGTAAAATCATCAAAAGATGTGCCATCTGGAAGGTATTTTTGAAGTGTACTATATAACTTGTTTTGAATTTCAATATCTACTTCAATACCTTCAACATCAACTTTATAAGGTGTCGTAATTTTTACTTGATTATCTTCTCCAAAAGTTTTTACACTCGTACCACTACCAAAAACAACATTTAATTCAGAAGCTAGTTCAGAGGCACTGACGGGTTGCGCAAAACGCACTTGGTACGATCTACCCCCGACAAAATCTACCCCTTGTTGTAAACCAGGTCCGAAGAATAAAGAATATAGTCCTATCGATACCAAAACACTAGAAAGTACATAAGCAATTTTTCTTTTTGATAAGAAATTAATGTTTACGTTTTTGAATATGTTTTTGGTTAATCCTGTGTAGAAATCTAATCTTCTTTCTTGAGCAGATAAGTACCAATTGATTAATAATCTAGTTACAAATATGGCTGTGAATAAAGAGGTTAAAATACCAATGATTAAGGTAGTTGCAAAACCTTTAATAGGGCCTGATCCGAATATGAAAAGTATAATTGCGGTAAGACCTGTAGTTATGTTAGCATCTAAAATGGAAGATAAGGCATTCTTAAAACCGTCTGCTATGGCAAGGGATTTTCCTTTTCCTTTTAATATCTCTTCTTTGATACGTTCAAAGATAAGTACATTGGCATCCACAGACATACCGATAGTTAAAACGATACCTGCAATACCGGGCAGCGTTAAAACAGCTTTGATACTTGTTAAAACTCCGAAAATTAATAAGATGTTGAACAATAAGGCGATATCAGCAAATATACCTGCTTTACCGTAATAGAAAATCATCCAAACCAAAACAAATAACATTGCAATAGCAAAGGAATTAAAACCACTTGTGATAGCTTCTTGACCCAAAGATGGCCCTACAATTTCCGATTGAACAATTTCCGCCTTGGCTGGTAATTTACCCGCTCTTAATACATTGGCAATATCCTTTGTTTCATTAAGAGTAAATGTTCCGGTAATTTCAGAACGACCTCCAGAGATACCTCCAACTTGAGATACACCTGGGGCAGTATAAACTTTATTATCTAAAACAATAGCAATGCCCGTATTATTCACATTAGCTTCACTTGTTAATTTTTCCCATTCTTTTGCTCCTCTCGTATTCATGCTCATGCTCACCGCTGGTCTGTTGCGTTGATCAAAAACATCACTAGCATCACTCACTACATCACCACTAATTCTCGGTGCTCCAGCCCTGTTAGATTTTACAGCAAATAAACCAACTATCTCAGCACCCTCTGTTGGTCTTTCCCATAAGAATTTCACAAATTGTAACTCTTTTGGGACTAATCTGCGTATTTCTGCCATTCTTAAATAGGCACTTATTTGGGCTGTATCTTTTGTAGCAGCTCTAACAAAAGAGTAGCTATTTGGATCACCAGGAATTAATAAGTTACCTAATGGATTTGCTTCACTAGCAAAATCGATAGAGTCTTGAGCAACATCTGATAATAGAGAATCAATTTCAGATTCTGGCTTTGCTATTTTTTCTGGTTGATCAACCTCAACAATTGATCTTAATTTTTCATTGGCGTCAAACAAAAATTTACTTAAAAATTGATTGTCTGGCCTGTAGGTTTCCCAAAATTCTAACTGTGCAGTGCTTGAAAGTAATTCTTGCGCTCTTGCAATATCTTTTGCTCCTGGCAATTCTACCAAAATACGGCCTGAGGTACCTTCGCGTTGAATATTTGGCTGGGTAACTCCGAAACCGTCAATACGTTCTCTCAAAACTTCAAAAGCAGAAATGATTGACTCATCTATTTTTGTTCTAATTACAGGTTTTACCTGCTCATCCGTCATTTGAAAATTAACCAAATCACTTAATCCTTTGTTTGCAAAAATTTCTGGAGAAGCTAATTTTGTATCCCCTTTAATTTCATCAAAAGCCTTAAAAAATAAATTCACATAAGTGTCACTACTATTTTTTGAGGCTATATCAGCCTCCGCTAAAGCTTTATTGAAAATGGGGTCTGTAGTGTTGTTCGCTAATCCTTTTAGAATGTCTTTAACAGATATTTGGAGGGTAACGTTGATACCACCTTTTAAATCTAATCCTTTATTTAACTCCTTTTTCTTCGCATCATTATAAGATGTAAATCCTAAAATAGATTGCTCTCCGATGGAGTCCAAATACTTCACTTCCAAATCTTTTCTCAGTTTGGAGTAATCATTGTCTGAACTAGAAATTTTGTTTTCAGCAAAGCTTGCTGCTTTATCTTCTATATTACTCGCGATGTAAGTGTAAGATAATTGGTAGATACTTGCCAATCCAAACAAAAAAGCGAAAAGCTTTATTAGACCTTTATTCTGCATTAGTTACTGTATTTATTACTGGTTTTTTTTTGTAAGCGTGCAAATATATCATTTAAGTAAGGAATTGACAATATATTTTTACATTTAAAAACAGGGGCAGTTGTCAAAATGAAAACTGCCCTCAAATATGTTTTAAAATTAGCTAGTTATAACACTAATAAGTCATTGGTTTTCTTAACACCATCAGCACTTTCTATAATTTTTGCTTTATCAGCATCACTAAGAGGAATATCGATAATTTTCTCTATGCCATTTTTCCCTAATAACACAGGAACACCAATACAAATATCATGTAAACCATATTCTCCTTCTAACAAAACAGAGCAAGGAAACATTTTCTTTTGATCGCATACAATGGCTTGAACCATGCTCGAAACGGCAGCACCAGGAGCATACCAGGCACTAGTTCCTAACAATTTTGTTAAGGTTGCGCCGCCAACTTTGGTGTCTTCTGCTACTTGATCTAATCTTTCTTCTGATAAAAATTCAGAAACTTTTATACTATTTCTGGTTGCATGTGCTGTTAAAGGCACCATACCTGTATCACTATGTCCGCCGATAACCATGCCGTCCAAATCAGAAATTGGAGCATCTAAAGCCTCCGCTAATCTGTATTTAAAACGTGCGCTATCAAGAGCACCGCCCATACCAATTATTTTATTTTTAGAAATACTGGTGGTTTTATGAACTAAATAGGTCATGGTATCCATAGGATTACTTACAACTATTAAAATAACATTTGGTGAATGCTGTATTAAATTAGAAGCTACTGTCTTCACAATTCCAGCATTAATACCTATTAATTCTTCTCTTGTCATTCCTGGTTTACGAGGAATTCCTGAAGTTATCACGGCAACATCACTGTTAGCAGTTGCGGAATAATTATTGGTTATCCCCGTAATTTTCGTATCAAAACCCATCAATGAGGCTGTTTGCATTAAATCCATTGCTTTGCCTTCTGCAAATCCTTCTTTAATATCTAGCAAAACTACTTCTGACACAAAATTTTTGATGGCTATGTACTCAGCACAACTTGCACCAACAGCGCCTGCTCCTACTACTGTAATTTTCATATTTATATTTTAGTTTTATTTATTTTATCGTATCCAAAATTAATCAATTTTAAAAGAAAAATAAGCTTTGAGTATATTTTTTAGCTTCATTTTGCATTAAAATAAACCTTGAAATGTTAAAAAAAGCAATACAACGAAAAAGTGTTCTATAAGCTAGCCTTACATCGCAAGAATTGTTTGAGACCGTTCATCCTTGGTAAATTTACTATCCCAAATAAAACCTACTTACTATAAAAAATTTCTATATTTTCATGACTATCTGTGCTATGCGATTAATTATAAACTGCTCTAAGACAGCTATAAATAATGATCTCGTTATTGGTATTGGAACAAAAAATGAATTGAGTATTACTAGCAAAAATAGTAAATCTTAAACAGAATTTGACTGGATATTTAATGATGATTATTTAGGGAGACACCATCAATACCTGAACAACAATCTTATATTGCAAACAGATTTTAGATGGAAGAATGAAAATGATATTTATACCATTTCTGATCCTGGAACTGATTTTCCTGAAGAAAAAGTAAAACTTAATTCCACAACACTACAGAATATTGATGGCGTTTTTTTGCTATTAGAGAAGAATAAAAAAAGTTTTTATACTAAGGATACGTATTTTACCTGAATCCAAAATTTAACCCTACAGATACACTGTTGAATTCCGCTATGGTATAATCAGCATTTAGCCTAAAAAAACCAAGCTTTAACTTTGTCCCAACGTTTGCTCTTAGTCCACTAATTTGAGTCGTAAGAGAAAAAGGATCTACAACCACCTGTTGAAATGGTCCAGATTGTACATTATAAGTACCTAGTATATCAGTTTTAGCCTTGCCTGTTATATATCCTAAGCCTCCATAAAAATTAATAATGGGTAATTTTGTAGAAACAACCGCTTGGAAAACCCACGAGTCTATTTTTGTGTCAATTTTTTGATTTTCACCAGAAACTATGTTTGTATTTGTAAAATCATAAGTACCATCTAAATGAGTATAGCCTACAACACCTGAAATAGCTATTGGCCAGATTTTATCAACAGGTAATAAACTTGTAAATTCATGTTGAACTCCCACCCCATAAAACCCTGCTGAAACCTCATCAGTTGTTATTTTAGGTAAAAAACGAGCTTTGATTTCAGTACCTTTAAAAATACCTACACTTGCCTGTAAAAATGCAGAAGGAACAAAATTTATATTTTCCGCTGCGAGACCAGATGGGAGAACAAACTCTTCTCTGGATTTAATTCCAGGAGCTATCTCGCCTTCCACAAAAACCCTAATACCTTCTAAATCGCCTAAACCACTAGATACGATTTTGGAAATACTACCGTCTACAAATTGTAAATTTTCATAATCAGCGGTATTTAGTTCAAAGGATTTTTTACTTTCATTATTCTTAAATGAAGCTATATTACCTATAATGGAAATTTCAAAACCACCCAATGGCTTTGCTTTTCCTGAATTATACCATCCGTTAGAAATACTATAAATAACTCCTTGAGAAACAGGAGCAAGATAGGCATCTGTAAAACGTTCTGCATCTTTAACCCCGGCGGCTAAAATATCATTGATATTCGATTGTGCATTGCCAAATTTTATACTAGTAAAAACAAATAAGATTAAAAAATATTTCATACTATTATAATTTTCGGTAAAACTAAAAAACTCGCACTTAAAGTACGAGTTTTTGTTGTGTAAAGCTTATTTTTTATGCATCAATGTTAGCATAAACAGCATTCTTCTCAATAAATTCTCTTCTAGGAGGCACTTCATCGCCCATTAACATAGAGAAAACACGATCGGTTTCCGTGGCATTATCGATAACTATACGCCTTAATGTTCTAAATTCAGGATTCATGGTAGTATCCCACAATTGTTCGGCGTTCATTTCTCCAAGACCTTTATAACGTTGAATACCTACGCTACCATTAAAGCTTTCGGCAATTTCATCACGCTCTTTGTCATTCCAAGCATAGCGCTTTTTAGTTCCTTTCTTTACCAAATATAAAGGTGGCGTAGCAATATAAACATGGCCTGCTTCGATTAATTCGCGCATAAACCTAAAAAAGAAGGTAAGTATTAGCGTTTCAATATGACTACCATCCACATCCGCATCACACATGATAACAACTTTATGGTATCTTAATTTAGTAAGATTTAGTGCCTTACTATCTTCTTCAGTCCCAATAGTAACACCTAATGCTGTATAAATATTTTTAATCTCTTCATTTTCAAAAACCTTGTGCGTCATGGCTTTTTCTACGTTCAAAATTTTACCTCTTAAAGGCAAAATAGCTTGAAACATACGATCACGACCTTGCTTAGCCGTACCACCTGCCGAGTCTCCCTCAACAAGAAATACTTCGCAATTTACAGGATCTTGATCAGAACAATCTGATAATTTTCCCGGTAAACCACCGATACTCATTACTGTTTTCCGCTGCACCATTTCACGTGCTTTGGTAGCCGCATGACGCGCTGTCGCTGCTAAAACTACTTTTTGAACAATTATTTTAGCATCATCAGGATTTTCCTCTAAATAATTGGTCAACATTTCTGAAACTGCTTGGCTCACAGCTGACGTAACCTCTCTATTTCCTAATTTCGTTTTTGTTTGTCCTTCAAATTGAGGTTCTGAAACTTTAACGGAAATTATAGCGGTTAAACCTTCTCTAAAATCGTCTCCTTGAATTTCAAATTTCAATTTATCCAACATTCCAGAAGCATCCGCATACTTTTTCAAAGTACCTGTTAAACCTCTTCTAAAACCTGCTAAATGTGTGCCGCCCTCATGGGTATTAATATTATTTACATAGGAGTGTAAATTTTCCGTATAAGACGTGTTGTATATCATAGCTACTTCGACTGGAATTCCGTTTTTCTCGCTTTCCATAGCAATAACATTTTTGATAAGAGGCTCACGATTCCCATCTAAAAACTTAATAAATTCTTTAAGACCTTCTTCGGAATAAAAACGTTCTTGGACAAAACCACTAGGACTGTCCTTATCTTTTTGACGCTTGTCCGTGATTGTAATCGATAGCCCTTTATTTAAAAATGAAAGCTCTCGCATTCTACTGGAAAGTGTTTCATAATTAAATTCTATAGACTCCTTAAAAATAGATTCGTCTGGATAAAAGGTAACTTCCGTGCCTCTAATGTCGGTCTCACCAATACTTTTTACAGGATATAATGCTTTTCCTTTTTCATATTCTTGCTCGTAAATAATTCCATTACGAAAAACTGTAGCCCGTAAATGATTGGAAAGTGCATTCACAACAGAAACACCAACACCGTGTAAACCACCTGATACCTTGTAGGAGTCTTTATCAAATTTACCACCAGCACCAATCTTAGTCATAACCACTTGAAGCGCGGAAACACCTTCTTTTTTGTGCATATCGACAGGAATACCACGACCGTTATCTCTAACCGTAACAGAATTATCTTCGTTTATGGCTACCGTAATGGTGTCGCAATGACCACCCATCGCTTCATCAATAGAGTTATCAACAACTTCGTAAACTAAATGATGTAGACCTCGAGTACCAATATCACCAATATACATGGATGGGCGCATGCGCACATGTTCCATACCTTCTAATGCCTGAATACTATCTGCAGAATAATCCTTTACAGGTAAATTTTCTTTCTTTTTAGCTTCCTCAGATTTCTTATCGTCTAAGTCGTCGTTTTTTGCTTCTTCGCTCATAAATTAATGGTTTCGTTGTAATTTTAGCAATCTTGCAAATATATGAAATACCTTGTGAAATTAGGTTTTTACAGCTTGATCCATTAAGTAAGTTATCAACAATAGTTGAGAAGAATTTATTGGGTTTTGAGTACTGGGTTCTAGGTCTAAGTTTATTAATATTGAAGGTTGGATTTTTTTAATTTGAACTTGAAACTTGGATCTGAACTTGAATTTTTTTATCCGAGATTTAAAGTTTATTTGAAAACTGACTTTTTTAAAACTAAAGAAGCACCACATCGGAGTGCTTCTTACAGACTAAATATAAATAAAACTGAAAACAGTAAAAATTCGATTTTTTTAAGATTTTACATAGGCATCAGCATGCACATTAGCCACTGCTCTACCCGATGGATCGTTCATATTCTTAAAAGCTTCATCCCATTCTAAAGCAATTTTAGTGCTACAAGCTACAGAGGCTTCTTGAGGAACGCAAAGAGCGGCGGCATCAGAAGGAAAATGTTCTTGAAAGATAGATCGGTAATAAAATTCTTCTTTGGAGGTTGGAGTTTGCAAAGGAAATCTGAATCTTGCATTTGCTAATTGCTCATCGCTTACTTCAACTTTAACTACTTCTTTTAAGGTATCTATCCAACTGTAACCCACGCCATCAGAAAACTGTTCTTTTTGACGCCATGCTACACTTGCT
>Ga0209390_10006905_pt1 | contig 14856 bp, 24 predicted proteins | sample BON01_FD_187212 | JGI IMG/M metagenome (GOLD analysis project Ga0209390, IMG submission 187212) | Freshwater microbial communities from Lake Bonney liftoff mats and glacier meltwater in Antarctica - BON-01 (SPAdes) (version 2) | ecosystem: Environmental > Aquatic > Freshwater > Ice > Glacier... | reverse complement strand
TCCCCTTCCTCTCTCCTCCCCCCCCAAACAGATAATCAAGAAATGCAACGACGCCGGCAAGCCCGTCATCGTCGCCACCCAAATGCTTGACTCCATGATGCGGAACCCCCGGCCCACCCGCGCCGAGGTCTCTGATGTGGGGAACGCTGTGTTAGATGGCGCTGATTGTGTTATGTTGTCCGGTGAGACAGCCGCGGGTAAATACCCCGTGGAGTCCGTGCAAGCCATGCGTAATTGCGTCGTCCGCGCTGATACCACCTTAGATCATCCCGATGAAGTCACTGACCCTCTTTCGGTCTTGAAGCGCGCGCGGAGTTTCACTTCCCGTGTGCGCACCTCTCGCCCGGGGCTGACTTCTGAGGAGTTGGAGACGGTGGCGTTGTGCACGGTGGTGGCTGCGTCTGAGTTGCGAGCTGACTTGATTATTGTTTTGACGACCCGCGGGAATTTTGCGCGGGCGGTCGCGAAGCATCGGCCGCAGATCCCCGTGATGGTGTTTTGTAGTGAGTTGAAAGTGGCACGGCAGCTGCAGATTTTTAGGGGTCTGTTTCCTGTACTGCCCCCGAATTTGCAGGGAGCCACGGTGGAGGATATCCCGGAAGCAATTCGGACGGCGAAGGAGATTGGGTGGGTGAAGGCCGGAGATAAGGTGGTGGTGTCGAATTATGAGCTGTGGGAGGATGCGGGGATTAAGCAGAGCATGAATTTGAGGGTGTTTCCGGTGCAATAAGTGAGGAGGGGGAGGGAGGGAGTGAGAGATGGAGGGGTATCTTTATGTGTTATGTGTTTGGTTTATTTGTGTGTGTGTTGTGGTTGTATTTTAATTTAGGTGTGCTGTGTGTGGTGTGTGTGTGGTGGTGTGTGTGTGTGTGTGCGTATGTGAGGAGCAGGAAGACGGCGAGCGTCTCTTATGTGTGTGGCGGCGCGAGCCGACAGAAATCGCAAGTAGACATACATTCATACAAGCGCGTTGATTAGGTCAGGTCAAGATAAAGTGGCTGAAGAAACTAGAAATGGACGACGAGCGAAAAACAAAAAGAAGTAAGTGAGAGAGAGCATGCACCGTATTTGAAAATGCCTGCAGCAAGTAATGATTTTTCTTTCTTCTCTACTTCCTTGATTTGATTTAAGCGCTTGAAGGCGTCCACCGCTGCAGGACCGTCACCAAGAACTCATTGTCTGTTGTGGGGAGATAGAACACAGGTGAGATTGATGGTCGGCACGATTAGCACAGGGGGGGAAACAGCACGCACGTACCGACGGCGGCAATGACTTCGTGTTTCTTCGTCTTGATGCGCAGGTACTGCATCTCGTTCTGTAATAAAAAGATGATAGCAACAGGAGGAGGGAGGCAGGGGGATGAGGTATAGGGAGTGGTGTTGACTAGCAAGGCGCCGGGTACCGCTAGCAGACAATCGAATAAAGAAATGCACACACAAGACTTACCGAAGGGTCCAAGTCCCGAGCTGCGTTTTGGGCCTTGACGGCAAGCTGGCGCATGGTGGCAGCCATGGCCTCTGCCTTGTCCTCGCTCATGGTGTGGAAGCGGCGGAGGACCTGGCCTTTCTTGTTGGTAATAACGTACCTGCCGGGGAGTGGTGTGTGTGGGAGATTGACTAAGCAGAGGCATAAACAAATAAAAACAGACACACAAGCACGTACCCTTCGATGCCAGGCTTCATCTTGATGCGTTCGATCGTCTCCTCCATCTGCGACTTTTTTAGTGAAGCGTGAAAATGGGGTGTGAATTTTGGCTGGGCGGCAAAAAGGAAAAGGGAAAAAGGGACTCACCATTTGCGGAGCTGGGGGTTTGTGGCTTGTCCTGCTTGGAAAGGAGACAGGAAAAAAAGTTAGCGTGCTGTTAGGGATGCTCCTGAAGCTTTGGCTAGTCTGCAATAAATGTGCCAAGCCTGCCAAAATGTTGTATGGGCCAGCCATGGAAGAAAGCAAGTCAACGTTCGCGCCTCTCCTTTTGCCTCGCCTTGCTCCTTTTGGAGGCGTTCAAATGTTGGTGTCAAAAGTAGAGCCTTCGACTCCCGCTCAAAACAAACAATGTCCACGCGCACACAACCCTTACACAGGCCAGCGTTCAAATCAGACCATGGTGGCGCGCAAGGTTTCGCTCGTGACAGGTGAGTGTCGTGTGGAGGGCAAATGATGATGAAACTCTGCCGTTTTGCCTCCTCCCCCTCATCTTCTCACCCCTCCCACCCCTCCCTCCCACCAGGAGGCAAAGGCAGCCCCGGCAAACGTGGCCGTGGTGGCCGTGGCAAGTCGCAGGTTGTGCCCTTGTCCGGGGTCACCAACAAGAAGGTCGCCGCCACCAGTGCCAAGAAGCTGCTGGTTGTCGGGGGTCCTTCCACCACCAAGCGCCGTGTTGCCATTGCGACCAGGTACGAGAGAAGGGACGGCTGCGATGTTACTCATAAATAGCGGCAATACGGCCAGTGGTCATTTTGTAGCTTGCCTTACATTCGAGGAGAACGCCAAGCCCGGGACTGCGATTTTTGAGAAGGGTGGTTGCCTCCACCTCCTCCCTCCCCCAAAATGTTCCTCCCTCACATGCGCATGCACGTCTTCCCCCCGCAAATACAAACACAGCAAGCAACCCATCAAGGTCAACAACAACAAGGCCAGCATCAACGGCAACGGGCGCAAGGTCGTGATGAACGTGCTGCATCCCGGCAGCAAGGGCAGCATTTACAGCAACGCCGCCGTCCAATTGTACATGAAGCCCCGGGTGGTCGTCAACACCCCCAAGAAGCAGAATGGTGGAGGCGCGGCAATGAATGGGGACAGGAAGCCATTGCAGAAGACCGTCGAGAATGACTAGGTCAAGGGGGCGGCCGCGGTGCAGGCACGAGGAGGTGGGGGGAAGGCCCTTAGCAACGTCGCCAGCAGCAACAAGAACGCGGGCGGCACTAGCAGCAACAACAACAACAGCAGCAGCAACAACACCTACAACACCGGCACCAAAAACTTCACGGCGATGGCGACGGCAAAGTTGATCGTGTCGGCGGGGAGCCATCCCAAGAACACGGACATCAAGCAGGTGCGTTTGGAAAAATGGATGCGGGAGAGGCAGGGAGGGAGGAGGTTAATTTAGAACAAAAGCATAAATCCTCACCATTCTTGCCCTTACACACACATACACTTCACACAGTTGTTGAGCGCGTACGAGAAGGGGTGGGTGGCGGACAACACCTTTGCGCAGGAGCTCCAGAAGTGGCTGGTCTGAGTCTGAGGGGGGTGGGAATGGGACAGGAGGATCATGAGAGGCGGCATGTGTGCATAGAAACAAAAGCAAATCGAAACAACCAAGGGCAAGAGCCCCAACAAAACACACAAATCGAAACAAAGCAAAACAACTCACAACTGTTGAATTGACGAAGTTGTAATTCTAGCTTTGCGCTTTTGCCTGTGTGCCTTGTGCGTTTGAAATTCCTCCATTTCGAGGCTGGCCCATGCTCTCCTCAAAATCGAAATCGCTGTTTCGCGGACCTTTGGATACTCGCACGGGCAGCACGGAGCAGCCTTGTGGAAAGGTCCCATTCTCTTGCGCATTGTGCGGACTCAACAAGGCCGAATGGTTAGCCAGTGCGCGGTAACATTGTGCACGCTATGTTTGGGTGGGTTCTGGACAGGGTCCTGTGCACCCACCGTGTTCGACAGGGCCACCAAAGTCAGGCTCAAAGGAGAGGCTTTCACACACACAAAACACGACGCTCACTCACTCACACGTTCTTGTGCTTCCAAAACACGTGTGTGTCCCGCCAGTTTTAGCCGTACTTGTGCACCCCACACCCTTCTGCTTCCACTTCGCAAGAGCTTTGGGTGGTTTGTACTTCGTTTGGAGGCGTGTGTTTTGCACAAGCAAGTCGAACGGGATTCCGAAGCACAGAGAACAAAGCGAGAAACAAGTGTGTGACTTTTAGGAGCTCTCCCCGCTCGTCTTTGACAGGAGTGCATCGTGCCCACCAGCAGCCCGAATATTTCGCAAGCAGGCATCCTCCCCCCTTAGAGAGAGTGGGTTTGTATTTTGGGGTCTTTGTCGTGTGCATTTACTTACAGACTCTCCCTTCTCTCTCCCACTCACCCCAAAACAACAACAGGGCGAAACCCAAAGCAAAGGAGCCAAGACTTCAAGTTAGCCAAGGCTTGAGTCAGACTCCCGCTGCTGGTTTGTGGGCCTACATCGAGAAAGCGGCATCCATTATGTTGGGAGTGAAGAAGGAAGACGACGGTCCGCTGCTCCAGGATTCTAACGGTGGTGGGGGCTTGGAAGCCGGTGGGGGTAGCAGCAAGACCCGTGTAGATGCGAAGGGGCTAAAGAGCAAAAAGACGCACGTGAAGCACCAAGGCGAAGACGAGGACACGGCCTCCTCCTCCTCCTCCACCTCCTCCTCCTCCTCCTCCGCCGTCACGGCCGCCGTTGCAGCAGCAGCAAATAGCAGCACCGCAACCGCCGCTGGCAGCAGCAGCAGCTCCCCCGCCGGAGGGGCGGACGAGAGGAAGAAGTGTGGCAAACGCGGAATTTCTCACGCCTTGCCCCATTGGGTAGGGACCTCGTTCAACGAATGCAGCAAGCGGGCCCGGCGGCCGCCGCCTCGGTTTACGGAATCGGGGTTGGACTCGAAGGAGGAGTCGATTTTGCGGCAAGCGATTGAGAACTCCAAGATTGAGACGCATTTGTGCGATACGGTGGAGATTGCGGAGGTGCCCACGTTTCGGTAAGTGGCTTCGGATGGTGGGGGGTGAGGGAGATTGGGTGGGTGGTTGATGAGGGAGGGTGAGTAGGTGGGGAGGGAGGGTCATGCATCACCCCGCCTGTCGTTTTTGTTTTCTTTGACACCATTTTACATTTTTTTCAAGTTTCTATCCAAATGTGCTGCTTTCCTCTATGTGTCTAGCACGCGTTCGCTCCACCTCTAACAAATGCCCGAGACCTTACTCACCCTCCCTTCCTCCCTCCCTCCCTCCCTCCCTCCCTCCCTCCCTCCTTGCACAGTCCGACCCCCACCGAGTTCGCGGACCCCATCCAATTCATCGAGAGCGTCCGCGGCGCAGGCGAGCACTTTGGCATCGTCAAGATTATCCCTCCCGAGGGGTGGTCTCCTCCCCCTGAGGCTTTGGGCCTCTCTTCCACCGTTCCTTTCAAGACGAGGCTGCAGAGCCTGCAATTCTTTAAGGAGGGGACGGGTTTCGCGGATGGGAAGGATTATACTTTTGCTGAGTACGAGGCAATGGCGCATAAGTTTGCCGAGGGGTGGAAGGAGGAGAGGTATGTGAAGCAGGGGAAGGAGGGGCCGAGTTTTCAGGATCTCGAGAGGGATTACTGGAGGATTATCGAGGCGGCGGAGGAGGTGGTGGATGTGGAGTATGGTAATGATTTAGATACGTTGACGTATGGGAGTGGATTTCCCCGGGCGAAGGATTTGATGATGCCGTCGGGGGGGGAGGGGTCGGAGGAGCGGTTTGCGACGGAGACGATTGGGAAGGATAAGGAGGGGAGAGGGAGGGTGTTGGGCACGCCGGAGTACTATGAACGGTGTGGGTGGAATATGAATAACCTCCCTCTTTGGCCTGGGTCCGTTTTGAGGTACATCCGCGCGCCGCTGAAGGGGGTGAACGTTCCGTGGTTGTATATGGGGATGCAGTTCGCGACGTTTTGCTGGCATAACGAGGATAATTTCATGTACTCGATCAATTACCTCCACAAGGGCGCGCCCAAGCAATGGTACTCCGTCCCTGGATCCAAGGCTGACTTGATGGAGAAGGTTATGAAGGGCTTCTTGCGCGAGGTCTTTGATAACAACCCCGATCTGCTCCACCACATGACCAATCAATTCCATCCCGTCCTTTTCCACCGCGCGGGCGTCCCCGTCTTCAAAGCCCGTCAGGAACCCGGCGAGTTCATTGTCACCTTCCCCAAGTCGTTTCATGCCGGGTTTAACTACGGGTTCAACGTCGCGGAAGCCGTCAATTTTTCTCCTCCGCTCTGGTTGCCTGCTGGGCGGGAGGCCATTGAGCGCTACCGGAAGTTCGCTCGTGAGTCAGTCGTCTCCCACGATAGGCTGGTGCTGACCCTGGCTCATAATCTGTGTGCGGAATGGTCTATCCCCTCGTTGAAGGCGTTGCTGAACGATTTGACGCTGATTGTGAAGGAGGAGGAGTTTATAAGGAACGAACTGACCCGTCAGGGGCTGAGGGTGGATGTGGTGCCGACTGATAAGTTGCTGCCGAATAATTTGAAGGAGATGGATGATGCTTCCTTGGATTATGACGAGAAGCGCGCGTGCCTGAGTTGCAAGCATGTGTGTTTCTTGTCGGCGGTGGCGTGTGAGTGCAGTGAGTTTAAGGTGGCGTGCTTGAGGGAGGTGGCGTTGTTGTGCGATTGTAATATGGAGGAGCGGTACCTGATGGCGTGGCATAGCATCAGCGACTTGTGGGGGATGGTCCGGCGCGTGGACGACTACTTGAAAGCGCGGCAGAGAGAGGTGGTGAAGAAGGAGAAGGAAGAGGAAGAAGCGGGCGGCACCACCACGAGCGATGGGGAATCGTCGGGTGGCGCGCCGTGAGAGGTGGGGAGGGCGAGAGCAAAAGAAGAGAAGGAGAGTGTACATGTAAAATGACGCGCAAAGAGAACATCTGTATGTGTGTGTATGAGAATTGATTGCCTATCGTGTGTGTCTCTCTGTGTTCCGTATGTGTTTGCCTCGAGAAGAGAAGGAAGGGGGAAAAGACACGAATGGATCTCACCCCCTAGCCCGCCATCGTCCTGGACACCACCAACAAGAGAATTGTGGGGAAAAGAAATAATAATATAAATCGGTCATCACCTGATGCGCTGCTCTTGCTTTGCCTACCGTTCCATTGTCTTTCTATGTCCCTAGTTCTTTCTCATGTCCTGTCTAGCTTAATTACTCTTCTTATTGCCCGGGGCCGTCTCCGCTGCCCCTGCGGCCGTGCTGCCCTCCCGGCTGCTCCGAGTCTTGCTCTTGCTCCCGGGAGGCGTCGAGGGCCAGACCAATCCCGCACCCTCTACCTCGCCTTTGGTGGCCAGCCGGCCGGTGGGCTTGTGCCGCCACTCCCCGTCCTGGTAATTGAGGCTGTCGAGACCCGGAGGGATGCCGTAGGTCTTTTCGTAATCGGCTTGGGAGATGGGCTTGCTCTTGATGGCCAGCTCCACAAAGGCCAGGAGAAAGGAGGCCAGGAAGAAGAAGACGCAGAAGGTCAAGAAGTCGATCTCCATGGTTGTGCGTGTGGCTAGTGGTGGCTGTGTGGGTGTGTGGCGCGGGCGGAGCGGGCGAGGAGAAGCGGAGGCGACGGTTGAGCTGCTTGCTTTGCTTGCTTTGATTTTGAAGGGGAGATGCGCGGCTCTATGTAGTGCGGCAGGACAATGGGATGATGGGTATTAGGATGGTGTGGAGGAGCACGGGTTGATGTATTGTGTGTGTGTGCACGTGACAGGGGGCACAAAGACGTGCACGAACACACGACCTTTGATTTTCCAACGGCTTGCTTCGGCAACGTCTGGTTCAAAAAATGGCAAGAGGCAGGAGGTAAAGAAACAAAAGACCAAAGCAAAACCTTTGTGATTTTACTCAAGTATTTTCCGTTCTTGCATTCTTCTTTTCATCTATTGCTTGCTTTCTGCTTTGACTACCCTCGCCCCCTCTACTCTTTCCCTTCTCCACCCTCACGTCCCACCCCATTCCACCACCACCCCACCCACCCTAAATCTACCGCGTCGTCTTAAACTTCTTCACCTGCTCCAACAACTTCTTCGCCTCGGCATCCGTCTCAAAATGCTTGCGGACCGGCTCCAAAATACTTTTAATCGCCGCCGTCACCGCCGGCTTCAGATCGCCCGGGTGAATCTTCCCACTCCTGTAATCCGCCTCAAACTTCTCATACTCCGTGTACTCCTCACTCTCCCCCCCATGGAACGCAATCACAATCTTATTGTGGTACCCAAACACAATATGCTTCACATAATCCACAATTGGGTTCCCCTCCACCACCTCGGGCGGGCAAAAAGCCTTCTTGATCTTCCTCTTCAGGTCCGCCTCGGAGTCCTCCATAAAAATCGCGCTGTCCGGGTCAGACTTACTCATCTTCTCCTGCCCCTCCTTCAGCCCCATCAACATGTGATGCGACAAAATCACCGGCTTTAACTTAATCTTGACACTATCACAATACTCACGTGCCAACATATTCACCTTCCGTTGATCCAACCCAAGTTGACAAATATCCGCCTTGAGGAAAAACACATCCGCACACTGCATACAGGGATACATCACCTGCGCCGCACTCATCTCCTCCGTGTCCTTCCTCCCCATAATCGTACAGCATCGTTGTATCCTCGCCAAGTTATTTAACCTCGCAATGTCCATCACCCTAGACCAGTACTCATTCGAGTGCGCATTAATTTCCTCGGAGGCCCACAAAAACTCGACATTCCTCATATCCATCCCCACGGCCCGCCAAATCTCAATCATGTATTTACCCACCGTCTGAATCTTCTTCAAGTCCCCCCCCATCTTATTATTCAACAACGCAAACCAATCCGCCACCCAAAACTTGAACACACACCCACACTGCGTCAATTTATTCACGTTAATCGCACGCATCACCCCCTGGGCAATATGCATACGCCCCGACGGCTCAAACCCATCATACACAATCGGATGCGGCTTCTTCTCCAACAACATCCGCAACTCTTCCTCCTGGATACACTCCTCCCCGACGCTTCGCGCTAAGGTGAATTTCTCGTCCAATGGCAGCGTCGAGACGTAGTACTCCTTGCCTTCAATTAACCCGTTCGGGCCCCGCTTGACGCTGCCGCCCACGCTCAGGGATGGCGCGGCTGCTGAGGAAGACGAGGAAGAGGATTTGCTGCCGCCGTTGGTGACCTTGGACGAGGAAGAGGAGGACGAGGAGGAGGGGGCTTTTTGCGTGACTGTGTTGAGGAAGGGGGAGAGGGAGGAAGAGCGGGTGATGATGAGAAGGAGAGTGCGGGACAGGGATGGAAAAAAAGGGCTTGTTCAAGGGCACATGCTCAAGCACGGCTGCAAGGTGCCGCTTGCAGGCGGCAAAGGTCCGAGGCAATGCATGTGCACATCAAGGAGCCGTGGATGAGGAGGGGAGGCGAACGGAGGGGGAGGGGGAGAAGCACTCATTGTACGTACCGCCAGGGACCTCCAGGACGGTGAAGCGCGCCGTGGCCTGCACCGAGAAGCGCTTGTCGACCGACATGATGGGCTGTGTTTGTGTGAGAGAGTGTGTGTGTGTGTGTGTGTGTGTTGGTGTGAGCGCGATGGTCGGTGGAGGATGGAAGAAGGCGGAGCGAAGCAACAGCACGATGATGAGGGAACAAGACGAGGCAAAAGCATTACAATGCAAGCCTCCCAACCGGCCAAACGAAGTGCCGTACGCTGGCACCATTAACACAGCCTGTACTCAACGTAAGCCTGGGCCTTGGGGATCGTGGGGGGTGTGGTGGAGGTGCAACAAAGCAAGGCAGACGTGGAGAAGCATGGAGGACCGGGCGAGCCTCTTCTAAGAGGGGAAGGACAAGGACACGACCCCAAAGGCACAGCAACAAGTCCAAAGAGAAGCAAAACAAAGGAAGTAAGTAAAAGCTTGGGACGCAGGTGCGAGGGCTTGCACAACACAAGGGTTGTGGCCAACAAAGCAAAAGCCAAGCCAACCTCCCCACCCCCTCCCTCCCTCCACCCCTCCTCAAATCTCAATTGAATTCATCATTTGTGCACGGGTTTTCTTTCCCTTTTTTCCTCTCTACTCTTCTTGTCTCAGTCCCTTTCAACCCTACTCGTATAAAAAAGACGCCTTTGCTCTTCCTAGTCGCTACTACTGCCCCAGGCAGGCCCTAAAGCCCCCCTCCCTCCCCCCCCTTCCCACACAAATAACCAAACACACGCTCCTCCCTCCCTCCCTCCCTCTCCCCTTCCTATCCTTCCACATCAATCACAATCTATCAATTTACGGGCAATCCGCAGGAGGTCCATCAGGGATAAACACCTGAATGCCATCCAAATTCTTGGTCAACATCACTTGGCACCCCAACCGAGAGTTGGCCGAGGCCTCCTCCTGCCAATGCTCCTCCAGCAGCTCGTGCTCCTTCTCCGTCGCCGGTTGCTTGTCCTCCACAAAGTCGATCCAGGGGGAAGGGATCTTGACGTGGCAGAAGTGGCAGCAGGGGCCTGTAGAGGATGGATAATGGGGGAGAGAGATGGGTGAATGCGCGGAGAAGCAGAGGGCTTGGGGGCTGGCACCAATCAGGCCGCAATGCTACGCCTATAGATCATTCATGCTAGCGAAGCTACAAAATAAGCAATGCCTTTCTCTAACGCTCCCCGTTTTATCTATCAACGTCCGCGTCATGCAATTCGTCATCGTCTTCCTCCCACACTCACCTCGGCCAAACAAGTCCTCCGTCCACCGTTCCGAATGCTTCCTCTGCTGCTCCGCCCCGCCACCTCCACACCCCGACTCCAACTCAATGTCGTGCATCTGCGCCACGTCCAGCAGGCTTTGTCCCACTCGGCCGGGCACTGTTATCCTCAGACCCTGTTGTGTTCGAATGGGAGAGCACAGGGAGGCGTGATTGACTGATTGGCATTTGGTCCTTCTAAACCCACGGCAAGACCCAGACCCTCCGATCTTCTCTCCTCTCATTAAAAACTCTCCCCACGTACCTCGTGATTGATAAAGGTGACGTTTACAGTCACGTCCTTGACCCAAGAGAGACCTCGTCTGCTGCCCCCGATGCTCCCTACGCCAGCCCCCCTCGCCGCCGCCGCCACTGCTGGCCCGCGGGCTCCCACCACCAGGGCCTGGCGGAGCGCCGTCTTGGCCAGGAGCGTCGATGCCATGGCTGCCTGTGTGTTTGTGGTGGGGTGTGGGTGGGTGTGAGCGTGGGAAGGCAAGACAACATCATCATGCATTGCTTGCGAGGAGGGAGAGAGACAAGTCTGGCTCGTCTGCCTCTTTGTCCTGCTCCCTGCCGCCCACACCACCACCACCACCGAACGATTGGCTTGCGCTCAACCAAGGTGAGACGGAGGGTAGACGTGGCGGGCTTTCGCTCGTGGGAGAGACCTAAAGGCAGCAAAGCAGCTCAAGGATCATCACGCAGCTGCGAAGTGAGCACGGCCCGAGGCTTGATTGCCTTCGTACGCAGCCACAACACGTTCCTTACCCTCCATCTCGCAGCAAAAGCAGCAACTGTGTAGACAACAAAGGTACTTTCGCTTCTTTTTCATTCTAGATTTTTCACTTCTACTTACACCTCTTTATTTATACGACGACGACAACGCCAACGCCACCATCATCAACCCCACCACCATTAACCCTCCTCCCCACCCCCACCCCCTCCTCCCCCCCTCCCTCGCCCTCGTCCTCGTCTCCAACACCGCCTTCTCCAACGTAGCCGCAAACGCATCCAATCCAAATTTCTCCTTCACATGCACATGCCCCGCCCTCCCCATCTCCTCCTTTAACTCCGGCTCCCTCACCAACCGAAGCATCGCCTCCGCAAACCCCCCTCCCGTCCCCTCACACAAAAACCCCGTCTTTCCATCGAGCACTGTCTCCAGCGGCCCCCCCGATGCGACCGCCAAGACAGGACTCCCTGCATACATGGCTTCTAAAGGCACGATCCCAAAATGCTCTCGATCAGGGGTGTAGAGTACAGCTAACGCCTCTTGTAGTAAGGAGGCGCGGGTCGCATCCGAGATGGAGGGTTGGAAGGACACGCAATCGGAAAGACCGAGTTGTTGGGCTTGGGATTGAAGCTCGTGCATGTATTCCTTGTTTTCGAGGACGGCATCGTCGTACCCTCCCGCGATGATGAGGCGGAGGTCCTTTAGTCGGTTTTCTTGGTTGTTGTCTTTTTTGTCTTCGTTTTGTTGGAGGTGGGTGCGGACGAGGGCGAGGGCTTCCAAGGCCAGGCCAATGTTCTTCTTGCGTTCAAATCGATTGAGGGAGACAAAAGGACGCATTCCTGCTGTTGTGGTCGTCGTCGCATTCTTTTTTCCTTTACTTGCTGGTGCTGCTGCTGCTGTTGCTGGCGCTGTTGCTTTGGGTGGCACGAAGCTCTCCAGGTTGATAGCAGGGTAGATCACCGCAGGCGTCGCATGTCGAGCCGGCACATTTGGAAAAGCCTCAGCAAAGACTTGGGCAGTAAATTGACTATTGACCGCGATGAGAGTGGAGGCTCCTGTTGTGCTCTCCTCAATCCAATCCAAAGGAGCGCGATAACACCGTTTGAATACTGAGGCTCGGTCCGTGCACAGGAGCTTGTCGGGGAAGTGGCAGTAAAAGAAGACGGGGAATTTCCATAGGAAACGCAGTAAGGGGACCATGGCCGAGACGCCGTCGCAAAACACCACGTCTATGTGCTCTTCCTGGTGCTGCTGCTGCTGCTGCTTTCTATTCTCTTTCCCGCGGCGGCTCCACCACCACCCTCCGGTCGAGAAACCCACAACCAAGGCCAAATACAGCATGCGAACTACCGCACACAACGCCGTCAACCTGCCTAGGATTTGTCGAGGCAACCAATCCCCAGCCACGCGCACATGCGGTGCCAAGGGACCGTCCCCCCGAGTCTCGGCAAAGCAATGGGTGGGGTCGTGGTGGGTTGTCCACAAGGTGACGCGGTGCCCGCGTTGTTGCAAGGCCACGGCGGCATTGACCACCAGCTGCTCTGCCCCGCCGATGCCGAGGTCGAGGTGTAGGAAGGCGACGTGGAGAGATGAGGATGATGGTGGTGGGGCTGGGGCTGATGAGGAGGAGGAGGAGGAGGCGGGTGGGCGAAGTCCTCGCCTCATTTCTCGAGCGAGCGTGTTGGTAGGAAGGGAAGCGTCTTGGTCTTGGTCTTGGAATTAGGGAAGCGCTGGCAAGACGTCAAAGGCCTGGGGAAGGGAGGACGCTGTTGCTTGCCTGTGTGTATGGGGCGTGGGTTCTTGAATTATACAGGAGAGGAGGAGGGGATGATGGTGGATGATGATGATGCCTCCAGCAAAGTTGACTTTAGATGGGCTGCCCCAAATTCTGCCCACCCACGCCTTTGAATCACACCACACACACGCAGGGGACGACGCACCCGCCCGCTTCATGCCCCTGGCCTAGCCGCGGAGCGTGGTGGCAGCCTCTTTCCAATCCTCCGCTTCACGCACGGGCATCGACACCAGCCAATCCACCGCGCCCCCCTTCCCTTCCCACACACCACAGGACAAAACCGCACGCGCCACGGGCCTTTCCCCCTAGGACAAATGATGCGTGTGGTGCCGCCGCCCGTCATCGTCCGTCGTATCTTCTTGCTCCTTTTCCTCCTCCTCTTGTGCTTTTTGAACCCCAGCAGCACCACCAACGTACCTCCTCCCGATTTTCCCAAAGTCTCCGAACTCCTTGATTGGCTCGCCCAGGCCGTGCACGTCCTGCGAGAAGGGCAGCAGCACCCAGTGCCACACATCCAGCTTGCCGTCGAGTTTGCGCTGGCGCAGGTGGAGGGTCAGGTAGTCAAGAAGCGTGGAGAATGGGAGGATTTGGAACATAGGACCGAGAGGCGATCTCACACACAAGAGCATGAGCTCACCGACGAGGACGACAACACGCACAACGACGGCGAGCAGCAGCAGCAGCAGCAGCAGCAGCAGCAATCAGATGATCTGGACGAGGTGGTGGCGAGGGAGGTACCTTTGCTTCAAGGCTTGGGAAAAGCTTTGTGGAGTACAGCACAATAAGTCCACTTGCCCAGCGAGGCCGTTGCAAAAGTGCAGGCGCTGCTGAACAAGGTGGAGGAAGGGGCGAAAGACTGGCTGAGGGGGTCGGAAGGCATTTCGAAGGTGATTTTCCCTCCGCCAGCCAAGGTGACGCTGGAGGCTGGGGTGACGGTTGCGGAGCCCTTAAATTTCTCCTCTCCTACCTGGCCTTTGGGTGCTTCCTCCTCCTCCTCTTCCTCCTCTATCCCACCTGCCATAAATAACGATTGAGAGAAAGGAGAAAAACGAGAAAGCGAAGGATTAGAAGAAGGAGGTGTGTCGTGGGTGCAGAAGATCAAGGATGCCTGGCGTTTCTTGCAGCGGCTAATGCGGAATCTGTTTCTTGGTGTCGCAGTGTTTGCGATTTTGTATCTGTTAAAAGTCGGGGCGGAAGACACTGGGAAGGAGAAGAAGCAGACGGGGGAGAAGAGGGGGGTAGGGGAGAAGGAGGGTAAGAAGGAGAACGACAAGGAGGAGGTGGAGGGTGGGGAGGGCGAGAAGGAGGAGGAGGGTGTGAGGGGAGACAAGGAAAAGGAGGAGGAAGGGAGGGAAGAAAGGGTGATGGAGACGCCTGCGGAGGAGACTTGTGAGCAGCCGCCGGTGTCGGAGTTGTTGTCAATGTTTGGTGCATTTAAGGGCAGGCGAAGGGCGAGGATGAGGAGGAGGAGGAAAGGGGGTTAGTGGAGGAGCAGCAGCAGATTAAGGGAGGAGAAGATGTGAGGGGGGAAGAAGAGGAGGAGGCGTCCGACAATGAGAAGGAGGAGGAGGAGGAGGAGGAGGAGGAGGAGGAGGAGAAGGCGACGGAGAAGGCGACGGAGAAGGCGACGGAGCGGGCTGAGAAGGACGAGGACGAGGGTGAGGAGGAGGAGGAAGACAAAGAGAGCGGCATGACAACGACGGACGAGCTCCTCCCAGTGACCAGCACCAGCAGTCTTACCACCACAGAAAATGCAGCGGTCGGCGTCGGCGCTTTCCCTCCTCCAGTGTTGCCTTCGTTTGTGTTAGGCGGAGTCGCTCCTTCCTCCTCTGCTTCTCCTTCTTCGTCTTTGCCTTCTTATAGCTTGTGGAA
>Ga0209390_10006903_pt1 | contig 14858 bp, 20 predicted proteins | sample BON01_FD_187212 | JGI IMG/M metagenome (GOLD analysis project Ga0209390, IMG submission 187212) | Freshwater microbial communities from Lake Bonney liftoff mats and glacier meltwater in Antarctica - BON-01 (SPAdes) (version 2) | ecosystem: Environmental > Aquatic > Freshwater > Ice > Glacier... | reverse complement strand
GATTCTTCCCCTTCATCTTTCCTTCGCTCTACCTCCCATATCACTCTGCCTCCTTATCATCATCAAAAAGACAAAAATCGTCTACTCTGCCCACCTCCACTCCAAACTCTTCTATCCCCCCCTCACTCTCACTTCAATCCATCAACATCGCCGCCGGCACCATCATCCCTCCCTCCCTCCCCCTTCTCAACCACCTTGATCGCCGCCTGGACCTTCTTCAAAGGGGCGGTCGTAAAAGTAGTAGCAGGATAACAACTCGAGCCCCAGCGAGGGTGCAACAGAATTTTACAACAACACCCGGCGTTTTGTGTTTTATATATCAGAAGGTGTTCAAACCCCGCGACTTCACTATAAGGCCGAGTGCAATGCGGCGTCATCACAGGCAGGCCCGAGCTAGGGTCAATGTAATCCGCCCAATGCCCCTGGCTGCGTAGGAATTCGCAGAGAGGGCGGGCGAAATCGGCAAAGTACTCAAGGCACCGGTCTTTCTCCTCCTCCACCTCCACGCCGAACCGCACGGTGACCACCCGGGATTTTTGGATGGTCGGGAGGATAAGGCAGCTTTTCCTTCTTTTCTCCCTATTCCTCCTTCTTCTGCTCGCTGGCGACGTCAGTTTCAGTGCTGGGAATAGCGCCAGTAGCAGCAACAGCAGCAGCAAACTCACGCGGCTCGGCGGGCACCCTGGCCTTATCCCCACTGCTGTTCGCACAACTCGTGCTGCTCAATGACAAATAAGGGAAAATGTACCTAACCTCCCTGACCATGGACCTGGTGCATGTATGAATGGAGAGCTCAATCCCATTCATCAGGAGTCGGGGCGCTTCCACCATCCCCAAAGGCTGGGCTCGTCCGGCACCGGCTGGCGGGGCGGGGACGGTGGTGGTGGCGGCGGCATCGGAGGGGTAGAAGCAGATTTTTTCGTTCATACTTGAAGGTGGCCGTGGCAGGATATATAACTGTCTGGTGTGTGTGGGTGGGTGTGGGGTGGTAGAGGTGGTGGTGAGCGCGGCTTGTCTCGTTACTCCAGTTCGTTGTGTTGGCGGCTACAGCTACGTGCGCGCGCTGAGCACCGATGCTCCTCCTCTTTTTTCACGTTCGTTCCAATCGCTAGGCGGGCGGGCAGCATCCTTCCCCACACAAAAATTAATACAGACATTGCTGCTGCACAGTAGACCTAAAAGTCTCCTCTCCTCTCTTTCACGAGGCTAGGGGGACGTGCTGCTCCTGCTGTTGCTGCTTCTCCTCTTCTGACAAAGGCAATTCCACCACCAGCCACGACTGCAGAAAAGCCTTGCGCAACCCCCAGACCATGCCAGCATTCCGAAAGGCCTCCGAATGATTCAGGTACTCCAGCTCTCGTCGCGCATAATTCTCCGCTTCCTGGATACATAAGTTGGGACAGCCAAACGATAGCCCCAACGTGACCGGGCTCAGCACGTAGCCGCAGAAAAAACACATGTGGCAAGGCCAGTACATGACCAAGACATTGTTGACGCGCCCCACCGCCTCCACGAAATCAGCCTCGGCCATCACCCCTGCGAGCGCGGCTGGAAAGGTCTTGTCGTAGGAGGAGGAGACCCCATTAATAAAGCGCAAGCCCGTGGCGCCTAGCAAGGCCACTTCTTTCCGCGGCCGCGCCAAGGACTCGGGCGGCGCCAGCCGCGCAATGTCGTACACCATTTAGGTTTATGCAGAGGCGGGGCGAGATCCAAGCAAGCGCCACGTAAGCGGCAGCAGCTGATGAGGATGCTGGTGCAGCGGCGGGATGGGAGCCTCTATCCTAGACGACGCAGTCTCAGCTTGCGATGGGATTAACTCAGTCTCGATGAATGCCGTCGCCTGTGTATTGTGTAGGTGGGGTGGATGGTAGGAGCGTGAGTGAGCTTTGTGTAGTGTGGTGGATAGGGTAGAGAGGGGCGTAGGCCGCAACGCCACCGATATTCATTCCTCCTCCACCACGCCGAAGCAAACCAGGGCATGCGACTCAGACTCACCACGTCGCCTGCCCCACACACACCACCACAGATCGACAAGCTTGCAGCTGTCCTTGTGCCTGGGACGCTACTGCCACGCCCTTTGCAAGCAAGCAACTGCACCACCACCATCATCCGCTCTACGAGTTCGGCTACTCTCCATCTCAACCAAACTCAGCCCACCTCCACCACACCACCACACAACCGCATCGTACAAAATGCCCTCCATCAAAATCCTCTTCTTTGCCGCGGCCCGGGAGCTGGCGGGTGGCGTGCAGCAAGTCGTGGCGGACGTATTGCCTGCGGCCGATGGAGACGGGGTGCTGCGGCTGGGGGACGTGCGGGCGTACCTGGCCAAGACATTCCCGGGCCTCAGCCCCATCATTGCCGACGTGACGCTGGCCTTGAACATGGAGTACGTGAGCGCGGACTCGGAAGCCACGTTGACGGTGCAGGCGGGGGATGAGGTGGCGTTGATCCCGCCCATCAGTGGCGGGTAGGGGCGCTGCTTTGTTCTATGCGCAAGCCGGGGGAGGGGACCAGTCACACAGCTGCAGCAGTGAGGGTTCGAGGGAGCGCTGGAGGGGGTGTCGCTCGAATTACTGTTGTGCAAATGTGTTTATATACAAGCTCACAAGGCGCTGTTGGATTTTTGTCCGCTTTCGAAAACGAGGGGACTGCGAGGCGACCCGAGAGAGGATCAAAGCGTTGGGCTTCACTTGGCACAAATAAGCCGCCAATTGGGATTTGCCAAAATTGCAAGATACATGAGAAGCATGAATAGCCCTAACCTTGGGCCCTCCTCCCTCCCCAACCTCCCCCCACCCAAACTCACCCAGTGGGACTCCCTCCCTCACAGAGATAAATGACAGAGCACGCCGCCGCCGCCTCGGCCATCGCAGCCGCCAAAGCAGGACTGCAAGCCAAGGCGACCCTAAGGGGATTACTTCAAAGCACGTTGCGTGTGACGATGTCGGATGGGAGGGTAGTGACGGGCCAGTATCAGTGTTTGGATGAACATTTGAATTTCATCTTGCAGGGGGCGGCGGAACGGAGGGTGGTTAGGGAAAAGGCAGGGGCGGAAGGGAGTGTGGAGAGGCAGCAGGTGAGGAATTTGGGGTTGGTGATGCTGCCGGGGAAGCATGTGGTCAAGGTGGAGGTGATGGAGAAGGGTAGGGACCCGATGGAGATACCTCGGGCGGGGAAGGAGGGTGCCGCGGGGGCAACGAAGACGACGTGAGAAAGAGGAGGCATGCGTGTGGAGAAGGAGGAGAAAAAAAATGTGATTTCAAAGAAAGAAGATGTAAACAACCTGTGGAAGAAAGCAATGAAGGGAAAAAAAGAGCTGCGTTTGTTGAGCGCTGGTATGTTCTCGTTCTGTTCTAAAATGAATTTATGACTTTCTTTCTTCGCTCTCATATACAAAAACGCTGCTTTCAGTCTCTATCTTTCTCTCTCTCCTCCTTCATTTTAGCCCGCCAAGCTAAAGGTCACCAGCTGGGGTCATTATTCTATCCGCACTCATTTGCTCTTCCTCTTTCTCTCCATCTCCCTCCTTCTCGCATCGCTTTCCTCAACTTCCTCCCCACCACTCTTCCATCCCACCAGCTCTTCAACCAGCTTCAAACATCAAAACCCTATACATCCTTATATCTACTGACACACTCCTCTTCCTCCCCTCCCATCACTTGACTCAACACGCGCATCCCCCCTTGGCAGCCTCCGCTCCTCCCCGCCCACCCACCGCCACCTTCCCTCCTCCCCCTCCCGCACTCCCTCCACCTCTTTGCATGAACCGAATCCCCACGCTCTCATCCGCGGGGTCAATCACGCCCGTCTCGATTTTTTCGTACACGGCCTCGGCGACTCGCGTGAAGGCCTGATCCACATTCACCCTCGTCTTGGCCGACGTCTCGATAAACAACAAGCCATGTTCACGTGCGAACGCCTCGCCTTCTTCCGTGGAGACGGCCCGACGGTTCTCCCGGTCGCATTTGTTCCCGACGAGCATGATGACCATCTTGTCGCCGCAGCTGCTGGCGTTTTCCCGGAGCTCGGACAGCCAGCGTTCGACGTGGATGAAGCTGTTTAAGGGGAGGGGAGGAGGGAGGGAGGGAGGGAGGGAGGGAGGAAATGTGGTGAGGGTGCTGTAGGTGAACGAATGAAGAGGAACGGAAATCGAAAGACGGAATGTCATATGTGCCAGTACCAGTATGCGAGAGCAAGGAAAAAAGAGATGGACAAGCGAGACGACCAAAGAATTGAGAAGAAGAACAAAAAGCAAGGCCAAAGAGCAAGGATGCGAGCCACCACTTCCCAACAACATCTCTCTCAACACTTACGAGTCCCGCCTTGTGATGTCGTACACCAGAAGGGCACCAATCGCCCCCCGGTAATAACTCCTAGTGATGCTCCGAAAAGTCTCTTGGCCCGCCGTGTCCCAAATCTGTAGCTTCACCTTAACGTTGTCTTGGACTGTCACCAGCTTACTCCCAAATTCCACCCCAATCGTGCTGTTGTGCAACGGCAGGAAGCGCTTATCCGTGAATTGGAGAAGCAGGCAGCTCTTGCCCACGCTGGTGTTGCCGATGACGATCAGCTGCGGGAAGGGTGGGTGGAGGGTTATGGGATGGGGAAGGGAACGGAATGGTGAGTCCACGGCGGCAACATTATGACGGGTGCTCCCGTCGGGGTCTGCAGCACTACCGGCTCTTGGGATCACCATCAGCATGCGAGCAGTCAAGACATGACCTTCCAAAGTGAAGCTAGGAACGCTCACCCCTCCCCGGCTCCCCCGTTCACGTTCCCCATGCCCCCGCCCCCCCACAGGCTCCTTACCTTGATCAACAAGTCGTGCGACATCCCTTCCTTTCGAAACGCTGCCGCGATACGAGGCACAGGCCAAAGGTCAAAGAGGTGGGCAGGCAGATGTACTTGATCGATATGCTCGTGTGGCCGCGGAAGGAATACGCCCTTGGCTGGAAGTTGCGTCAAGTCGAGCCTATTGATGAGCCGTCCGACTTGCGCGTAGAGCGTGAGGCGCTTCGTTCAGCTTGCGGGCGGGCTTGCCTTGCCTGTGGTTGATGTGGTGGATGGGGAGCTTGATTGTGAGAGCTTGTCGAACTGGACCAGACCAAGCGCACGCCCCAACGCCCCTAGGTCTTGGACACTTGGAGCTGTGCTGAAACTTGTATCGGATGCCTGTGGTAGTGAGTGATGGTGTACATAGCGTGAGGGCTTTGGAACGGCCTGCGGGGCGTGAAAGAATGCGTCGGCATACATTATCACGCCGTCCGACTTGCGCGTAAAGGGTAAGGCGCTTCGTTCAGCTTGTGGGCTGGCTTGCCTTGCCTGTGTTTGATGTGGTGGTAGTGGATTGGGAGCTTGATTGTGAGGGCTTGTTGTCAAGGGGGCATGTCATCATCCGTTTCCGTGCGTTGCTGGGATCATCATCATCGCCACGCCCGAGCTTCCGTGTGTCGTCTGTGCGTCAGGCTCCTCCTCTTGTTGCCCCATTACACCAGGACCCGCGTATGTTTTGATCCTTTTTAAAGCACAAGGTTGGGACTTTGACTCTTTGTCTTTGCAGCGCCGGTGTTGTACCGCTCAACCCCAAACCTTGGTCTCACATTCTCGTCCGCCCACTCATCCCACGTCACAGCGCCGCGCAAAAGAAGCAAGAAATGATGGCCACCAACACCACCACGCAGCTCAAGCCGGAGGAGGACGTGGCGGGACCTTTCCTGCCCGACGATGCCGTGCTCATCCGCGACCTCAACTTCAGCTACGGGGATCGCCAGGTAAGGCACAAGGGGCAGTCAAGGGGGCTTTAGCTCGGCCCGGGAATCGGCACGTGCGTGGTGGTTGGACAGACTTGAGGCATGCCGCCTGCCGCCTGTCTCACCGCGTCCCCGTACCCGCTTCCTCCCCCCAACCACAGGTATTAAAGGGCATCAACATGCGTCTCAAGAAGGGCAGCCGGTACGCACGAGGATGGAGTGGAGAGGGGCGTAGGGTTGGTGCTTCTTTTTTTTGCGTGTCCACTTCTCGAATGACGCAATACGTCACTCCCTTGCTACCACCCACTTTTTGGGGGGAAAGTGGTCAGGACTCTCCTCCGTGCTCGCGTAGGCATTGTCGCTCCGCTTGCACGGATTCCATTACACAACTTGTCTGTGTCGTGACCGTGGTGTGTGTGTTGTGTTGTGTATGTCCGACCTGTCCAGTGAATACTCACATTCCTCCCTTTTCCCCCACCCCTCCCCACCTCCACAGCTGCCTCCTCATTGGCGCCAACGGCGCCGGCAAGAGCACGTTGCTCCGTATCCTGGGCGGGCGGCACTTGACCAAGCCCGACGAGGCGGTGACTGTGCTGGGCATGCACGCCTTCCGCGACACGAAGCTGAACCTGATTCGCGCCTACATGGACACGGACTGGGGCATGCGCACCGTGGCCTTTGCCGGCTACGGGGTGCCCTTGCAGGCGGACATCCCCGTGACGGGCATGATGAGCAAGTTGCAGAGCCAGCACCCGGAGCGACGGAATGAGCTGTTGGAGTTGCTGGGGATTGACCCCGAGTGGAGGATGAACCGCGTCTCGGACGGGCAACGACGACGTGTCCAGTTGTTCTTGGGCTTGGTCCGGCCGTTTGACATTCTGCTGCTGGACGAGGTGACCGTGTCCTTGGACGTGGTGGTGCGCCAGGACCTGCTGCGGTGGTTGCGGAAAGAGACGGAGGAGCGGGGGGCGACCGTGTTGTACGCCACGCACATTTTCGATGGCCTCGACGACTGGCCTTCCCACTTGCACTTTATGACCAACCAGGGCAAGACGGGCTGGCAGGGCAAGTTGGAGGAGCTGGACCACTACCAGGAGCTGCGCAAGGCCGGGGACCCGGGGCCGTTATTGCGGATTGCCGAGAAGTGGTTGCGCACGGAGATTGAGGAGCAAAAGCGACAGAAGAAGCAGGAGAAGGAGCTGGGGGCACAGGCGCATGACGACAAGCTGGCCCGGTCCACGCTGTCGGGAGGGGGGTACGCGGCAGGAAGAATGTATGATGTGTTTCACGAGATGAAGTAAATTAGGTAATGGTGGGAACAACATGACGAGGTAAAGGAAGACCGGAGTGCGTGACAAGGGAACAAATAACAAAAAGTATTATCGCAGGATAAATCATCGCACGCAAGACACACGGGAGAACCACCTCTGAAAAGGAAAAGATGAAAAAAAGAAACAAACAACAAAATAACGCAGACAAAATGAAAGAAACTTTTTGTACCAAAAGAAAATGTTGAGTGGGTTAACTACTACTACTACTACTACTACTGGGTTTCCTTCTTGGAGACGGCCCATGTGAGTGCGCAGTAGAGACGTCCAGATAGGCAGCCTTGTCGTCTTGGACAGGGAAGGGAAAAAATACCTACATGCAGGAGCTCAAAATCCCTTATTGATGACAATTTCAAGGTGGACACCTAGTGCAAATGCTGTCGAAGAGGTGTATTTTCTTCGTGCTTATGGTGGGGGTGGGGAGGTTGGCTTGGGTCGCCACACCAAAAAGACAACAACAACAACAACACCAAAAAGACCACAGACACGCCACTGTCACAAACCCCCTCCCTGATCCACCCCAACAGGCACAAGCGGGTCGACATCCGCCTCCTGCATGCTGCTGCCAGGCCCTGGAAAGTCTGCCGTCCTTCTTATAAATCGTCCTCGAGTCAGCAGCCTCATCATTACGACGGCTGCCCTCCACACAGTCTTGGCCCTCGCTTGCGGCGCCTTTCAGCATCGACCCTTCATCCGAGCCCGTCCTGCCATCACCAGCACGCTTCTCCGCATGTCCTCATTCTCGACTGCAGCGGAGGGCTCTTCCCCACCCCCATTCTCCGGGCGCAAGGTTCATCAATCTGCCCTCGCCCTACTTCCCGATGCCCAGTCTCCACTCTACTCCGCTATCCAAGCAACCAGACGGACGCACGACAAGCACTTCAAACGCTGGCCACCACACGTCAATATCCTCTACCCCTTCGTGCCCGAAGCTGAATTCGAGGCGGCGGCAGAAGTCTTGCATCAGGCCTTGATGTCGTTTGCCCCGGAGGATGACTGCACCATGGCCCGCGTGGGGTTCTTCGAGCACGGCAAGTCCTCTTGCACGGCCTGGCTGGCTCCGCAAACCTCGGCAGCAGCAGCTGCAGCAGGAACCGCCGCAAATGTGAGCGGGAAAGACCTTCGCCCAACGCCCCATCCTGGCATCGTCCAGTTGCAAACCGCTTGCCAATCCTCGCTCCCACACTGCAACGATCTGACGGCTTCATTTGGGGGACGGTTCACGCCACACCTTTCCCTCGGCCAATTCTGCACCAAGGAGGACGTGCAGAAGTTCATCGGCTCGCTAGGATGGGTAGCGCAGCCTTTCCCTGTGCGTAATGTCTATTTACTAGCCAGGGAAGGGCCAGACGACCCATTCAGTATCCGGTTCATCGTTCCCTTGGGTGGCCTCGGCCAAGTCATCAAAGTCGACCCTCCTCCTTCTTCTGCTCCTCTTCCTCCTTGCGCGGCAAATGAGATGACGACCGGCAGCACAGCGATGACGGACACTGCCACAAATACGACGATGGCTGCAACGCCTCCTCTTCCTCCGCCGGACGTGGAGGTGAACGGAAGCTTGCTAGAGGGTGGGGGTCAGATCTTGCGCGTCTCCGTAGCCCTTGCCACGTTGCTCCGCAAATCCCTACGCATCCATACCATCCGAGCAGGACGAAGCAAGCCAGGCCTGCAACCGCAGCACTTGGCGGGGGTCAAGCTGGCTGCCGAGATCAGTAAGTCGCAGCTCCAGAACGGGGTCATTGGCAGCACCGACATCAGCCTTTATCCCCCTCCTCCTGTCGCCTCCTCCCTTCCAACGCGGCGTGAATTCCAGGCAGACCCAGGCACGGCAGGCAGCGTGACGTTGCTCTTACAAGCATCACTACCTCTCCTCGCCTTTTTCTCTTCCTCCTCTTCCTCTACCTCCGACCCTGCCTCGCCTCCCCCCATCAAACTTACCCTCTGGGGTGGCACCACCGTCTCCCATTCCCCCTCCATCGACTACTTCGTCCACGTCACCGCCCCCCTCCTCGCTCGCATGGGCCTGCACACCCACACCAAGATCATCCGCCGAGGCTACTTTCCCCGAGGCGGAGGGCAGGTCGAAGTGAGCGTCACGCCGCGGCAGTCCTCCCCTCTGACCCCACTCCTCCTCACGGACCCCGGCCACCCGACGCGCGTCCTGGCTTTTATCGCTGGGATTGTCAACGCGGGGGGTGTAGTGCAGCGACAGGTAGTGGAGGGACTGGAAGCTACGCTGACGACGGTGGTGGAAGAGGTGTTTGAACAGCCCTTGTCGGTGGAATTTCAGGGTAATGTGTGGACGCAAGAGGCTCCTCACGTGCAGCAGCAAGGCCAAGGAGGAGGTGGAGAAGGCGGGGGAGGGCGGGAACGAGGGTCGAACAAACGTGCCCGGACCAGGCCGAAGCGGGAGGTGGTGCACGTGCTGTTGGTACTGGAGACGAGCACGGGCTGTCGTTTGGGCGCGGACGTGTTGCTTGAGGACTTGCGACGTTTCAATAATGCAGGTGGTGGTGGTGGTGGTGGAATGGAGAGTGGGAAAGAGGACAAGGCCGAGCAACGACGCGTCTGCCACACCCTAGCCAGTACCCTTCACAAGTACCATACTGCGGGAGCGTGCGTGGACGAGCACACGCTGGATCAGCTCTTAATTTACATGGCATTGGCCGAAGGTACTTCTCGCGTGCGTGGACCACCTCAATCAATGATCACCTCGGAGCACGTGGCCACCGCCATCCACGTCACACAACAGCTCCTGGGCGTCGCATTCAGTAGCACGGTAGAGGATGGGAAGGAGGGCACGGTGGTCATCGAGGTGGCGGAAGGGCGGGCTTTCATGGGAGCAGGTGGCGGTGGGGATGTATAGTGAAATTGACGTGCGTTTAACGCGCGATTTGCGTCAATGAGCTAACGCGGACCCTGATTAAAACTAAAGTGCGTCGGAATTGTAGGGCTTCGACTACTCAAAAGCGAGTTTTTCTTCGATGAGGAGACGCGCGAGGGTGGGGAGGTTAAAGAAAGCAAAAAGTCAATCTCTTACCAGCTCAAAATAGCAAAGCAAATTGCAGTTAAATCTCTCAGCCACCTTCGACCTGGACAAACACAAGGGACTGGCAAATTTTCTTGCAATGTGGTTCTTGAGTTCTTTTGGGGTCGTATGCTACGAATCGTAAAGAACAAACCTCCCCACGAAGCAACTTGATGTGCTTGCACCATCTGTTTGTGGTTTCCATCGAGCTTGCATGCAGCATCACCAAGACAACCACGACGGGGAAATGTCGTGGGTGATGTTTACAAGGGAAGTGACCAAGAGAGGGTGGTCTTGTTGCGGCGTTGGGACGTGGTTGGTCCTTTACAACGGGACATACCACGCGGCCTGGCAAACGTTGTGCATGTCTCATTCCGATCATTATTATTCATCTTCCTCCCCGGCCTTACTTCTTGCATGTCAATTAGCACTTCCATTTAGGAGGTTGTGGCCTCGACGCTGCCTCTGTCTGTAGGCACGGTATGTCCTGCTGGGATAAGTGCCACGCAAGGGGGCCTCGAGCATGCCCAAGATGTTTTTTTGGTTCAGCCGGCAGGTCGGCGTGTGTTGCTTCTTCCTGCTCGTGCTAATGGCCACCTCAACTCCGGGACCCCGACTGCAGTATTCTAACCGACCTTTCCCACCCCTTTACACTCACAGGACCAGGACGCGTACTACTCGTCCGCAAGCAACATCCGCCGGGGCACGTCGCCGTCTGCTCACATACACCGAACTGGCAGCACTGCATCACTTCTCCCTCTAGAAGCCATGCCCTCCTCCCCATCGGACCACGGCTACTTCATGCTCCTCCCAGATGGACCTTTTTGGAAGAGCGAGGATGTCAAATCAATGCAAGGCTTCATGGACGAGTTCAATCGTCGAGCTGAGGAAAGCGACAGCCCTGAGCTCCTGCGCGTATTCGAAAAGCTCGTCGAGACTTTGGGCGTCGAGACGTGCTCCGCGGCCCTGGAACGAGTGAAGGAGCAACGCCAGCAACATCAGCAGCAGCAGCAGCAGCAGCAGCATTTACCAGGCTACAAGAGCAACATCAACAGTGCCACGGCCTCCAGCACCTCGGCTTATCCGATTATGGCAGCAGGTGCGTCTTATAGTACCCATGCCCGTCCTTGTCAATTCGGCGCCGCCAGGAGCGGCCCACCTTCGCCTCGGGCGACCCAACATGCTGTCTTTTTAAGGCCTCCCGCTCATTAATCCTTCTGTAACTCATTTCTGCACTGTTGATAGTGTTCTGAAACAAATCGTTATGCTCTTTGGCAATCACTCCCCTGAAGACCCAACCACTCTCACTCACCACCTGTTTATGTCCCACTTTCCCTCCCGCCACCACAGGCACGCGCCACGAGCAACACAACGGAGACCACATTGGCCAAGGCATGCAAGCGGCCGAGGCGCTACAAACCCTCATGACGAGTCACGTGGGAGGAAAAGGCCTCCGTTCTCCTGTGGCTGCAGACGAGCCGGAAGAGATGGGGGCCGGGAACGACGGCGGCGGCAATGGTGGTGGTACGGATGCCTTTCACTCCGGGACCGGTCCCAGCGAAGGCAGCCCTTCCCATTCTCTTTCGCTCTCTCCGCTCGGCAACAACAACAATAATATCAACAACACCAACCCCTCGACGGCCGCCATGGACCTGCTGCCGCTGCAGCCACAAGCCACCATGTATGGTCAAAGCGAGGGCGCCTCTGCCCCTTCGACCGAGGACTCTTCGCCCAGCACCTTTGCCACCACCACCACCACCACCACCACAATTCCTAGCAGCAACGGCAACCCGCCTGCCGCTCTTATTCCTCCTGCCACGCTGTCCTGGGCCGGCGTCCCCCCCATCCCGGCCACCCTCCCCTCCCTGCAACCCCCGACCCTCCGGATGCCCATCCCTCCCATCGCCTACACCTTCGAGGGCGTGACCCGGCATTTCGCCACCACCGCGGGAGGGAACGGGACTACGGAGACCGCCGCCGACTTTTCCCACACCGTCAAGCCCGAGATCTTTCCAGCAGCAGCAGCGAGCCGAAAACGCACGCGTTCCTCCTCCGCACCCTCCTCGGCCCCGGCGCCGGCAGCAGCAGCAGCAACAGCAGCAGCAGCAGCGGCAGCAGGTCTAACAGTCACCACCTCTCTCGCTGCCGCCGTGGAGGACGGCTACATCCCTACCCCCCGCAACGACGGTCCGTGGCACTACCTGGGCACTCTGCCCGCGTCCTCCTCTCCTTCTGCTTCCTCTGCAGCTGGCGGTGGTGGGGGAGGAGGAGGTGGAGGTGGAGAAAGGGAGGCCGGCGGCGGCGGCGCCGGAGCTGCAGCTGCCACAGCGGCCAGCACTGGGAGTGCCTCGAGTAGAGGGAGCGACGATGAAGGGACCAAGGCCCGGCCTGCCGCCATGAATTTTGGCAGGTATGGCGACCACTTGCCCTACAACGGCCGCAAGGTGTGTCGGGTCAAGGGGTGTGACGGGAACCAGCGGTGGCCGGACTACTTGTGCGGGCAGCACGGGGGGGGGCGGTGCCGGTGGGAAGGCTGCACGCTCTTCCATCAGGGGATCAACAGCATGGGCTTGCTCTTGTGTGGCAAGCACTGCAAGGCCGTTGGCGCGACGTATCGCCGCCCGCGTGGGGCAGCCACTTCGAAGGCAGATGGGGGTGGGGGTGGGGGTGGTGGGGGCGGTGGTGGGGCCAGTAGCAGCGTCGCCCGCAAGCGCAAGTAGGGTGGAGGTGGCAGCGGCGAAAAGGACGACGGGGAGAATGAAGGCATTGAAGCTTTATATAATATTAACGACGAAGGAGAGCGACAGGAATGGAGAGAATTTTGGAAGGTGGTGCAAGAGAAGATTGTTTTCGATTGGGTTGGATACCGACCTCTTTATGTATGTATCACGACAAGCATTTTTGCCTGCATGCGAACGTGCGTGCTTGGTGCACAAAAGACGGTAGTGTTCTCTATTGCTAGGTTACAAATCGGCCGACTTTTCCAAATAAATGTCAGCTCGTAAATGTCGCAAAGACACCAGAAATACATTGTGCAATCTCACGCAAAGCGACAAGCAGACAATTGGTAAAGACAATCCCTCACAGAAGACTTTATCAGAATTGGAATGCAAACAAACAAAGAAACAAAACCCACAATGTTGACGCTGTCATCTGCGGTTGAGCTCTCCCCGTCTCGAGGTGAGAATGATGGTGGGTACTCTAAGTTTACGAGGTGTGCTTCTCTTATTTTTTGTACTTTGGATTTTATGTTTGTAGCTGTCTCTTTCTCTTTAGCGGCGCTCATAAGAAGCGATGGAAGTCACGCACTGTGCTCTCCTTCTATTTTCAGAACTGAGCCACCATCGTCCGGTTTTGGTCAATGTATACTGCTTCTTTTCCTTTTTTACCTCGACACCCTTGACCTCGCAGTGTCATTATAAGCGCGCCCGCGGCCTCTCCGGGACCAACCCCTGCACCTTTCCGCATGCCGCAAGAAAATCCACGCACAACCTCTCCGCCCAACTCGCCGTCTTGGCTTGCCCTCCCCAACCGATATGTCCCCCCCTGGTGGTGGTTACAAGGATGACGTTCGGGTTCGTGCTCGCCTTGCCAACTGTATGCTCGAGCGCCTCCCGACTTACGAGGGGGTCGTCCAACGCATTGATCCCTAACAACGGTACCGCCACCCCTTCAATGTACTCAGTGCTTGAAGCCGTGGTAAGGTAATGTTCCAAGTCGCGCCAGCCGTTCAGGGGCACCGTCACGTTTTCGTCCAGCTCACGCAAAGTGGTCATGCTCTTCAACGGCCGTCTTAGCTCCTTCAGACGGTCAGCCAATTGTGTGTTGTGTCGGCGCACGTACTTTTTGTATTCGTGGGCCACCAGGATGGAGTAGATCCAGGCAGAGATGCGACGGAGGCTCCGGGGCTTGCTCGTGTAATGGAGTGATTCGATATGAGGATGAAATGCCCACGGGTTAGAAATGGCGACGGCACCAGAGATCTTGCCCACCGCTCGAGGCCCTTCTTCGCCCAAAAATTTAACCATGATGTTTGCGCCAAGGGAGAAACCCACCAAGAACAAAGGCGCGGTGGGAAAGCGAGCACGGATCGTGTCGACGGCCAGAGCGACGTCAACCGTGTTGCTTGCGTCGTAACATTGCGGTGACGACAGGGACAAGGAGCCACAGCCTCTGTAGGTCATGCACACGGCACGCCACCCTCTTTGAGTGCAAACCACGTGGGCTAGATGACGCATGTACGGGTGCTGCCCGCTGTCGTTCACGCCGTGAAGGAGTAGGACGATGGGCCGCGTCCGCAGGTCCTCACGTAGGGCTGCCACGTTCTCCGTCGCCCCCACTCGCTCGCTGTACCATTCCAATGCAAAGTGGCCCCCATCGTCCGTATGCACGAGTTCGCGGGTGCACGGCAGGCAGGGGGGATGGGGCCTTAGATAGCCGTGCAGCGTGGCGACGTGACCATTGTGCGTCGCCCAGGTGCTTTTGAACGCTGACGACGCATCCAGGCTTAATAATGCCATGATGGTTTCCGTCATCTCTGTTCGTTGTGCATGCACCTGGATCTCATCTTTGCTCCTCCAATAGTACAACGCAGCCAGCAGGCTCAGCAACAAAGCAACCGCGGCTTTGCGACTCCGCGGCATCTGATTTCCTTTCTCGCGCAGGTCTTCTAACAAGCCGCGCATTTTTTCCCCATTGCGGCTCAGCCAGGCCACCGCCACACTGCCAGGGGACGTGGACGAGGACGGG
>Ga0209390_10006901_pt1 | contig 14867 bp, 14 predicted proteins | sample BON01_FD_187212 | JGI IMG/M metagenome (GOLD analysis project Ga0209390, IMG submission 187212) | Freshwater microbial communities from Lake Bonney liftoff mats and glacier meltwater in Antarctica - BON-01 (SPAdes) (version 2) | ecosystem: Environmental > Aquatic > Freshwater > Ice > Glacier... | reverse complement strand
TCAGCATTCACTTTGTCAGAGATCGATCGGATCTGACGCAAAGCGTATAAGGAATCAAAAGTATCGGCTTTAGCTACTTTTAGATTGTTAGTTATACTGATAAATGAGCTGAGAGTATCACCTGCAAAAACAATTACGATCGCCGTAGTACCAAGCAATAGTAAATTTAATATTCGGCGTATTCGCTGATATGAAAATATCTGAACGATCGCCGAAATTACTATCTGAACTAATCCTATAATTACAATCAGTAACGATCGAGATCTACAGCGCAATGATAATATTTATCCTAAGTTGCTACCTATTGAAGTGCCAATAATTGTGTCTCGAAAAGGTACTCTACTTGCCTATACCACCGTATCGTCCGGTCGGGTTCCCCACTGGTCTATCGTCGGCTCGCTGACTATGGGTTCCCCGCCCAGTTGACCATGGAACGAACCCAAGCTGGGAAACAAGCGAAATTTATGTGCGTGGCATGCGGGGAAGCTGCCCCCACAGAGATCCGCGCCCCTATTTCCGCAAATCATGGCACATGAAGTAGAGTTTGCCGATCTTGATTCGCTACGCGGACTGAAATATTAGTACAGCTTGAGACGGACTTTGCACCACTAGTAGCGGTTTCGATCGCTGAGAGTATTAGTAATAACTTTGGTTATTTATCTAAGATTTTAGATTGGGTATTTAGCCTAGCAGATATGTAGCACTAGTTACAAAAGTTATAAATCTTAATAGAAATTCTCATCAAATTATTCTAAGCTAACTGGTTAGTGGATATATGTATACGGATTTTTTTAATATGACTTCTAATCTAGCTACTAAACTGCGTGAGGGCACTAAGAAATCTCATAATATGGCTGAGAACACTGGCTTCATCGCCTGTTTCCTCAAGGGGACTGTTGAGAAAAAATCCTACCGCAAGCTAGTTACCAATCTCTACTTCGTCTACTCAGCGATGGAAGAGGAAATGCACAAACGCGCCAGCGATCCGATTTTATCTAAAGTATTTTTCCCCGAACTCGATCGCAAGGCTGCGCTAGAACAAGACTTAGCCTTTTATTATGGTGCCAATTGGAAGGAGCAAGTAGCTCCCTCAGAGGCTACCAAAAAGTATATCGCCCGCATTCATGAAGTCGCCGATCGCGACCCCGCACTGATGGTAGCACACCTCTACACCCGCTACTTAGGCGATCTCTCTGGCGGTCAAATCCTCAAAAAAATTGCCCAAAACGCGATGAAACTCAATGACGGCGAAGGAACAGCGTTTTATGAGTTCGCGCAAATTCCTGATGAGAAAGCATTTAAAAGTAATTACCGTCAAGCGATGAATGAATTACCCATCGACGAAGCTAAAGCTGATGAAGTCGTTGAAGAGGCTAACGCAGCATTTGGACTAAACATGATTATGTTCACTGAATTAGAAGGTAATCTCATTAAAGCGATCGGTATCCAATTATTCAACCTCCTAACTCGCAAACGCAATCGCAACAATAACGAACTAGCTACTGCTGAGTAAGACCGAGGGACTGGGCGACTAGGATCTAGCGAAATCAGGGAACTAAGAACTAATTATAGTCCCGATTCCCCTCGCCCCTTAAAGCCTACAGCCTAACCCCTAATTCAAACTCACTCCATCGCCGACAGATCTGTTGATGACAGTCTAGCGGCGAAATTTTTAGGCGTTGACACCAGCCGAGATCTAGATTCGAGCTAGACTCGATCGCAAAAATTAGCTCTGTCTGCGGCTGATAATTAGTAACAGCAGCTAAAATGGGATCGATCGCTGAAGTATGCACCAGCCACTCCTGCAAGTAGATGAGTAACTGCGGCTGAGGGATATAGCGAAAATTGAGACTGGGTTCGAGATTGTCTCCCCAGTGTAGGTCAGAATCGTCGAGGAGATCCACCTCGCTACTGATGACTACTACCCCTCGATCGAGATTTAGATAACCTTGCCAAGCCTGATAGCCAATCCAGAGGAAGTTTTGGGTAAAGAAATTAGCGCGGCGGGAGCGATTATATTGCCGCATGGGTACGAGTGGGGGTAGTGAGGGGCGGAATTTTGGCGAGGATGCCTTGCTTGAGCGGTGCGGGACGTTCTCCCCAAGGTAATGATCCAGTGGGATGCTGATAGTATTTTTCAGCACAGTCGAGAATATTACTGAGCGGGATACTCGGATCGTTGGTAGGAATATCACCAAACAAATATGTATGCTTTCCAGCCGCTGCAAAGGAAATCACACACGATCGACTACAGGCACTCATACAACTTACAGATTGAATCGGAAACTCTGTCGCTAATTCCCACTTTTGGTGCAAAGCTTGGAGTTGCTCTAGTAGCCGTTCGCCCTCGCTCGTACCTACGCGCTGACCATCTTGCCACTTACTACCGCAAGTGGTACAAACAAATAAACAATGTTCTGGGTTCACCTAATACCTCGTAGGTTAATTGACCGATATGTAGCTTCTGGCGGGCATTCTGACTCAATCGACGCTGATGCAGACGATTTACAGTTGCGGGACAGTGCTGGATTTTCACCAGGCTTTCCCCATTACTTTGAGTGACTGTTCCCCACTCAAACCAGATCGAATTTTTATTATACAGGTTCTGAGATCGCTTGCAAAAATCGATAGTGCAGACTCTAGTCTGAAGCATCAATTCTCAATGCTGGAGTATAGCAGTCGCCACCGCCATAGTAGGATCTGAGCAGAAAGCAGAGTAAATACTTTAAGCCATTTAGCTTAATAACACTCGGCTATACCCAATCTGGAATTTAAATTTCAGAAGTCGTAATGAGAGTGCATCAGTGACAAGTTCAGGCTGAATGAGGTGACGGTTATCCGGTCTACCTTCAGATTTCAAAGATTAGTACCATGTCAATAAGTTGTTACAAAAGTTGATATAAAAACTTTGAGTTAGTAATTAACCGATCGATTGCTCACGGAATTTAAACTGCAAGTAGCCAGGGGCTAGGTTGTGATTGTCTATGAGCTGGTCAAAATTCCAACTGTTCATACTATTAACCAACCAAAAACATGTATAACATCGACAGAAACAATCCTTTTGGCGAAAATGTTCCTGCGCTAGACATGGCTCTCCTGAGTAAATTAATCGGTCAACAAGCTCCTTGTCGCCCAATTTTAGAGCATAGTGCCATTCTTGGCTGTGGCTATGTGGGCAGCGCATTAGCCGACTATTGGCAAGAGCAGGGACACTTTGTCACGGGGACAACCACCAGCGCAGAACGAGTTGTCCCGCTTTCGGAAATTGTCTCAAAAACAGTCTTGATGAAAGGTAATGACCTCGAGGCTATAGACTCACTGCTTGAAGGTCAAGATACGCTAGTAGTAAGCGTTGCTCCCACAGGTTTCCAGGAAGTAGATGAATCAACTTATGAAACTACTTACCTCACTACTGCGAAGAATTTAGTTACAGCTTTGAGCCAAGCTACTAACGTCAAACAAGTTATTTATTTGAGTAGTTGCTCTGTCTATGGCGATCGTCAGGGAGAATGGGTAGATGAGACTGCCCAAATTCATCCCTCGGAACACAAAAGTCAGGTAATTGATGATGCTGAAAAAATCATCTTACAGGCAGCTAATGAACACCAAAAAGTTTGCGTGTTAAGATTGGGCGGAATTTATGGCCCCGAGCGAGAGTTATTGAGTATGTTTGGCGGTTTAGCTGGGATGACGATGCCAGGCAAAGGGGATCGCTTTATCAACTGGATTCACCGTGATGATATCATCAGCGCGATCGAATTTGCGCGGTTAAACGAGTTGAATGGAATTTATAATCTAGTCGATGACAGCCAGCTTACAATCAAAGAACAAGTCAAACGAGTCTGTTCCTACTATGACTTGCCACCAGTCCATTGGGATACCTCCAAATTGAGTGTTCAGCGCAAAAGCTTACAGGTCAGTAATCAGAAGATCAAAGCAGCAGGATACGAGCTAATTCACCCCCAACTTCTTGTCTAAACAACCTGGCTGACTGACACAAGTGCCTCAAATCAAAGCAGGGCAAGAGAAAAGGGTAGAAGAACATAAGATGTATCCGGCTAGTTCGACTAATTGTGAAATAGTTTGCCAAAAATATGTTAGTTTAGAGAAACATCTCTTTTTAGTTGTGTCTAACTTGCCTGATGTCCATTCCAGCATTCAATGAATTTGGTTATCTACCACCAGGGATTTATGAGACTTCTTGGCTCGAATTCATGAAACGCTTCGCTATTAATCCCCAGCGACAGCGATTAGCAGCGGGTTTAGCCGCAGCCATCCGAAAGTTAGGCATCGCAGGTTGTCGCAGAGTCTCGATTGGTGGCAGCTTTGTCACTAGCAAAGAACATCCCAACGATTTTGATGGTTGGTACGAAAGCTTTGGTTTGGATCTCAACATTCTCGATCCGCTGTTTTTGGAAGATGTCGAGTCTCAAATGGAAGTGTTTGGGGGCACACTATTCAGCCCGCCTAGCTACGAAGGATTTTTTCAAACAGATCGAGAGGGACGACCGAAAGGTGTGATTGTCTTAGACCCCAAGGAAATGATTACTGAGCAAGGAAGACAGCGATGATTCAAAATGAACGTCAGTATCGAATCACTCAAACTAAGTTACGAGAATTCGAGCGAGAATTAGCAGATATCGACCCTCAAGATCCTCATCTCCACCCCCGCCAAGTTGTTGGTTGGACGAATAGTTACAATTTGACAATTCGCCAATTGAAGCAAGAACTAGCTGAATACGAGCAACTCAAAAGTGGTAATATTTTAACGTTTGTATTGGGTTCGCTTAACGATCTACCTACTACGTTAATTAAGGCAAGAATCGCGGCAGGGATGACTCAGAAGGAATTGGCGGATAAAATTGGAGTGCGAGAGCAACAGATTCAAAGGTATGAAGCTAGTCAGTATAGTTCCGCTAGTTTCGATCGATTGCGATCGATTGCTACTGCTTTGAATATTGAAATTACTCAAGCAGTCATGCAAGTTCAACAGGTATAATTTGTGTTTTGGCAAGTGCGATCGAGCCAATAAATAGCGATCGCGTTTATCGAAATAGATCGATTATAAAATGAATTCAAATCCTTGATCTGTCTTGATTTGAAGTAGTGGGCAGTGCCCACCCTGTCAACTGTACTAGGCTATAGTCGGTAAGCCGACTATGGGTGACAAAAGCCAGACAACTGTCAAATATTTAATCAACCATAATCAAAATCTAATTGTTAACTATGAATATTTCCACCGGACTTAGCTTTGAGCAAGAATTCAATTTAAGAGTTTATCAACAAGAGGTCGAGCATCTTGACTTACCAACGGTGCAAGACCTTTTGCTGGAAGTTGTACGGCAATCTATGGTGAAAGAAAATCTATTTAAGGAACTAATTAAGAATGGTATTTAGTTTCTAGCTAGTCCTAGTTTATAGTTTATTTGCACTGCAATGCTAGAGTGGTTTTAGAGTGGGGATACCGACAGCACGAGGATAGTAGGGATGTGTATCGGTAGTTTTGTGTAGCCAAATACAGTGGCGGATACTATCACTGATGGGAGTTGTAAATCGATCGATCTTACTAATCTCACCCCCTAGTTTTGCGACTGCCAGCTCTAAACTAGTAGCTTCCTCGTCTGTCCAATTGCCACGATAGAGAATTGCCGTACCGCCTACTTTTACTAAAGGTAGGGTATATTCAGCACAAACATTTGCCGATGAAACAGCTCGAATTAGTGCGAGATCGTATTGATGGCGGTGCTGCCTTTCCTGTCCCAAAGCTTCGATCCGACTAACTAAGGGATGAGTATTAGTTAAGCCAAGTTCTGGGGCGATATATTCGACAAATCCGACCTTTTTTGCAGTAGAATCAACTAGAGTCATCTGCCAATCAGTTCTGGCTATCGCTAGTGGTAAGCCAGGGAAACCTGCACCAGTGCCGAGATCTATTACCTTCAGCTCCAGCGGATTATTAATTAATTCACCAATACCTCGGAGGGAATCCCACAAATGTTTTTCCCAGAATTCTTCAGGTGCGGTGATTCTAGTGAGATTTAATTGTCGGTTAGCACTAATTACTTCTGAGTACAAAGATTGTAACTGCGATTGCTGCTGTTCGGTAGGACACCAATCAATTGTTTCTTGCCACATCTTATCCAGATTTGGCAAACAGTTTGGGCTAGAGATTGATGATGAATCCATATTGGGTAATTTATATTAAAAAAAGATTTCGGTAATGCTAACCAAAGCGCAGGGGGTTTAAGCCCCAGCCTAAAATAAAAACTTCGCTGTCAAGTGTCAACTGTCAACTGTTAATTAGGGCTTAATTAATGATTGACTAGAATGATTGACTAGATCGATCCTAGATTCAGTTAATATCCCTCGATCGATCTGCCAACATTTATCAGCAATTGCGAGTAGATCTCCGGCATCATGGGTAACAACTAATAACGTCCATTCCTGTTTCAGTTGAGCAAGCAGATTGACTAATTGCTGTCGCATCGACCAATCTAAGCCGGCTGTCGGCTCATCTAACAGCAGTAAAGAAGGCTGTCTGATTAATTGCACTGCGAGGGCTAATCGTCGCTGCTGTCCGCCGCTGAGTGCGTGCGGGGATACCTGTAAAGACAGATCGGCTAAACCTACGGAGGTAAGAGCTTGTTCTACCCTTTCTGTGCCTAATTCGGGATGTCCCAGCCGCAATTCTTCTAAAATAGAATTGGTGCAAAAATGCCGTTCGGGAAACTGAAATACTATTCCACCCAATTGTTGGCGCAGATCGGAGTCTAACACGCGATCGCGCCAACAGACACTCCCACTAGTACCATTTGCCAATCCTGCTAAAATTTCGAGCAAGGTACTTTTACCCGAACCACTCGCACCGATAATCAATCCCAATTGCTGGGGCGGTAGTTCTAAGTTAAGATCTTTGAGGATCGGTCGATCGCTTGCTGGTGGATGGTAGGACAGATGTTTGAGTTTGAGCATCGATCTGGGTAAGAGGGATTAGGGATGGGCGAAAGAGTACTAGTGGCAATTCCCGTGGTGGCTACACCAAAGATCGGCCGATAGCCAATCGGAACATTCGATCGACGCTCACGTCCAGACAATCTAGTATACGGCGATCGATCGGTCACTGGGAAGGGTTTTATAGATGTAATTAACTTATAATGTTATCGGCATTTTGAAAAACCACCCTTGAGATCTAATAGTGACTAGCTACTAATTCATGAAATTTAATTTTTCTGTCCGAACTCTACTCGCCTTGGCTACTGGTGTTGCTTTAACTCAATCAGCGATCGTTGCCCCGATTAGCCAGTTTAACCCAACTATTACCCCAGTGGTAGCTGGTGCAAAACCCGCACCCAAACTAGCAAAACCTAACAGCAATATGGTGTTCCCCGCAGCGGGGAGTAAACCAGCACCCAAACTAGTAAAACCTAACAGTAATATGGTGTTCCCCGCAGCGGGGAGTAAGCCAAGACAGGGGTCTAATGTCGAGCGAGCTAAGGAAGCAATGTTTCGGGATGGTAACTATGCAAAGGCTAAACAGTATCTGGACTTAGCACTCAAAACCGATCCAAATGAACCACTCACGTATGCTATGAGTACTCTGTATCCCTTTAGTGCTGGGGATTTTGAGCAAGTGAAAGTATATGGCGATAAAACTACTAAAGCTGCCGAGCGATTGATGAAAACCAACCCGTTGCGCGGGAATTTGTATCAGGGTGTGGGTTTGGCAATTCTGGGTGCTTATGAAATGAAGAAGGCTAATGGTAGTGCTCTGGGTGCTTTGAGCAAGCTCCAGATGGTATTTGAGTACATGGATAAAGCCAAAAAGCTCGATCCTAATAATTCAGAATTAAATCTAATTAAGGGCTACATGGATCTGCTGCTAGCCGTCAATGTACCATTTGCTGATACCAATCAAGCGATCGAGCAATTAAAAAATGCCCAACCTCGATATCTAGCTTTACGAGGGATGTATATCGGTCATCGGGACTTGAAGGAGTACGATAAAGCCAATAATGCCATTGATGCTGCCCGAAAAATCGCACCTCAAAATCCTGAATTAACTTACTATAAGGCACAACTACTGGGTATTCGTGGGCGAGAGCAACGTAACGAGAAAGATCTGCGAGAGTCGATTAAGTTATTTGAATCTGCATACCAAAAACATAATGGATTATTACTATCTACCATCGCCCAAATTCTCTCCGAACGCTGTCAAGCTAAGAGTTCGTTGGCTCAAACAAATAGTGATGCTTGCTATGGATTTGAAGCCCAACTCAAACAGTCTAATCCTAATCTTGTGATTGGACTGACTAGTTTACCAGCCTTGAATTAATGTGAGTTTCTCCTGTCAACTGTCAACTATCGGAATATCGAGCGACATACCTTTACCAGTTTCATCCATTTCACCGATCTGCTGGTAGGTATAGTCATTTGTACTATGGCGATATACATCTAAAGCGGTAGCGTACTGCTGACGCTCTTCTAGTTCCTGTTGTTTAATTTTAGGCATTTCAAAGAAGGGCTGCATCCACGATTCCAATCGACAGTGGTAATTGAAGAAGCAAATATCCTTAACCCTTTGGCGTAGCCGCTCCGAACCGAAAAACTGACGTTAATTAAGTGAATAGATATTACCATCAACCAATAAACAAGTAATTCCTTTCGATCGTAATTGTTGAGTAGTCTTATAGAAAACTCGACTATCTGGCACCTTAATCACTCTTTGAGTGCGTTGATTGGAGAATCGTTTTGCTACGCGATGATTGTCAAAAACTGGTAAAGTGCGTTGCTGAATCTCTTCGCCAGAGATTTGTCCGAGATCGGCAAAATCTTTGAGTGGACGAACGATTAACTCAGCAAACTTATCGATCACAATATAGCAAGTACGCGGTAAAGTAGCTTTGGACAGCGGCGTGACTTGGACATTCAACCGATTTTCTGTCGAAAATTGGTTTCGATCTACTTGCTCATCAGCCGATGTAGGTTCTTCATCCCAATCCTCTTCCGCAAATTCATCATCATCATCCCCATCGGCAATCTCCTCACCAAACATTGCAGCTAGAGCATTGACATCTTCTGAATCTGAATCTTCTTCAAGCTCATCTGTCGAAATTTCTGCCAGTGGTGCTAGTGCTGGTGGTGGGTTAGAATAGCGATCTTTTGAATCGGAAAGTATTTCTCTCAATGCCGGTGTCTGCGGGATTGGAGGTTGAACAGGAATTTTTGGCGATGGATCTGTTGGATAAATATCTGTATTACTCTCGATCTGGGGATCGGAAATAGCTACTACAGCCATCTCTACAGCTACAGGTATCGGCTCTGTGGTCACTGACTGGTTCGATGCGGTTGGCTCACCGCTAGCAGCCGCCAACGGTGCTGAAGAGCGACGACGCACCCGACGATTAGTGTTGCTGTCTTCCTCGGTGTTGTTGGCTGGTAATGGGGTAGGATCGCGTGACTCTAGTAATGTCGAGGCTAATGGAGCCGGATCTTCACGATTGGGAATCACTGAGTCGGGTTGACTCGGATTATGCTCAACCACCAGTTCTGGTGGGATTACCAGTGGTATCACAATCTGCTCGTCTGTCGTTGATTTCTCTTCGATTCCGACTTTAGATCCACGTTTTTGCTGGATCAGAACCTCATATTCAGCTTCGGGAATATTAGTTTTGAGGAGACGACTAATGGTGGAATTGCTGACTCCAAAACGACTGGCTAGAGATGCGGTGGTATCTCCAGCCAGTCGGTAGAGACGGGCGATCTCCAACTTATCTGCATCGGTAATTTTTTTAGAACTCATGTTTACTTAATAGTAGTTCGTCGGCGAGCTAGATGGCGAGCACGAATGGAGTTATCAAATTTTAGCGCAGCGGCAACACCAAACTGCACAATCCCAAAAATCCAGAACACTTCCATAATAGAACCACTTTCATATCCTTGCACTTGATTATTGGCATCAGCGAACCAAGTGTCGGCGATATAGCAACATCATACCGCTTGAGCAGTCATCCACCAGGGTAAGCCCAATTGACCGCCCCAGAACCCTAAAAATCGAATTGTGGCAAAAGTCAGCAGGACTAAATCGCCGAGCACAGAGAATGAATTAAATGTGCTTATGAGTGGCTGCATCGATCGATCGCTAGTACCCAGTTAGGGGGCAGCTTTGATGAGGCGATCTTGCTGTGACGGGGGATTGTCAGCGCACTAATCCCTATGGTTTGGCGACTAGATCCAGCTTGGGCGATCGTCATCGATCCGCTCTGCGGTGGTAGCATTACAGCTCTAGCTGAGAGCGTCGTCAGCCAGCACGCAACCATACCAGCGACTACTACCCATTGCTGACGCGCCAATTGAACCTGTAACTAGAGTTCCTGAAATAGCCAAATACTCGCTTGTTCTAATTTCAGGATCGGCTCGCGCTCATCATCAATTCGATCGTTTAGACTCGCTGGAGCGATCGATCGCTCCAGTTCCCACAATGAATAATAGTCAACTTTCCGAGCTAATAAATATCGATTTGGGTTAGAAATGCTGACAGCTCGATCTTTTAGTTCGATTAGTTACTGCAATTGTTGTTGTGCGCGATCGAGTTTAGAACTAGTAAAAGCTTAAAGTAGGTTGGATGTAGATCCTCGATCGTTGAGCCTCAGTCTGGAGTGGCGATTGTCAGTGAGGGTGGATATCTCAATGTCTACCGATCGTGAAGCGATGATTGACATATCCGATGAGGCTATGCCCATTCGTGAACGATAATATAGCTATTATTATTTAATACCGAACATCCCGATCTTACCTAGCGTAATATTGCCGATCTCCCTGACTGCCTCGATCGCAACTAGGACAATCTTTTCATCGGTTTGGCACTTGAAATAACTATAATTCCATCAAAGTATGTTATGATATAGGGCTAGTAAGGGTGAATAGCTCAGTTGGATAGAGCAACTACCTTCTAAGTAGTCGGTCGGGGGTTCGAGTCCCTCTTCACCCATTAACGGTTCAATACATCAGGCACTAGCAGAACTATGCTGTTTTGAGCATAGTTCTGTATGATTATTTGGGTGGTTTGACACGTATCTCCAGATACTAAGCCAACAACGACCACTCAATTAATCACAACCGCTCGCCGCCTGATGAAGAATACCCAAGCTCATATCCTTCTTTGTCTGGCTTATGTCATTGGCTTACTCGTTACCTTTAATCCGTGGGTGAGATGGGGCATGCTTGTCACGGCGATTCCCGTCATCTGGCTCCTGCCGAAAATTTGGAAAAAGAGTCCAAATTGGCAACTTTTGTTAGTAGCGATCGCGATCGCCGGATGTGCTAGTTTCTATCTAGAATTGCGAATCCCCAAACTTGCAGCCAACGATATTAGTAAATATATTCCCGCGACTGCCGAACGTGGTACTTCCCAATTTACGATCGTCCAAGGCATTGTCGATAGCTATCCTCACATCACCCGCAACCAGAATAGTCAATTTTGGCTCAATGCTACTCAACTAAATGAAATTCAGGGCAGTGATTTGCGCCCCGCAGACGTGAGTAGAACCGTCAATGGTCGGCTGTATGTAACGGTGCCTTTACAGAGCGGTACGGGCTTGCAACCAGGCGTAGAGGTATCAATTACTGGAACTTTGTACCTACCCCAACCTAATGCTAATCCTGGGGGATTCAGTTTTCGGGATTATTTGAGTCAATCGGGTGGATTTGCAGGAATGCGCGGGGTACAGTTGCGGGTACCGGATGAAAATCAGACACAGCAGTGGAGTTGGGGAAAGTTGCGGGCGCGGATTGCAGCGGCGCAGGTAAAGTGGTTAGATGTGCCAGTTGGGCCGTTAGTAACGGCGATGGTATTAGGCTCGGATGCGGTAGATTTACCGTTTGATTTGCGCGATCGATTTGTGCGCGTCGGATTAGCTCACGCGCTGGCTGCGTCTGGATTTCAAGTCTCGCTGATTCTCAATGCGATCCTCTCACTCACCCGCAAGCGATTGTCGGCGATCGCACAGTCGAATCTAGGCGCGGTAGCTTTACTGATTTTCCTGGGTTTGACTGGCTTCCAGCCCGCTGTGGTGCGATCGGTAGTGATGGGAATGGCAGTATTAATCGGGTTGCGAACCAACCGAAAAATTAATCAGCTCAGTTCGCTATTTATCGCCGGAACGTTATTATTAATCATCAATCCGTTGTGGGTATGGGATATTGGATTTGAGTTAAGTTTTTTGGCAACATTAGGATTGATTGTCACAGTTGAGCCATTACAGGAAAAGTTAGATTGGCTACCACCAACGATCGCCGATCTAATTACCGTTCCCCTGGCTGCATCGATCTGGACATTACCAATTCAACTATATGTTTTTAAAGTTTTCCCCTTCTATAGTTTACCTGCAAATATTCTAACTAGCCCACTGATTAGTATCATTAGTATCGGTGGTACGATTGGGGCACTAATTGGATCGATCGTCCCGATTTTGGGTAGTGCCGTTTCCTGGATTCTCTACTTACCTACTCAGATCTTAATTGGCATAGTCAATTTATTTAATTATCTTCCAGGAACATCATTTGCCGTCGGGCAGATCGCGCTGTGGCAATTATTCGCCCTTTATGGCATCATCTTGGGCGGATGGATCTTTCCCAAATGGCAAAAGAACTGGAAAATACTAGTATCGATCGGTATCTTGTTAGTGATTGTTCCTCTAGCCATCTGGAAAACAACCGAACTACAAATTACTGCGCTAGCTAGTAAAGATAGTCAAATCTTAGTCATCCAAGATCGCGGACAGACAATCTTAATTAACAGTGGAAATGAGAGTATTGTTAGGTTTGTAGTGCTACCATTTTTACAACAACAAGCCATCAATCGGATCGATCGAGCCATCGACTTCAATCGAGATACCCCGATCTCAAACAGTTGGCAAACCTTGACACAGACTATGCCGATCGATCGTTTTTATAGTCTCGGTGGTGATAGTAGAGATGGCATAATTAAATTCGAGCCATTACCAATTGGTAAAATTCAGAAATTAGATCGAGTAGAAATTACCACGATCGAAACTAATCCAGCGATCTTCCAGATCGAAATCCCTGAATTTAAGCAAAAATGGCTAATTATCGGCGACAATATCGCAGATCGATCGCAACAAGCGATCGATCTCGAACAACTTACCCCAGTTCAAACTCTATATTGGAATGGTGGTAGATTAGCAGAACGAGCGATCGCTAAAATACATCCAAAAGTAGCGATCGCCGCTACAGCAAATCCCGATCCAGAAACAATTAAACTATTAGAAAAAAATAACGTTCGGGTTTATTATACTGGTCGAGATGGGGCGATTCAATGGACACCTACGGGAGAGTTTAAGCCGTATTTGGAAGGGGAAAATCTTAAATAGATAGTTGACAGTTGACAGTTGATAGTTGACAGCTTGCACTGAGCGGAGCCGAAGTGTCAACTGTCAACTTTTTAAACAGATGTGAGGAAGGGTAAAATTACCTCATCCAGTTCGGCGGGATATTCTTCGTGCAATCCTAGTGTTCCAGGTAAAGTATGACTGATGACATTAGTAACTGCTGCGAGGGCGAACATTTCGGCTTTGGATTTAGGTGGGCTGTTTTCACCGATCGCGACCAGCACGGGTATACTGAGGGACTGAAGATCGGCGATGGCTGCGGATCGATCGAGATAAGGATCTAGTCCCCCAGTTACAAACGCGGCTGCGCCATATCTGGCTCCTGGCTGCTGCGTCAGTTGTCGTTTTCGAGCGAGTAAATCGGGAGTCAATTTACTCGCATCGCTGTAAACATGTCGCCGATACATAAATTCGAGAAAGCTGGGCGTAGTAGTGAGTTGATACAAAAATTGACCCAGAATTGGTGTCCGAATTAGTGCGCGTGCCCCTTTCAACCATGGCTTCTGTCCCCGTGCCATCGTCGGCAATGGCCCCCGCCAAGTAGGAGCGACTAAAACTAACTTAGACACGATATTTGGCACTGTAGCGGCAAGATTTAGGGCATATCCGGCTGCATGTCCAGCCGCGACTATCCTCACTGAGGATGAGTAATTATCCCGCACAAAGTCCGCCAAAAATTGGCGATAGAGCGACGGCGCATAATCTAAACGCGGACGAGCGGAATCCCCAAAACCTGGAAAGTCAACAGTAGTAACCTGAAACTGCGATTTCAACCGATCGGCTAAACCTGACATCTCAGTGCGGCTAGAAACGGTACTAAAAGAAGGTAGTAACAGGATCGGTTCGCCAATACCTACAGTTTCATAAGCAATGCTTAATGGTTGTTCTTGCCAATACCACTGATATGCAGACGCGGTAGCTGTGACAACTGGATATTTACTACTAGCAAGATTGGACATCAACAATCACCTCGGAAATTTAGTAATTTTGGGCAGATTTTAACTACTAATTGTGGTCTAATCATCTATCCTAACAACACCATTACTTTATCACCACCTTACGATCGCGATCGAGCTGCTAACTTTTACCGAAAAGAATTGGTTTAAAGCCACTCCCTTAAAGGCGAGAAATTAAAATCAGACTATTCATTACTCCAATCCTCTTCCTTTTAGGTAGATGTCGCTGTCAACTGTCAACTGAATGAATACCCAATTTAGTCACCCAACCAGAGAACCTGCGCCAATTAGCTTGTACGACTTTATGCTGAGTGATAAAGTGGATGATGATGAGGATCCCCAAATAGACGTAGAATAGTCCGATGAGTTTGCCGATCGAGCTGTAAAATATAGATCGTCTGTCCCGTCCCCAAATCTTCCGGAATTAAATCGCGATCGACTGAAGTATCTAAACAGATACCCGCGATTTCTTCATGACACTACAAATCTAAAACATATGGCGAAG
>Ga0209390_10006897_pt1 | contig 14873 bp, 11 predicted proteins | sample BON01_FD_187212 | JGI IMG/M metagenome (GOLD analysis project Ga0209390, IMG submission 187212) | Freshwater microbial communities from Lake Bonney liftoff mats and glacier meltwater in Antarctica - BON-01 (SPAdes) (version 2) | ecosystem: Environmental > Aquatic > Freshwater > Ice > Glacier... | reverse complement strand
GAGGAGGAGGAGGAGGAGGAGGAGGAGGAGGAGGAGGAGATGGACAAGGCCCCCACCGACCTCCACCCCCGCCTCCGACACACTACCAGCAACAGCAGCAGTACCCGCAGCACCACCACCAGCAGCAGCAGCACCAGCAGCAGTCGTCCTTCTTGCTTTCCAACCACATGGGTCCCGGCAGGAACGGGAACGGCGGGAGCAACGGGCAGGCTGGCAATCAGGGATGGGGAGGGCATCAGCACCAGCCGCACCAGCAGCACCAGCACCAGCAGTATCATCACCAGCAGAATTGGGGAGAAGGAGGAGAGTATGCATATAATTACCCTCCTCCTGCTGCTGCTCCTCCTCCTCCTCCTGCCATTTCTAGAGTCATGAAAAAGTTCGTGCCACCGGTCAAGGGAAGGGGGGAGGGAGGAGGAGGAGGAGGAGGAGCGGGAGGAGGGAAAGGCATCCGAGGTATGGTCGATCGGGCGTTCAAGGGCCCGGAACAGCAGCAGAAAGGAGGGGGGGGAGGGGGGGAGGGAGGGGGGGAGGACGAGCTGCCGGAGGAGTTGAAGGGGTGTGATCCTTTGTTAATTGAGCGGATTGAGAATGAGATCATCGATAGAGGACAACCCGTGACGTTTGGGGAGATTGCTGGGCTGGAATTTGCGAAGAAGACGATTATTGAGTTGATTGTCTGGCCGATGAAGAATCCGCAGTTGTTTCAAGGGCTTCGAGCGCTGCCACGCGGGCTCCTGCTGTTTGGGTGAGTAAGGAGTGAGGAGGGATGGGGGGAGAAAAGGGGGAAAGGAGGCAGGAGAAATCACTCTCCTTATTTGTTTCTCACACCACTCTCTCCCATCTCATTTTACCATCTAATTCTAGACCGCCGGGCACAGGCAAGACTCTGATCGCAAAGGCCATCGCGCACCAGTCGGGCGCCACCTTTTTCAACATCTCTGCCTCTTCGCTCACCTCCAAGTGGATCGGTGAGGGGGAGAAGCTGGTGCGTGTTTTGTTCAAGCTCGCGGCTTATCACAGTCCGGCCATTATCTTTATCGATGAGGTCGACTCTCTCCTGTGTCAACGGAGCGCCGACGAGAACGAAGCCAGCAGGCGGCTTAAGACCGAGTTTTTGGTGCAGCTGGACGGGTGCGGAAGTGCTGCAGCCGCGGCGCGTGTTTTGCTGGTGGGTGCGACGAATCGACCGCAAGAACTGGACGAGGCTGCTCGTCGTCGGTTTGTCAAACGTTTGTACATCCCGCTCCCGGAAGCCCTGGCCCGTCAGAACCTGATCGAGATCCTCCTCCGCAAGAACAGCCACAACCTCACCCCGGAACAAATCCAGCAGGTAGTCGCGCAATCCAAAGGGTTCAGTGGCTCAGACGTGCATCAACTGTGTACAGAAGCAGCCATGGGGCCGATTCGTGACCTGACCGCACGCGCTGGGGGAGACATTTCTACGGTAGACTTGAGTGACGTCCCTCCCATTTCATTTTTACATTTCCGGGAGGCCCTGTCGTCGGTCCGGCCCTCGGTGTCCGAGAAGGATTTGGGTACGCTGTTGGATTGGAATGATGAGTTTGGGACTTTTAAAAGGGAGATCTGCGGGGGAGTGGTGCAGACGCAAGGGCAAGGGGGAGCGGCGGCGGTGGCGGCCATGCAGCAGGAGGAGGAGGGGGAGTGAGAGGGTGTACGAGGCAGAGAGAGTTTGGAGTGGGTTAGAAATGAGAAGCTGAAAAGAAACAAGGCATCAACTGTGTGAATAAAGGAATGTGCTTTCCTTTTTGCTATTGCGTCGATCTCCCCACGTTTTGAGTTGTGTTCGTCGTTCGGCAAAATCCACGACGGCAGAACGGCCTCCTGCGTCATCTGGCGAGACGAGATGGTCACGGTTGCTTGTCGTGTGTGGTGTGGACGTGGCCCGCATCCACCTCTTTGACTTTGACTCCCCGGCATCCTCCCCTCCAGAACCACACAGCCGTCCCTGAGAGTGCCGTGCATGCGGGACAGGGTGCTTACCTGGACTGGCCAAGCCCCTATCATCATGCCGTGCATTCGGAGCCCCTATCATCATCAATAGCATCACCACGTAGCCTGGACCTGGCCATTCTCCCTCCCCACGACACTCACACCGACTGATTTGACACACCCCGCCCACGCACACACAACACACAGGCCCACAAGGCAAGACTCCCGGCGGCCCTACTGCTGCCATGGGGGCAGACGACTTCTTTGCCCTGCTTCAAACCAATGTGGCCGATAGGCGCAAGCGTAATCCTGCCTACGACGGCGACATGCGAGGCCGCTTCGACGTGCTTGGGCCCGTGCCGCGTTCCTGGGTGCTGGACCTGCACCGCGAGGCAGCCCAAGCCGTGATTGAAGTGGCGCCCGACAGCGCTGGCTCCATGCCGACGCCCGATTTCACGCTCACGTGCGAATCGGAAGCAGTGCTGCTGGAGGCGCTCAAGGGCAAGCGGGAGTTCACGGCAGCCATGGCCAAGCGGCAGCTTCGGGTGCAAGGCAACTTTGCCAAGCTGGGCAAGCTCAAGGACGTGTTTGAGCCCGCCCCGGAGGGCAGCGAGGACGGAGATGGGGAGGACAACCAAACGCCCATGCTGGTGCCGGTGCCCAAAAGCCAATGGGAGCCCGATGGGCCACAATGCAGTCAATGCGGGGCAGGCTTCTCGCTAATCACCCGGCGGCATCACTGCCGGTTTTGCGGGGCGCTTTGCTGTGCTGATTGTACCCGCTTCCGTCTCAGCTACAAACAAAAACGGGCCTGCATGCTGTGTCACTTGGCCGTGCAGCGGGCGCGGCGGGAATACGAAGAGAACGGAGGCAGCGGTGGGATGGGCAATGGCGTGGACGGGGCTGCGCCTCTCTCGCCGACGGGGGGTGCTTACGGGCCGGATTATGGGCAAGACATGACGGAGCGAATGCTGACCTTGGAGAGTCGACTCGGGTCCTTGGAGCGGGCGCGGCGGGTGAAGAAGGCTCGGACCCTGCTCAAGTGCGCCGATTGGGTCATTCGCAGCGCCACAGCCTCCATGCTTTTCTCGGGTGGCTTTGTAGGGCATTACCTGGCCTTGTTCGTGCAGTTGCGGGGGTGGGATGTGCGGGGGATGGAGCTGCTGCAGCCGGGGTTGGGGGCGGTGGTGGAGTGGCTGGAGCCCTCCTCTTCTTCGTCGTGGACGGGCCAGTTGCTGGCAGCCCCCCTTGCCTACCTCAAGCAGTTGTACGAGCAGCACCCCACCAGCATCGATTCCTACTGGTTTGTCATGGTGCTGACCGTGCTGGCTACCCTGCTGCTGGTGTCGTCCACGCTGTACCGACGGAGCACCACAGCCTTTAGCGTGGCGGCCGTGTTGGTGGTGGCAATCGAGCTGACCAAGGTCCGGGTAGGGACGCGTCTAGCCGCCGAATCCGAGGCCGTGTGGGAAGAGGCCAATTACATCTATGGCGCTTACCTCCGCCTCGCTTTCTTCCGCCTAAAAGGCAGCTATATCAAAATGGCTCAGTACATCTCCTCCCGTGCCGACATTGTCCCCGATGCTTTTTCGGACGAGCTTTCCGCCTTGCAGGACGCCGTCCCTCCTTCCCCCCTCGCGGCCGTCCGCCCCATTATTGAACGTGCGCTTGGCGCGAAATTAGATGAGGCCTTTTATAGCTTTGAGTCCGAGGCGTTGGCTTCTGCGTCGATTGCTCAAGTGCATCGGGCGACGCTCAAGGACGGGACGGAGGTGGTGGTGAAGGTGCAGCATCCTGACGTGGCCCAGCTGCTGAGCATTGACCTGAAGAACATCGTCGTCATCTTGACAGCCATTGGTTGGATTGAGCCCGATTATGACTTTAGCATGGTCGCGCATGAGTGGAGCAAGGAAGTGCGGAAGGAGCTGGACTTCAACTTGGAAGGAGAGAATCTGCGTATGGCCTACGAGGGGATCGTGCACAAGTCGGGCTTGGACGCGGTGGTCCCTCGGGTATTGCACGCCTCGCCCGACGTTTTGGTGATGACTTATTGTGAGGGCATCAAGGTCACGGATCCCCGGGCTTTCCCCGACCCGGAGACGGCAGCGGAGGATAAGGCTATGTTTATGAAGACGCTGTGTGAAGTTTTTGCCTATGGCTGTTACGTCGAGGGCTTCTTCCAAGGAGACCCACATGCGGGAAATATCCACGTGCAGGCTCATGTGAACGCGGAGGGGCACCGGCACTGTCGGCCTGTTGTGCTAGATTGGGGACTGGCGAAGAAGCTCTCGGAGCACGTGCGAGTGGGCAATGCCAAGATTGTCCTGTCGGTGTGGGAGCTGGATATGGGAGGAATGTTGGACGGGATGGAGGAGGTGGGGATGCCGATTGATTTGATTAATGTGGTGGAGGATTTGGGGAATATCCGGTTTATGATGCGGAATACGTCGCCGGGGGCCGAGGCGCGGGAGCAGTCGAAGCAGTTCATGGACGATTTTGTCGAGAAATCCAAGCACAAGCCCAAGAGCGAGCGGAACCCTCTCAAGACCATGGTGCCCGAACTCCTGTTCCTCGCTCGGGTCACGGAGATGCTGCAAGGTCTCGGTGCCAAGCTCGGCGTCCGCGTCGAGTACATGCATATCATGGCCGCCAGCTGCAAACGCGCCCTGCTCGAGCGGCCTGGGCCCTCTCTGTCCTTGTCCTCCGGCTACTTGTCCCCCCCACCAGCCTTGTCGTTTTTGGATCGTAAGGTACGAATTCTACTGCAGGATCTGCTGGCGGAAGGCCACGGGGTGGGCGCGCAGGTGGTGTTGTATAAGAATGGACGCATGCTGGTGAATGCTGCGGAGGGGCTGCGTAGTCGCTTGGATCCGGGGAGGGTCACGCCCGCGACGCTCTTTTGTGGGTTTAGCTTGACCAAGGCTGTGCTGGCTATTTTGGCTCATGCGCTGGTGGATGATAATGTGTTGCGTTATGACACGTTGCTCGTGGATGTCTGCCCCGAGTTGAAGGGGACGGGGAAGGACAGCGTGACCTTGCGGCAGATCCTGACGCACAGCGCTGGGTTGCAATATGCTTTCCCCGACAAGGCGACGCCTCAATCCTTGTGGAACCCCCAGACGGGCACCGAGACCATCAAGGAGGCGCGGCCCGTGGGGGGCAAGGCAGCAGGAAGGAAGGCCGGCACGCGGCTGGCCATGCACTACTACAGCTTTGGATGGCTGCTGGTGCCGCTGCTGGAGAGGGCCTCGGGCAAGTCGCTCGCGCAATTAGTCCATGAGAAGCTGCTGGTTCCCTTGGGTCTGCAGCCGGACAACGACACGGACCTGAGTGGCATTATCCTGGGCCCTGTCCCTGGCACGACCGAGCTGGCCTCGTCGGACGACCCGCGCTTGGCGACGGTCGAGTACGATCTGCGGCAGCTGGTGGCGGAAATGTCGGGAGGGGCGGACGGAGACATAGGGGCTAATATGGGTGGGGGGTTGATGGATATGGTGGAGGGCATGATGAACTTTGGGGAGGGGGAGGGAGCGGCGGAGGAAGCGGCGGCGTTCAAGGAGCTTGCGAGGACCAAGTTGGCGGGACGGGAGTTTTTGTTGGACCATCGTATGTTGAATGGCAAGCGGTGTCGAGCTTCGGGGGCCTTGCCGTCGTTGAGCGGTCGGTTTACAGCCCGCGCGCTGGCTGATATTTTGGAGTCCTTGTGCCGCCTGGAGCGAAGTTCGGGTAATTTTGCCCAGCAGCAATTCTTGACCACCACCACCACCTCGCCGCTCACCTCGGCCTCTGCTTCCTCGTCTGGATCCTTTTCTGGGTCGCCCTCCGAGACCACCACCACCATTTATTTGAACGGCGGCGGCAACGGTGGTGGGGGCGTGGCTTACAACAAGTCCGCCTCCTCCCTGGCCGCCACGCCCGCGGGCTTGTCCCCTGGCACTGCTCCGTTTTCCATTCTTAGCTTGGCTAGGCTCCAGGACATGAAGTCTAATCCTGTGGACGACGAGCCGGGCCTGACTAGGCTAATGGGGCGGGAGAATACTATCAAGCTAGGGTGTGGCGTGCAGCTCTTTGGATTCGAGGCCCCCATGGCCGGCATGTCAATGACGGCGGGCGAGGCCGGAGCGGCAGCAGCAAGCAACGTCACGTCGCGGACCGTTCGGTGGGGGAGTGCGTACGGCCATGCTGGTGCCTGTGGGCAGCTGGCGTTGTGCGATCCGAGCACGGGGGTGGTATTGGTGGTGACATCTAACAAGGCGGCGACGCCCGGGCAGAAGAATGTGGGGTATGAGGTGCTGAGTTTGGTGGCGGAGGAGCTGAACCTTGGGAAGCCCTTGCCGTTTTGGTAGATAGTTGGTCAGCAGGTGGGAAGGGAAAGGAAGCGAATGAGGGAAGTGACTCGTGTGAGGTCGGAAGGAAAATGAAATGGAACGAGGAAAGTGCATTTAATCGAAGGAGGGAGATTCCAGATGAATGTATTTGCTGTCCGATGGGATTGAAAAATGCAAAGTGAATATGTGTAAAACGTCTTTTTGTACACATGTTGGTTGTGGCCGGAAATCTAGAAGATAGAGAAGAAAAATGAAAGTAGTATGGGCATTGACAACCAAACCACGTAAAAACGATGCTGATGAACACTTTTATATTTATATTTGTTCTTGTTGAATCGATAGGCTTCTTTCCCACCCAAACACACGCGCGCATGCTCGCCTTCCGCCCCCTACCGGTCAGCCCAAATCGTGCCCCAAATATCCTTCAAAACCTCCCCCACCCCCGAATCCGCAAACGCCCCCTGCGCCTCCTCCCCTCCCTCCTCCGGCATCTCCCCCGCCTCCTCCCCCTTCTCTTCCCCCCACACCTCCTCCCCGCGTTGCTCACTTGGCGCCTCGCTCGCACTACTACCACTACTACTCCCACTGCTCGTCCCTCCGAACCCAGCACCCGCCGCCGCCGAAGACGAGGACGACGTCGAGCCCACCCCACCTTCCTCCCCTTCTGCCCCTTCTGCCCCTTCCCCTCCCTCGGCACCAGCGCCCGCCCCTCCAGCCCCCATGCCAATGGGGATGCCCATCCCCATCCCTCCTCCGCGCGGGACCCGGGAAGCAATCGAAGCAACAACACGATCAAACGGCATGCTTTGCAAAAACACCGTGCCTGGCCCCGTAAGTGTCGTCATAAACATCCCCTCCCCAGCAAACATCATATTCTTCACGCCCTTCATCATTTGTACGCTGTACTCGACACTAGGAGCGAAACCTACAAGTGCGCCAGATGTGAGCCGCAGCGTTTCACCCTCTGATAGCTCCCGCCGAATCAGAGCGCCTCCCGCTTTGATGAAGACGTCGCCTTCCCCAACCAGCCTTTGCAGCACAAATCCCTCCCCGCCAAAGAAGCCACTCGAGAAAGACCGGGTAAACTCCATTTCAATGCCTGTTGAACTCGTTCCACAAAGAAAAGCATCCTTTTGACAAATCAACGCGCCGCCGTAATCCGCAAGTGTTACTCGAATAATCTTGCTAGGGAATTCTGTTCCCAACGCCACGGTGCCGGCCGTACCCTCCTTGCCATGGTATTTGAAATCAGAGATAAACATGTTCTGACCAGTCATGTAACGCTTGAGTCCTGCGGATAGCCCCCCTCCGAGGGAAGTCTCCAGCTCCACGCCCTCCGTCATATAAAGCAAGCTGCTAGTTTGCGCTCGCAAGACGTTCCCGGGCTCTAAATCAACCATGACTATCTGAGACTCTGATCCCTCTACCCTGGAAGACACATCAAAATTAATTGGCTTGGCCAACGCCAGCTCCTCCTCCTCCTTCTTGGCCAGCAGCGCCTTGTCCTTGTCTGCCCCGCTCAGGGCGTTGAAAATGCTCCTTCGAGGGGGCTGCATCAGCGCAGAGGAAGCTGGGGTTGGGACCACCACACGTGCCAGGATGGGCTGGGCGGAGAGACGACTGCGTGTCAAAGCCGTGGTGCCAAGGCCACTGGCGCGGCGCAATAATGCAGGGACCAGCATCTTGCTTGCGTGGCTGTGTTTGGCAGGAAATTATGAGCCACCAAATCGAACGCAGACGCCTGGTGGGACGGGCAAAGAATCGTGATGCAGGTGCCTGTGGCGGTTGTAGAGGGTGGGGCAGCGTGGGTGAGTCAAAAATGAGACAGGGTTGCGTGGCTTGCAAGGGCATTTGTAACGCGAGGGGTGGGGGTGGGGAGGTTAGATAGCCAGACCACCACCTCATTTTACTCCCCATTCTCACAGCCTCGTCCACCCCTTCCACACAGCAAGGCACAGGCAAGACGTCTCCTTGCTTTTCTGGTAGTCGGTGCTCCCATTTCCGCCCCAGCCAGCTCTTATTCCCGGCCGGTATCAACACAGCTAGAGGAGCGACGACGACGCCACCGCAGCAGCAGCACCAGCGGCCAAGACCAACCAGTAGTGCTGCACGCCACCAGTCCTCCTCAGTACACTCCATGCAGACGCTACTAGTCCTAATCGTCGCGCTGCTGCTGTCGTGCCTGGGCATGACGGCCGCTTTCTTAGTGCCAGCCCTAGGCGGTGGGCATAGCAGAGCTGGGGGAGCGCGTCCGTCATCCGCCCATCCTTCCGCCGCCACCACCACGAGACTGGCCATGTCCGCGGACCCCGGAGAGGGCGAATTTGTGAAACGCCGTGGCACCACCAGTAGAAGCAGCAGCGGCAGCGGTCGAGGCAATAGCACGGCTACCATTGGCCGGGCCAAGCTCCCACCTATGAAGGAGACCATGCAGCTCCTCTTCTCGCCCGACAAGCGCCAAGGTACGTACGTGTGGGGGGGGGGTGAGCTTATAATGGGTATGAGGGCATATGAGAGTGAAGGCTACAAGGCCACTGTCACCATACAAATCCAGACGCTCCTTCTAGTTTTTGTGCCTTGTCTTAGTTCATCGATGCTGCAAAAAGCGCAGTATGTCCTTTTGACGCCACCTTTCCACATGTATGTCCTTGATTCCTTATTCTTTCTCCCAGCCCCAGCTATACTCATCCTTATCATTTCGTATCCTTTACTCAATCCCCTCATTCGCAGTCGACAAAGAGCGCGCCCGCTTCCGCGAAGTCATCCACACGATGCAAGCCGCGCCGCTGGAGAGCGTCATGGGCCTCATTTCTGGCAACGTGCCCTTCTTCCTCGGCACCAACACTTCGATTTTCATGCAAGAAATGCTGGAGGAACTGGACGCCATGGAGCCCAGCACGGTGGTCCCGCTTGGGAATGGGTATCAGGTCACGGTGGAGCAACAGCGGGCGGCGTTGGTTAATTTGTTTACGTTGACGATGGATTTTATTGAGGGCTTTGTTGCCCACACCCAGGGCGAGCTCCGGTCACACCAGGGGGTCTTGAAGGAGATTTTGGAGGCGGCGCAGAACGGTACGTGATTCGTGTGTGTTTGTGTTGAAGCGGCCCTTTCTCTCTTCTCCTTCTCTATTTTCCTGCTGACATTTTACACCTATTTTGCTCCCAACCCCCCTTCTCCTCTATTTATCTGCGCCTCATAGAGAGAAAAACAATCTTCTCTCACGCTTACTCAATCTATTCAGCACTTTCACACAAACAGAGTCCAAGGAAGAACTAGACGCGACATTAAAGCGATTGCGGCCCCAATTTCGCGAGGACTTTGTCACCTACCTGCGAGGCGAATACGAACGCGTCTCCACGCCGCCCATGACAGAGGACGCCGTGGTGCTCGCCAATCTGTTGCAAGCCATCCAGGCCCGGGTCCTGGCGGAGGTGGAGGACATGATGGGCGCGGATGTTAGCCAGGTCTCTCGCCTTTTGGCGTTTTCGGACGAGGAGCAAGTGGCCACGGCCTTGCGAGGGTCCTTCTTGGCGGGCACTTTGCAGCCTGCCCAGTTTTTAGAGATGGTGGAGACGGTATTGGGTGATTTGGACGAGCGGATGCCAGCGTTGTTGGACGCGGGCATCAAGAATGAGGAGTTGCGGGAGATGCACCGGAAGCTGAGTGCGATTCGCACGTTCACAGCAGACTATGTGGCGGAGATGAAGTAGAGTAGGGTAGGCGAGGGGATTTTGACAGACGAACAAAAGAGCACTAAGACATTAACACTTTAAGAGCATGAATTGCGGGCACATTTTGCATTTGCTTTCTTCTAAATCGAATAAGGCTGAGGAAAAAGAAAGGGAATATAGCACTTAGTGCATTGTTGTGTGGCCCATCCTCGCCTGCGTCATAATATGAATTGAAGTTGCAGAGCGGAGGATACCCAGGCCGTTGCCCGCTTCATCACACGACTAGTCCAACACGACTGACCCCCTTGTCCGCCCGCCACCCACACCCACCACACAGCCACGCAGCCACGATGGCGGGAACCAGGCCAGCTCCCGCGCTCGGAGGGCTAATCGTAGCACTGCTGCTGCTCCTCGCCGCCGCCTCGTGCTCAGCCTTCCTCGCCCGCGTTCCCTCCCACCAACAGCAGCAGCACCAGCGGCAGCACCAGCCATCACGGCGCTTTGTGCTGGACCCGTCCGTGGTCACAGATGTGGTTACGGACGTGGTGCAGAGCGGGGGCGGCGCGAACGGCCCCAAGGAAGTTGCCGAGACGATGCTCCAGCTACTGAACGGGCCAAGTGGCGTAGGGATTTTTGGTATTGCCGCGTTGTCTGTGCGGCTCTACACGTACTTCACGGTCCAATCCTACATTGCCAAGCTCTGCACGCTCTTTGCCGACAGCGGGACGACGGTCGAGCTGCGGTACGGCAACTCCCTCCGCAACCTCTTCTACTACGAGCCGGGCCCAGGCAAGATGGAGCGACTCATCGTGCCCACGGGCGACCCCAAGAACATCCAAACCATTGCCGAGGTAAGTAAGCAGCTTTGTTGCCTCGGGAGTGATGCGGACAAAATGAAGACGATGCCGCGCGCTACCCATCCACGTGTTTTCTTCTCCATGCATCCTCCTCAGGCACTCTCTTTCTTCTTCGTGTCTATCGCCCTGCTTCTCCGTTCATGCCACTCTCCGAGTATTTCTCTATTTCTGTTTTAACCCCTTCTCTCCCCCTCCCCACCAACTTACTCACAGGTATGCGCCCGACTAAAGGTAGCTGCCAAAGCCACGTACGACGTGACGGCCCTCCCCGAGTCGTTCGAACAGCTAAAGCTGCCCGCTGATAGCGTCGACACCATCGTCTCAACCTATATGCTCAACAAGAGCAAGCAGCCCCTCGTCACCTTCGCCAAGGCCATGGAGCTCCTCAAAGACGATGGCATCATCATCTTTGTCGAGCCTGTGTGTGGGAACAATCCCCTTTTGAGCTTCATCCGCAAGTATTTCGGGGCCATCCATCGGTCTACGGGGGCGTTTGGAGACCCGGGGCTGGACATCAAGACGATTGTGAATGCCTGGGCTAAAAATATTGGCGAGGCGGAGGGCGTGGAGATCGAATTGGATGTGGAGGAGCAGTCGTACTTTTTGGATCCGCATATCGTGGGTGTGATGCAGAAGAAGAGGATTGACCGGGGGCCGGATTATGTGCCAAGCAATTCTGAGAAGCGGAAGCTGGCGCGGAGAAAAGGGATGATGAGCAAGGGCTCGAGCAAGGGTTTTGGTGGGAGCAGCAAAGCGGGTGGGACGGGGAGCGAGTAAGAAGAAGAAGAAGAAATGATTGATGAATACAAAGAAGGAAAGAACCACAAGCATTATTATTATATTTCTCCTATTGAAGAGTTTTCGAGTGACTGTACCTTTCTCTAGTTGCTTTGGTTTCTTTCTTTGACTTGGAAATCGCCTTTCGGTCCTCTCTTTGATTTTTTACTTGTAAACTTTTTTTAAAAACTACCGTCTCTTTTTCCTGTTATTGCTTCCAGTATCTTCTCTCTTTCATCTACAAACAGACTTTCAGCCTTCTCATTTGAAATTATATTTCGGTCTATGTACAAGTCGATTCTATTTAGTGATGCTATTATTGATTAGAGCGGATCAGACAAGCAGCCGCGATTTCCTTTGTGTGCTTCGCTCGCTTCTCCTCTCCCGTCAATTTACCCTCTCTCACTCTTTGCCTTACTCTACTCGCGTAAGTTCTGCTGCGACTGGGGTTGGCAAATTGATCTTAAGGCTCCGAAGCACGCCCTTAAACCCATTGGGAGCCTCATAATCAGGCGCCGCGGCCGTGCCCGTGTCACTCCCGACATCAAAACTCTCATCCGTAGAAACACGGCAGCACAGCGTCTTCTGAATGCGCCCTCGACCAACCTGCGCCCCGTCCACGTACAGGGTGGCTGTGCCCCCTCCTCCCGAATGGCCGCCGTCGAAGTCGAAGTGCATCTCAAGCTGGTGGTTGCCCGCCGAGACCTTGTTGGTGGACTTGACCTCAAAGCGTGTTGTGTCCGCCAGGTTGTCTGTGAACGTTTATGAGATGCGCGCGGGTAGGTGGGGGGGTGAGTCTTTGAAAAGGTGGAAAAAGGAAAAAGGGGAGGAGGGAGAGGAAAACGAAGAGGTGGAGAAATAGGCGGGCGCACTTACAATGGTACTTGAGATAGCCTTCCTTAAGATAAAACACATAGCCGCTGTAACGCCCACCCATGGTGACCAGCACGCCGTTCTCGCTGTCGCTAGGCAGGTGCACGTCTGCGATGATGCTAAAGTCCTTGTTTTTGGTGTCGGGGGCGACACCCTCAGACATTCTGTTCATGCCCTTAAAGAAGGTCAATTCATTGCGGCCTTGCAGGATGGAGGGGCGGCTGGACACGTCCATACGGGCAGCGCGGCTGTTGTCGATAGGGTAGACGTTGTGTTTGGTGGCTTCCATGGTAAAGGTGGTGCGCATAGCTTCAAGCTTATCGGGGTAGGTATCGGCCAGGTTATTGCTCTGCGTCGGGTCCTCGGCCACGTTGTAGAGCTCCCACTTGTAGCCAGTGATCGGGTCTGTATCTGGGAAAGTCATTTGCCAAGGCGCGGCGGCCGGGGTGGTTTGCGCGGTCCAGCCCTTGTCGTAGATGCCTTGGTTGCCGAGCATTTCGAAGTACTGGGTCTCGCGCGTGCTAGGGGAGGAGGCGTTGAGGAAGGAGTAGAGCATGGACACACCCTCGTGCGGCTTCTGTATCACGCCGTTGACCATAGAAGGTGGGGGGATGCCAATGGCCTATAAAGGAGGAGAAGTAGAAGGGTTGGAGGGAGGGAAGGAGGGAAGAACGATTGGAGTTGGTTGATTGGTCACAATGCGCACACGTCCTCCCTCCTCCCCTCCCTCCCTCCCTCTCTCCTTCTCGGCTTACCTCTAAAATTGTCGGCGTCACATCAATCACGTGGTGCCATTGCTCGCGGAGCTGGCCGTGGTTCTCCTCGGTAATTTTGGCGGGCCAGGAGACGATCATGGGGTTGCGGGTGCCACCATAATGAGAGGCCACTTGCTTTACCCACTGGAAAGGCGTGTTCATCGCGTGCGCCCAGCCGGCCGGGTAGTGGTTGTAGAAGCGGGCGGAGCCTAGATCGTCCATGTTGAGCAGTAAATCGTTGAAATTCTCCTGAATGCCGTTGAAGAAGGTTACTTCGTTGCCTAGCCCTTGGAGGGTTCCTTCGCCTGAGGCGCCGTTGTCGCCGATCATGAGCAGCATCAGCGTGTTATCCTCCTTCCCCAGCTCCTTGATGCGCTGGACGATGCGGCCAATCTCGTAGTCGGTGTGGGCCATAAAGGCGGCGTAGACCTGATAGAGTAGGTAGGTAGGGGGGAGGGGATATGAGCAGATGGATAAATGGGGGGGAAATTGAGGTGTTGTGGCACCCATCCCTCGTGCCCGCGTGCCCCGCCTGCTTCCTTTCTCCCTCCTCTTTTTTACATACCTCCATCATGCGCGCGTAGACCTTCTTCTGATCGGGCGTGGCGTCGTCGTAGGCAGGGAGGGATTCCGGGCGGTCAGTCAGGTTGGCGTCCGCGGGGAAGATGCCCATCTCCTTTTGCTTAGCAAAAGTGCGCTTCCGCTGCTCATCCCACCCGTGGTCGAATTGGCCCTTAAACTTAGCAATCCACTCCTTGGGCGCATGATGCGGCGCATGCGTGGCACCTGGGGCATAATACACAAAGAACGGCTTGTCGGGGATGAGGGCGTGCTGCTCTTCGATGTAGGAAATGGTGGTGTTGGCCAGGTCACTATTCAAGTTGTAATCAGGGTTGTCCAAATAAGGCTCGATTGGCTTGGTCCCCTCGTACAAAGAAGGCCGCCATTGCGAGGTATCGCCGCCAATAAATCCTTTGAAATAATCAAAGCCCAATCCCGTGGGCCAGAGGTTGAAAGGCCCCGCCCTGCTGCGTTGCCAGTCTGGGACGTGGTGGTTCTTGCCGAGCCACGCTGTGTTGTAGCCGATTTGCTTCAGGATCTCGCCCACCGAGGCCGTGTCCTTGGCCATGAGCGCGTCGTAGCCAGGAAAGCCCGAGCCCATCTCGCTGATGACACCCGAGTGTACTGAGTGGTGGTTGCGCCCGGTGAGCAGGGCCGCCCGCGTGGGGCTGCAGAGCGCCGTGGTGTGGAACTTGGTGTAGCGCAGGCCGCGCTTTGCCAACGCTTCGAAAGTAGGCGTAGGAATAGGCCCGCCAAAAGGACTTGTAGCACCGAACCCCGCGTCGTCAATGAGAATCATCAAGACATTGGGGGCACCCTTAGGCGGCGTCATCTCCTTGGGCCAGAAGGGGCAAGACTCGGTGGCGCGCTGCTCAATCTTGCCATTCCAGGCGGGTGGCACGAGGGGCGGCAGAACGTCATAGTTGGTGGCTGCCTCGTTCGTTTCAGATGTTTTGGGGCAGCCGTCCACGCTGGTGGCCGCTACATTGGTGGCCGCGGCAGGAGTCTCGAGCTCGGCCGAATATTGCCCCGGTCCTCGGCGCGCTGATGCCACGATAAGAAGCGACAAGACCAGGCCCGCCGTGGCGCAGGCACCA
>Ga0209390_10006895_pt1 | contig 14874 bp, 14 predicted proteins | sample BON01_FD_187212 | JGI IMG/M metagenome (GOLD analysis project Ga0209390, IMG submission 187212) | Freshwater microbial communities from Lake Bonney liftoff mats and glacier meltwater in Antarctica - BON-01 (SPAdes) (version 2) | ecosystem: Environmental > Aquatic > Freshwater > Ice > Glacier... | reverse complement strand
GCAAAAGTATGCAGCAATTATTACGGCTGCTACAGCTTAATTTGTTTGACAAGCGTGATCTGATGGCGCTGTTAAGAGGTGATCCGCCTGATGACGGATTGCCTGACGTCAATCAAATGAATCTGATATGAAAGTTAACGGGACAGCAGTGGAATCTGATATGAAAGTTAACGGGACAGCAGTGGTTTAAAGAATATAAAATTGAAATCGTGGCTGAAGGGGGGTGTGGAACAATTTTCCTCGGCGCGGCTGGTTTGCCAGTTAAGAAATTAGAGGCGACTTTGAATCAGGCGGCCTCCGAGGGCTGGCAACTGGCCTTCCAAGTAATCGAGCAGAAACGCTTCTGGCTTTTCTGGACACGGGAAACAGTGATCCTCACTTTAGGACGCTAGCCAATGGCAGTGCTGCAAAATTTCATAGTGAGAATGATCGATGCACATCAAACTAAACGTGTAGGTTTGGGCGTTTATCGAGTTGAATGCAATTTCGAACCGAGTTGCTCGGAGTATACCAAACAAGCTGTTCTTCACTATGGTGCAATCAAAGGCAGCATGTTGGGGGTAAAGCGAATCAAGCGTTGCAACGATCGAGATCAAGTGGGTACGCGCCACGACCCGTTGCTAAAGGACTGCGACCATGTTTGAAGCCTATAGCCTGCGCAGCGAGGTCGTGCATGAAACTGGCGAGGCGCTGCGCCATAAGATTGAAGGCCTCTCCAGCGCGCAGCGGTCTGAGTATTACGCTCACTACACAAATGCACTTAAGGACCCCGATACCTACGCCGTCCTAAACTGGATGTTTTTGGCGGGGCTGCATCATTTCTATCTTGCTCAATATTTCCGAGGTCTATTGAACCTAGGCGTGATGATTATCGGGATCGCGCTATGTTTCATTTCGCCAATTTTGGGGGGAGCGTTAATCTTGCTGATAACGCTAATAGAACTGCCCGCGTTATTTCGCAGCCAACTCATAGTAGAGGCTTATAATATTCAATTAGGTTTTGATATTTATAGGGAAATTGACTGTTAGAAAAACCACTTGCGGGCGTAATGAGAGTTAGATGTGTATGTTACACTGCTGCGCATTGGCCCCAATTTGAAGCGAGTGCAGCATGCTAGGCCCCGAAATACCGAAATACCGAAATACCGAAATACCGAAAGATGAACAGAAGAGAATTGAGAAGCTGCGAGCATTAAACATTCTCGATACTCCGGCGGAGGAGCGCTTCGACAGGCTGACGCGCATGGCGAAACGAATCTTCAACGCCGAAATTTCAATTATCACTTTAGTTGACAGTGATAGGCAGTGGTTCAAATCGACGACCTCGCCGCAGGCTCTTCCCGCCGAGACTGGCAGGGAGGTTTCCTTCTGTGCCCACGCAATCTTGGGCGATGGAGTAATGGTCGTAGAGGACGCGTTAAATGATGAGCGCTTCCAAGACAATCCACTTGTCGTCAATAGTCCAAATATCCGTTTCTATGCCGGCTATCCTTTGCGTGTTAACAATGGCAGCGCTCTAGGGACCTTCTGTATTCTAGGCAGGGAACCTAGGCGCTTCTCCGCTGACGATTTGCAAATGTTAAACGATCTCGGGGCCATGGCCGAGCAGGAGATCGCTGTAATACAGAGTTCTACCTTAGACGCGCTCACCAAGATATCCAATCAAAGAGGTTTCTTCGAGTTTGCAAACCATAGTTATATGGTGACCAAGCGCAAAGGCGTGCAGTGTTCGTTATTGCTGTTCAGCCTTAACAGCTTAGAGCGTATCGGCGAGAAATTTGGTCAGGCCGAGAGCAAGCGAATCTTGATAAGCTTTACAGATTTGCTGAAGATTGTATTTCGTGATTCTGATATTTTCGGTCGCATAGACAATAACGAATTTGCAGTCTTTATGTTAGAGAGCGATGGCGCGAGCACAAAGGCTGCTGTCATTCGATTGAATAAAGCTGTGGAAGCGTTCAATGACCAAGAAGCACACGATTTCTCCCTGCAATTTAGCGCTGGTCACGTTGTGGCGCTTCCGGGAACGAACCTCAACCTCGACGATTTACTGTCCTTGGCCCGAGAGCGCATGGACTCTGACAAGTTATCCCGCCGCCATTGGTATGAAGACTTCTAAGCTCAATAATTAGATAAAGGAATATTCAATGTATAAACTTACACTGGCATTCTCCCTAGCGTTCACTTTCGTTTCACACGATGCCTTGAGCGCGAGTATTACGATGGAGGAGTGCAACACGAAAGCTACCGAGTTCAATGACTCGTTGCCGATGTTACTCGATGACATTACGACTTGGGTTAATACTTTCTGTGTGGATCTAGGTAATAACGCCATCGAATTGGTTTATGAGAATCGCGTAGCAGATGGCAATAATATCACCCAGCAAGAACTCGATGCGGTGCGCCCGAGCGTGCTGATGTCATGGTGCTTCGGGCCAACACTTAGCCCACTGATGCAGGTAATCGATCGTATTCACTATCAATATCATTTCGAGAACGGCGAGCACATCGGCGAGCTTAATTTCTCTTTCCAGGAATGCATCGCTCAACAATAAGTTTTTGCGAAGCGCCGTCGCCTTGTTGTGCTTGCCAAGCGCGATAGCCATGACGTCAGGCAGCAACGCGCGACAGACTCACGCAGAGGCACACCTCAGTTATTCAGCGGCATCCTTTTCTGGTTTCTTCGCGGCGTGCTCGAATAAATGCACGTCGCGTTGTGGGAAGGGGATTTGGATCTCGTTCTTCGCTAGTGCCGTATTAACTGCGATGTTAATGTCGTGGGCGACTGGCCAGCGCATCGGCGGTGACGCGACGAATATTCTCAATTCAAAATTGATTGAACTATCGCCGTGTTCGATTAGGAAAACTAAGGGAGCAGGGTTTTCCAATACGTCCTTATGAGCGGTGGCGATCTCTAACAAGATATCGCTTACTTTGTGCAAGTCGGAGCCGTAGGCAACCCCGACTTTAATGACCATCCGAGTTACGGGATCGTTGAGAGTCCAGTTTACGACATTGTCAGTGATGATCGACTTGTTCGGCAGCAATACTTCACGGTGATCGAAGTCCACGATAGTGGTGGCGCGAATACTAATCTTGCTGACGGTGCCAGTGAGTTCGCCGATAGTCACAACGTCCCCCACTCGTACGGGGCGTTCGAAAAGAATAATGAGACCTGACACAAAGTTCGCGACAATCTCCTGCAAGCCAAAGCCAAGACCAACGCCAAGCGCCGCGAGTATCCATTGCATCTTCGACCAGTCTATTCCCAATTGCCCGAGGCCAATCAGCGCCGTGATTGCGACGATAGTGTAGCCGGCGATACTCGCCGCTGCGTAGCGCGCCCCAGCATCTAAGCTGAGGCGACCGAATAAGCCTACTTCTAAAAATCCACGAATGTGGCGAGCCACATACGAGCCGCCGAAAACGAAAAGTAGGGCAACGAATAGGTTCCAGAGTGTAACCCCTTGAGAGATCGAGACACCATCTACCACTCTAGTGCCTTGCCAGATGACGATATCTTCAGCAATCCCGATAGTTGGAAAGAGCGGGCGCCATATCAACCACATTCCTAAGCCAAACAAGATCAGAGTCGCCGAGGCGATCGTGTTCTGGAGTTGGTGGTTCATCTCATCGACATAGTCTGGTTGTTTCTCGGCCTCGGCGGATGCTTCCTCGTCTTCGGGCACCGGGTCGACATTCGCATTTTCCTTGCGCTCTGCCTCTGCGTTGGCGCGAATTTGGAGAATCTGTCGGAGTGAGAACCGGCGATGGGCAACTTTCAGCATACGCGTGGACAATCCATGAAACATCGCTACGAGTAACAGCAGTAAGCCTGACTGGAACACAAGGGATTGCAAAAGCACTGCCGTATCGAAGTAGCCAAATAGTGGCGTGACGCCGATTACTAACGGGATAGCGACGAGTAGTGGGAAGAGCAGCTTCTGCCAAATAGAGGCTTCGGAATCCTGCGAAATACTGACGAAGATGCCATTAATTGGATTCATGAACGCATAGGCCATGATGGACATGCCGACCGAAAGCGCGACGAAACCAAGTAGGCCGAGGCTGTAGCGAATGATCGGCTCCACACTATTTACTGCGAGCGTAAATGCAAACGTCGCACTGCATTGCACCCAGGTGAACCAGAAGAGATTTAGGTGCAGTTTCCTAAGCGAAGCCTTGCTCCATTGGTAATGTGTTTCGAAGATCCCCTTTGGCCTGCTTAACATCCTAAAGAGAAATAATAGGAAGGTCAGTAGTGCCAATGCTGTCAAAGCGGGCATGAGCGTGATGCTAAAGGGGCTTAGGGTATCGCCAAGTGCGAGCATGCCAGCAACGCCACCGATCCAGATTGGTAAAGGTAAGGCCAATAGGGCTGAAATGAGCAAGGCTAGCGGCGTAGACCAATAGGTGTCGTTGCCGACATGACCCACATCGGCCGCTAGATTTGCGTTTGTCTGCCGTAATCGTTTTCGATTTGCCAGAATTAGTGCGGGCGACAACAGTATAAGCAAGGCAAGGATAGGGTTTTTCAGTATCTGTTGAATCAGGTCTGTCAGCGCACTCTGCCATGCGCGTGGATCTAGCAACCACGTAAAGGCTGCGGGAAGATTGGTCAGCCAGTCGCGCGCGATCGGGTCCTGATTGCGCAGCCACAGCAAGCGGCGATCTAGCAGGCCCGTGAGCTCGCTAGTTTGATTGATGATGTCGGCCAACATGATCGCTTGTTCCACGAGCCTTTCCCGACTAATTCTTGCCGAGTCAATGAGATTGGCAAGGAGAGAGCTACGTTGTTCTATCAGGAAATTAATCGCGGTTAGTTCTTCACCTGTAGCCGGAGCAGACTCCTCACCGACACTATTAATCTCGACTAATAATCGATTGGCTGTGTCAGGATCAGAAAGTCGTTTGAGGCGTTCCTGCCAGATAATTGGATTTAACTCTTGCGCGATGCGTGCTTCTTCGTTGAGCTGCACGCGTTGTTCCAGTGGCGTAATGCGCAACTGCCGATTTCGTACATTGCGCAGTAATACGCCTAGCTCATCAGTGAGTCGGCCAGTGGCTAGGACGCGCTCTACTACTTGGCGAGACTGCTCTATCCCGGCGATCTGTTCGCGCAGTAATTCTGTCGCGACATCGATTGCTTGTTGATCAGAAACCATCGCGTTCAGCTCTTGGGCCAAGGCGAGGTTTTCCGCTGTGATAGGCTGGACCCGCATAGAGGCATCCGCAAAGCGTTGCACATTATCTTGGGCTGCGGCTACTGCGACCTCTGCACGTCCTACGCGATTGGTGTTCAGGCTCTCTGTAAGCAGGCTGATGCGTGTTGCGAGTTTCTCGGCACGTAACTCCAAGAGAGTGACGCGTTGCTCGGTGATTGCCTGTCGCGCAGGAATACTTGTGATTTCTACTTGCAGGTCATCTACGGCACGACGGCTATCTAGTAGACGCGCTAGCGCGAGCGTCTGCTGCGCGTAGGCCGCACTGCCGGGCGTGGCGTCAATAGGGACTATGCTTACGTCAGTCAAGCTTGCGCGCAGCGATGCGACTTCTGTGACGATCTCGGGCCCACGCGTGGAGAGAGTGTTCTGGGCCGCACGTGCTGTGTTCAACGCCGCAGAGTTGTTGCTGCGCTCGGCAACGAGCAAGGCTAATGCGCTGCGAAGTGTGTCCACTGAGGCGGGCAGCGCGCTGTCTGCCGAATCTGACTCAACTGCGGCGATCTCGTTCTTTAGCTCTACTACAGTGGACTCGGAGGAGTTCGCAATCTCTGTATACTCCGCGACCCGTTGTGCGCGTCCCTGAATTTGTTGGAGTTCAGCCTGCGCGAGGTCAAAGGCCGTTTGTGCTTCGGTTTTTTCCTCATCGGAAAGAGTTTCTGCTGGTGCGCTATTGGCGATGCGGGTCGTGAGCGAGTTCTCGTTCAGCTCGCCGGGCTCGCTCTGGGAGTAGCTATTGACGCAGAGGGCAAGCAATACACAGAACAAAAAATAACTGCTTGCCTTGGATACACGCATGTAAAGAATCTCTGTTAGTCCATTGGGGTTGCCTGATACTTATTGTCGAAACGAGTTAGGTACAGTACTTATGTCGAGATTCCAAAGAACGGGCATTAGGAAGTAGACGACTAAAACAATCAGTGTTGCAGCGATGATATTCATCACGAAGCCAGTGCGCACCATTTCCACAATGCGGAGTTTCTCCGTCGCGAAAATAATGGCATTCGGCGGGGTGCCAACCGGTAACATGAAAGCGCAGTTAGCCGCCATCGCGCACGGTACCATCAGCGCGAAGGGATGGATATTCAGCGCGAGTGCCAGCGCCGCGACTACAGGCAGAATCATGGTAGCCGTGGCGGTATTAGAGGTTATCTCGGTAAGAAACAGGATCAATAGCGTGGCGCAGGCGATAATGACTAGCAGGTGCAGGCTATCGAGTACCGTTAATTGTTCACCCAAATAGGTGGCAAGGCCAGTCTCCCTAAACCCGGCTGCAATTGCCAAGCCGCCGCCAAACAATAATAGGATGCCCCAAGGAATTTCCCGCGAGTCTTTCCATTCCAGTATGCGGCCACCATTACCGGTGCGTTCGGGTATGAGAAAGAGCAGCACTGCGGCGAGCACGGCGATCATGCCATCGCGTATCTCCGGGACTAAATCGGACCAAACGAAACCGCGGGTAATCCACATGAAGGCAGCGAAGGCAAACACGGAGGCGACGGCAGTCTCTTCGAAGCTTATTTTGCCCAGGCCGTTGCGCTGATCCTGAATCATCTTACGGCCACCAGGAATACCCTTAATGCTCATGCGAAATGCGACTCGACCGAGATACACCCAAGCGATAGCAAGCAGAATTACCACGACAGGGACGCCGATCAACATCCAGCTGGCAAATGAAATCTCCACACCAAATAGTTCGCGGGCCTGTGCCGCCAGAATGATATTAGGCGGCGTGCCGATCAATGTCCCCATGCCTCCGATAGTGCCCGCATAGCCAACGGCAAACAGCAGGGATTTCTCGAACACTGGAATATCACGCGCCTCGGGCGTGCCCTGCAAGGAGCTCGCAACTTGCTTGGTGATGGCGAGCGCCATTGGCACCATCATCATCACGGAGGCCGTATTGGAGACCCACATTGAGAGGAACGCGGTGGCGAGCATAAACCCGAGCAATATGCGCTGTGTACTCGTACCCACGTAGGCGATGATGGCTAGGGCCATACGCTTGTGAAGATTCCATTTCTCCATGGCAGTGGCAATAAAGAAGCCGCCGAGGAAGAGGAAAATAATATCGTCGCCATAAGCCGAGGTGACAGTCCCACTGTCCAGAGCCCCAGTAATGGGCAATAGGAAGATCGGCAACAGGGAGGTGGCGGGAATAGGGATCGCCTCGGTTATCCACCAAGTGGCCACCCACAAAGTAGTGCCAAGCACCGCTTTGGCTTCAAAACTGAGCCCCTCTGGCGAGAAGAAAAGCAAAGTAAGCGCGAACAGAAGCGGGCCAAGAATTAGGCCAACGGCTTGCGGAGTTGAATAGGATTTTATGTCTTGTTGTGCATCTGGCTTTGCGAGGTTCGGCATAGTCATGATCTGGTTCTGAGGTGGATTAAGGCTAGCATTATAGAGTACACCATTGGCTCGCACACTGCGCGGAGGCTTATGAATCTTCAATCTCGTGGCCCTCATGATACAGCCAGTGACCCTTTTCGCGGACAAACGAGGAGAGTTCGTGATGGATACCCTCGCTGTCACTGTCTTGGGAGAAGCGCGCTATAAACTCCACGCTGCCCCTGTTGGTGCTCTGCTGCGCCTGCAACACCTCGAGGTGTATCCAAGCTACGGTACTGAGATCTAAGTCAATAGCTTGCAAGGCGCCGCGGCTGGACGAGTGCCAGGTTCTATACAGGTAGTCTCCGTGCCCGCCAAGGGCATAGGCGCTATAGCGTGAGCGCATTAGCTGGGTCACCGTGCGTGCCTTTGCGTCGCCGTTTAGAAAGGCTTGGCAGCATTTAGAGAAGGTTTTAGTGCTATGACAGGGGCATTGATCGGAGTTCATGGGCAAATCGCGGATTTTCTATAAAGAATGAGGTGTGAATACTAGCAGCGCCTGCTCATTCAGGTAAGATGCCTGAATTCTCGATTAGCCATTTTAGACTCACCTTGGGTAGACAGCTTGCTATGAATTTAAACGACGTACTGCGCCGCATACGCTACACATTCGATTTCGATGACCAAAAGATGATGGACGTGTTCGCAAGCGGCGATCTCGCGGTAGAGCGCATCCAAGTCTGCGCCTGGCTCAAACCCGAAGAATATCCGGGTTTCGAACCCATCGCGGATCGCCAGATGGCGCACTTCCTCAATGGCCTGATCAATGAGCGGAGAGGCCGGCGCGAAGGCGCGCAGCCATTGCCAGAGGAGAGCCTAAGCAATAATATGGTGTTGATGAAGCTGCGCATCGCCTTAAATTTACAATCGGATGATGTGCAAAAACTTTTGCTAGAGACGGGTCTGAGTTTCAGCAAACACGAGCTGTCGGCCTTGTTTCGCAAGCCTGGCCATAAGCACTACCGGCACTGCGAAGATCAATTGCTGCGCAACTTCCTCAAGGGCTTGCAGCTGCGCCTGCGCAAAGAAGTCGAAGCAGCTGAACCTGCCCCGGACCTTACTCACGACATGTGGAAGCGCGAAACTTAAAATCTCAGCTACTTTTGCATCTTGCTTACGCAGCGCGCTTGCCACAGTGCCTGAAAATCCTCCACTTGCTGCTTGCGCGTCTCGGGCGTAGTGGCGGAGGGCTGGGCATAGGCCATGTCGATCATGGACTGGGTCCAGCTCATCAGTTCGGCATGGTCGGTCAACTCGCCGTTCATGCGATTGATCAGCAACATGATGTCGTAGTTAACCTGCCGATTCCTCATTACATCCGCTGCCAGTTCTGGCACTTCCGTGCAACTCTCTAGGGGTGCCTGTGCGAGCGCGCAGCTGGCAACCCCTGTCAACAATACGGCAAAAATTAGGCGTCTCATTTGCTTCTCCTTTGGGTTCGCGAATACTTTGGGGCAAGATCAGTGGCGATTTTACGCCTTATCCCCACGCCCTGCAGGAAAAGTCTTTACCGGATTAAGGCTGTAAGGAGTACTTGGAAATCAAGACGCGCTTGCTGATTTTCCAGCCCTCGGCGGTGCGCACAAACTCATCGTGATACTCCCCCATCAGCGCGAAGCCTTTCACCGATGTCTCACCCGCCGGTGCGCTATAGATCGTGGCATAACTTACGCCTGTGGCGTGGTCAGCGTCGATTGGGACGATACGAATGGTGCTCATCTCGTGGCGGATACTGGAGCCAGTCTTTAGCCCCTCGATGCGCTGTTCTATATCGGCGCGTCCTATCCATGTCTGGCTGACGACGGTCAGCGAGGCGTCTTCAGTGAACAGATTGGCGAACTCCTTGGCATTAAACTGATCTCGATGATACGCGTAGTCAGTGACCAGGTTGCTGCAGGCCCAGTAGACGTCGTTGTCGTCGGCGCCGAAACTGGCGGAGGAGGCACCGAACATTAGGACGGCAATTAGCATAAGTCTTCTGATCATTATTATAATTCCTTAGGGTTTTGAGGAGTGTTGCTCGCTTCGCGGTGGGAGCCCGCAATATTCAACGATGTTCGCAGAAAGTCCATGCGCTGTCTGCACCGACGTTGCCTTCTTAAGACGTGGAATTACGGGGACAGTTTACTTAGACGATCGGTAAAGGCGGGTTCTACACCTTCCCACTACTTACCGCCGCACGGGGCTCCCTGTGGTCGCACAAACAAAAAGCCGTTAGCGCGATCCTCGGCAGCGTGATAAAAAGTATTAAAATAAGCCTCTTCAGATAAAAGAATTACTTGTAAGCGTCTTTGCGAGGGCCGGCACGCAATACCAAGACAATCAGCTTATCGTCTTCAATAATACAAATCATTCGGTAGTCGCGAACGCGGTAACGCCAGAGCCCCACAAGATCGCGGGACAAGGGCTTGCCAAAACGGCGGGGGTCTTCATCGGTGGCGATGCGCTCACGGAAGTAGCGCAGAATCTCTTGTTGGACTTGTTTGTCGAGCTTACGAAGCTCTTTGGCTGCGGCATCATCAAACTCAACTTTCCAAGTCAAGGTCTTGCTCCATCTCGTCCAATGTCCAGCGTTTCCCGGGGTTCTCAAGGCGATTGATGGCTAAATATTTATCTTCCATATCATCCATATGCTCTAAAATCGCTTCTTTGGCATAGAACGTCTTCGTCCGACCCGTTTTGGCGGCGAGTGCGGTCAATCGGGCTTCGATGTCTTCGGGTAGTCTAATAGCAAGCATAATCATCCTCCGATGCTATACGTGTATGATATGTATAGCGTAACATGCTCGTACATGCAAGGCTATCAATAAAAGTATAATAAAAACAGTATGTTAAGTAAAAAATTACTTCTGGAGTTGCGGGGCAGTTTACTTAATTTGGGGAATTGCGGGGACATATATGGATGCAACCTTTTACAATCACAAGAAAGTTATCTTGCAATACGGGGCGGACCATATATGTCCCCAGAATCTCTCAAGGCGCACGCCCGTGCACGGAGTAGGGCGGTTTTCGAGGTAATCGACCATTTCCGCTTCCAAACTGCCGCATAAACCGGCACATTCTTTATTTCCTAGAAATCAGCACTTGTCCGTTTCGTGCCATGCTCTCGTGCTTTGTTACTGTTTTAGCGACAGCGCTAGCGCGGTAATTACTGACTACCGACACCTATAGTTCGGCTGCCTTAAACAATGTGGAGTGACTATGTTTCAGAATTCGTGGTTTAAGAGACCGATGTATAAGAGCTCGATTTGGCGAACTGCAGTGCATACGCTAGGGCTAGTGACTGTTCTGTCGGCGAGCCTAGTAGGGCTGTCTCATAAAGCCATTGCGCAATCTCTAGAATCGGAAGACATCCCGATAGTGCTAAGTGAGGGGACCAATATGGTCGTCTCGGTTGCACCCGACGGCGAGTCGATGGTGATCGCCGTGCAGAGCGTTTTATGGACATTGCCGATCACTGGCGGTGATGCGACCCGTATTAGCAATTGGAATATGGAGGCGACCGCTCCGGTGTGGTCGACGGATGGCAGTCGCATCGCCTTTCAAAACTTCGACGAACACTATTATCAGATTTGGAGCATCGCTCCCGATGGCAGCGATCCGCAGGCTTTAACTAGTGGCTATTACGACCACCGCGAGCCAGCATGGTCTGGCGCGCGCATTGCCTTCTCCTCCGATCGTAGCGGCGAGGGTAGTTACGATATCTGGACGCTCGATCTGAACACTGGTGAGTATAAGCGCTGGACGCAATCAGCACACGATGCGCATTCGCCCGCATGGTCTCCCGATGGCGCGAGCATCGCCTATGTCGACGACGATGTCATTCGGAGTGTAGACGCACAGGGACAAACAACTACACGCGGCACCTTCTCCCAGGGCAGCGGGTCAGTATATGCGCCTGCGTGGCTACCCGATGGTTCCGGATTATTGTATCAGAGCCATGAACGGCAACTAGTTAGCGCAGGAGAGGTATTGACGAGTGGCGAGGACATCTTCCCGTTCCCCGTGTCTTGGTTTCCCGATGGGCGCTTTGTCTATACCGCCGATGGGCAGATAAAACTCCGTGCGCTCGGCTCCAATGCCACAGAACGAATCCCGTTCCGCGCAGCATTCACCCTGCAGCGCCCGTTGGTTGAGACGCGTGCCCATGCACTCGACGATCCCTCGCCACAGACCGCGCTGGGAATCTATTCCCCGGCGCTGTCCCCCGCGGGGTCACACATCGCCTTTGCCGCAGTCAATGATCTGTGGGTGATGCCAATCGGCGAGGCCCCAGTGCGGTTGACGGACGAGCGCGATACCGTCGGCTCTGTGTTTTGGTCCGCTCACGACGAGCGAGTCTATTTCACCTCAGACCGCCACGGGGATGGCCGGCCGGATCTCTACGCGGCAGACATCACAACCGGCGCCATCGAGCGCATCTCGACGACACCCGAAGCCCAGATGATATTCCCGGCGCTGTCGCCGGATGGTACGCGCATCGCCTATGTCGATGGCCGCGACCAATCGCTGCGGGTCCATGATGTCGCCACAGGGCGGTCTCGGCACATTGTCGATCAGGTCTATGGCAATGCCATGGGCGCACCGAGCTGGTCTGCAGATGGCAGCACTGTCGCCTTCGCAGAACTTCAAGCGGCGAATAGCCGTTACCGGGAAGGGCGCAATTTCATTCGCACCGTGAATATCGACACCGGCACTTCGGCCTTCCATGAGCCAGGCCCATTGCCTGACCAGATCTCTGACCGCTATGAGTCGGGGCCAGTCTGGTCGCCCGATGGCCATTGGATGGCCTTCATCATGCGCTCATTGTTGCATGTGCTGCCTGTCAGCGCGGATGGCAGTCCCACAGGTCCTGCACGTCAGGTGAGTGAATTTGCCGCCGACATGCCTTCTTGGGGCGGGGATTCCCACAGCATTGTCTATCTTGCCAGTGGTAAGTTGCGCATCGCACAAGTAGACGGCAGCAGCGACGTAGAGGTGCCGCTGTCGTTGCAGTGGCAAAGAGATACGGCACAGGGCACAAACCATATCCTAGCGGGCGCTCTGTGGGATGGGGTGAACCCAACGCTACAACGCAACTTGGTGATCGTGCTGGAAGATAGCCGCATTGCCGCGATTATGCCGGCGGGCATTGACCCGGAGGCGGATGCGCGCGCCGTTGGTGCTAACTTCATTGATGCCTCCGAGCTAACGGTCATGCCGGGACTATGGGATGCGCATATTCATCCCCGCGTGCTCGACTTCACTGCGAAATGGTATGGCGTGACACTGGCCTACGGCATTACTACCGGCTTGTCGAACGGCGGTTCTCCCTATCACAGCGTGGCAATTCATGAGGCTATCGAGTCTGGGCAATTGCTTGGGCCGCGCATGCTGCCATCACCCTTATTCGACGGACAGCGGCCCTATTATGGCCACCATCGTTCAGTACACGATGCCGCCGCATTGGCTCTGGAGCTCGACAAAGCCAAAGCCTTAGGAATGCATTTCTACAAGGTCTATGTGCGCGCTCCCGTATCCTATATGCAAGAAACGGCGCGTTTCGCAGGGGCGCTAGGCCTGCCTAGCGGCTCTCACTTCTTATCGCCGGGCATCCAGTCCGGCATTAGCGCTGCGACCCATTTGTCGGCCAGTCAACGTATGGGCTATAGCTGGGCAGAATCTCCGCAAGGCAAGAGTTATCAGGACGTAATGACGCTGTTTATGCAGGGAGACTTCAATCTATCCAGCCACCACACGTCACGCAATAATATCCTTGGGGACGCCCCAGGCATTTTGAATGACCCGCGCTTTAACATCCTCATGCCAGTGAACTACCACGCGCAGATTATTCGCGAGGCCTCCACAGCCCCGACAGCTGAGCAATGGCAGGCGGTGCGCGATAGTCTGGTGACACCCGCAGCGATTGGTGCAGGCGGTGGCCTAGTCACGATAGGCTCAGATACGCCTTTAAGTTGGCCGGCACTGGCTCTGCATGCGCAGTTGCGTGCCTATGCCGCGGTGGCGGGTAATCATGCGGCGCTGCAGGCAGTTACACTGAACGCTGCACGTTATGCGAAAGTCGACCGCGACCTGGGTTCTATCGAAGTCGGCAAGATTGCCGACATGCTCTTAGTGCGCGGCAATCCTTTGGAGGATGTGCGTCATGCCGCGGATATCGAACTGATTATTAAGAATGGCGTTGGCATAACGGTGGACGATATTCTTGCGCGCTATCGTTAAACAATTACGGGGACAGTTTACTTAACTCGAGGTTCGAACCCCACCCAGAGTCGCCGGTTGAATTAGTCCAGAGGATTGAGCGCGCTGCAAGGTAGGGGCTGCTGAGAGACGCCGTGAACCCATCCATGGGGGCTTGGCGCGCGGCATCCGTGCCGCTAACACTCTCCTCATCCCCTACCTCACATCACGCTCCTCGAGCTAAGTGCTTACTTTTGGAGGGTAGTGCTTGTGGCAAGACTGTTTGAACTTGGGGGTGTTTACTTAATTCGAGTCTAGCCCCTTTTCTATACTTCGGTACTTCGAGATTATAGACTCTATAGCGGAAACGACGATTTCTGGTTCCTCCAATTGTACATAGTGGCTGCTGTTTTCTGCTTTGATCTGAACGCTCTCGGTTGAGAGCTTAAGTAGCGCAGACTGCAGACTGTCCCTCCTCTCAAAAGTTTGCCGCATTTCCACATCATCGGAGTTTGCGCGATCTCGAAACCCTGTTGCAGAGATAACTATTAACGGTATGTCTCCGAAATTTTCTATTTTTTGTGCTGAATCCGACATTTCAATCATGTTGGCGGCTTCGTCAAAAGTACCTTTAGTACTGCGATGAATTAAAGCTGCACCAACTTGATTAATCCGATCGCCTGCGTAAGTGCCTGGCATGGTTCGATTAGAAGTGAGACGCATAATACCAGAGACGCTAAGTAGACTGATTAGAGCCGGTGGAGGCATTTTAGGCGGTCTAATCAAAGTTTGTTCAGGATTTGAGACGTCAACAAGTACGATGCCGACAATATCGTCTTGATTTTCTTTGATGAACTGACGCAGTGTAATGCCAGCTGCTGAATGCCCCACAACAATATAGGGCTTTGGTGCATCTATGCTATTTAGTAAATTTGTAAGATCATTAGAAATAGATTGCGCGGATTCAACTCCGAAGTGCATAACATATTAAGCAGCCAAAGCTGCCATGTGTGCTCGCATTAAATACGCAGGCGTTTTAAATGCAAGCAATTTTCTTGGTCGATCATTGAGTCGGTTAACGACC
>Ga0209390_10006886_pt1 | contig 14883 bp, 26 predicted proteins | sample BON01_FD_187212 | JGI IMG/M metagenome (GOLD analysis project Ga0209390, IMG submission 187212) | Freshwater microbial communities from Lake Bonney liftoff mats and glacier meltwater in Antarctica - BON-01 (SPAdes) (version 2) | ecosystem: Environmental > Aquatic > Freshwater > Ice > Glacier... | reverse complement strand
CGCGTGCGCGCCTCGTCGTTGGCCCGCGACTCCTCCCACCACCGACGCGCTTCTTGGTACCCCGGGTCGGCGTGCATAAGCGTGCTCTTGATGTCCTGCAAGTACGGCTTGCCCCACGGAAGCTGCATCGCCTGGCCCCACATCCTCTATCGTATGTATTAGAAACTTTATGAAATTACAGTCATTTTACCTTTCTTTTCAACCCCCCCCCCCTTGGGTTTAGTACTTCTGACCATTTTTCCGACTGCTTCACTTACTTCAAGCGCCAACCTCTTACGTTTTGCATTAATCAAATTTGTGTACTCAGTTTGAGCATCTCGAAGCTTTTGGATCATCGCAGCCTTTTTGCTGTCAGGGGCGTTAGAAGATTCAATGACTGCAATGATTTCATCTGTAGTTAAATCATTATAATACAGTTGAAGATCCAAATCTCCTTCGTATTTCTCTTTTACCGTCGAAACTGAAGTGCTGCCATCGAGCTGTATTTCACCGCTCGAAGTTCCAGAATCAATCAAATCGCTTACTTTGCGGATATAGTCATTCACCTTTTCGTCCATTATGGATGCAATTTTTTGGTTAGATTGTGGATCGTCAGTGTCCAACTGCGATTGTCCTTCTGATACCCTCTTAATTTTCTGCAATTCAGTTTTGGATGCAGCTATAGCCACCTGCTCATTTTTATAGATTGTCAATGTAGTGTCTTGTTGTGTAGAGAAGTCTTGCAATCGCTTTTTCGTGTCGATCTGGGCCTTCTCTCGATATCCGAGTAGTATAACATTATTGGACTGATCCTGCTCCTTCATCTTTATCATAAGAGTCTCCCTCGCCATGGGATCGTTAGTGTTCTCCCATTGCTCTTTCAGCATTTTTATACCCGTGGCCATTTCGTCGCGTTGACGGACGTATTCGCCTGCGTAATATAGTACCATCTTTTTATAATTTTCTCTCGACATATTGAGGTATGCGGTACTCGCGAGTGTGCGTTGGAAGTCACGTTCACCCTGTTGGAATTCCAATGTCATTGCATTAATTCTTTCGAACTCTGCATTGTTTGCACTTGCTTGTCGCTGTGCCTAATCGAAAGCACGTTCGTCTGCTTGAACACGATATTGTAAGAATGCCTTTAGCACATCCAGTTGTATGGTAGCCTGAACAGCATTAGCTGCTAAGTGAAGCCTGTTGCTTTCAGCTACAGCAGCCAACGCCAATTTGCCTTGCTGGACCTCTGCGTCGTTTCGAGATTTGTTGAGTAGTCTGTTATATTCAGCTGCATTTACTCTTGAATCAAGGATTGACTTCTCTTCCGCTTGTTGTTGGAGTACGAGTTGGTTCTTTTGAGACTCTACCTGACGTGCATGCTCGTCCGCCTGTGCTCGACGTGCATCCTCTGCTGCGGTTGCCTTTGCGGCATTATCAGCAGCGAGTTGATGTTGTCTTTGCTGTAACGCAGCGTACTCTATTTTCTCTTTTTCAACGGCCGCGGCCTCATCTTGCATTTGTCTTTTTTCAATGTTTTCCCGTGCTGTTGCTGCTGCAGTTTGTCTCTCTTTTTTACGAGCACTGGCGGCAGAGTCTTCAACTTTTTCCGCGTCTTCTACGTCGTTCCGATCCTTCGTCTGTTTATCCCGTCTCGCTTTTTCACGAGTAAATCTTGCAGTTGTTGAAGCTGATTCATAATCTGCTGCTTCCTTTGCTGCCTGATTCTCTGCATCTCGCCTCAATTGCCCACGTCTAGCTTGTTCTCTTGTCTGTTGTAACTCGTGTTCAATGTTACGTTCTGCTTCATCTGTTTCGTGCATGTTAGATTTACTATCACCTGCTGTAGGTTTATAAGATTTACCCTCACCTGTGTAAGGTTTGAATTCCGAGTATATGTCAGGCCTAGTTGGCTCTGTGTCCGGGTCTGCGTAATTCATTGACGCTGCGCCATCCATTGGGTTATTTTCCATCATCTGACTTGGCATCTTTGGCCCTGCGAGAGAGCGATCAAAGTCATTTGTAGTGGAGTGATTGAAGTTCACAGCCTCGCTAACGGGCATCCCTTTAATCCACGTCTTGAAGTATGCCCATGCATCGTCCAAATTCTGTGGTCCGAACTCTGCGAGTTGATTAAGGTCCATCGTGTCACGCTCTGATGCCATCTTGGAGTCTATCAGGTACTGCCGGACTCCGGGCAAATGCGTGAGTTGAGAGTTACCCCACCACGTAGGCTTCCAATTGTCTTTGGGTCCCACTTCGCCGTCCATGAAATGCCGCAGCTCAACGACACCATTCCTCGTGTTGTCATACACATTCATTCCAGTGTTGTCAATGTGTTTTCCTTGAAGCCAAAGACTGAATTCACTGTGGAGTGCCGCTTTCGCCTCGCGTCTAAATCCGGCCGTCGCCTTCTGTGTGTAAACAAGTTGATCTATGCCTTCCAGCTCTCCTCGATCGTATTTGGTCCCAAGGCCAGCATCGCTCAATGCATTCGATAGATACTGCATATCATACGTCGGATACGACGACTTCGATGCTCGCGGCACTGCACAAGCGCCCGTGTTCCACACCATCCAATTATTAATACATTAGAACATATTTCTGAACATACAGTAATACTGATGGAGCTCGCGCAGCAGCGTTCTGTGGACTGGCACACCGCCCGCCGCGGCAAGCTCACCGCGTCTTATTTGGGTTCCGCGCTTGGACAAGTGAGCTACACGACCCGCGCAGAGGCACTGCGGCGCGCGCTCGGGACGGATACTTTTGTCGGAAATGTCGCAACAGACCACGGCACCAAGAACGAGCAGAATGCGATCGTCGACTACCAAATACTTACCGGAAACCTCGTGGATGCAATGGGGTTGTGGATTCACCCGGATTACACGTGGCTCGCCGGATCACCGGACGGGTTTGTTGGTGACGATGGCATGGTGGAGGTCAAATGCCCCTTTTACAAACGCAAGAATGGGCAGCGTCTTCACTCCACTGTACCGGGCCACTACTGGATGCAGATCAATGCGCTCCTTCACATCACGAAACGCAAATGGTGTGACTACATCTGTTGGTGTGAAGCGGGTATGGTGGTCTACCGTGTCTATCCAGATCCAGACACGTTCGACTACCTGCTTTTGTTCTATTCCCATTTCTACACCGCGATCAGTACACAGGCGTCGAAACCCCCTCCGCTAAAGCCCAAGACCCGCAGCGATATCGAGAAGCGAATCTCGTTCGCAATTCAGCGCACCGTGGACACGTACCACTGGTCCTACAAGCATAAGGGGTCACTCCCTGTATCTTCTGACACATCAGACAGTGATGACGATGAGGACCCGTCTATCAATGAGAGCAGCAAAAAACAGTGCATTTCCATCGTTCCCAAATTGGCCGAGTTCCCAGCTACTAACACAGCAGCGTCTGCGAAGGGCACGTTGGCAGGCAGCGAAGATATTCGGACAGAACGAGCCTGCTGCACGCTCCGTGTTTAAGATGTTCGTCAAGAATAACTACAGATACGGCGCGAGTGTGAAATTTGATACCGCCGGGACATTGAAACGCCTCCGCAGAGCTGAATTCAAAGACGGCACCGGGTTTGACAACGCAACGCTCGCGTACAATGACAGCATTAAGATTGTGATGTTCTCCCGCACGATGCACGATGCGGAGATTGTTCGGGTTTTATTCACGAGGCGCTTCATAACTGGTGCCTCGTGCGGGGGAAGTATATGGGGTGCGAGCGTGAACACGCGTGCATGGCTTTGTTAGGGGATTCGAATGAGGAATATTCTAAATTTAAAGTATAAAAGTCATTCATGGGGTATCAGTTCAAGCGTAGTGATATCACATATGTTCCCGACACTCACGCCGACCAATCAAACGCCGCAACTCCAACATTCATCGGGAAGGTGGCTGGACACCCGTATTATGAAGGGCGCTCAATCACAAGCACAAAACTTGGTAAGTATCAGAAGATTGGCCCGGCAACGGGTGCTGTGAATACAAACTACACGGCTGGGGTACAAAAGAAGCCCCCCGTGTTCACAAACAACGCTGTGGCTAGTGCAGAGGCCAACGCAATCGCGCGCGGGCCGGTTACGAGCCATTACAAGCCCAGCGCAGATCGTATAGATTTTCTAACGCTTAGTATGAGACACTCTGGAACTCCAATCCTCCCTATCTGCTACTACAACTAAAAAAATGGGTCGCTCGTTCACCCCCTTCACGACCATCGACGCCAAGCAGGTCTTCTTCGCGATGGGGCCGGAGCGCAACGGCAAGCCGGTGGTCGCCATGGTGTACGGCGACTACTCCGGCGAGGTGGCGGTCGTCACGCCCGCCTGCGTGACGAACTGGCCGCGCTGCACAGGCGACGGAAACTACGGCACGATGTGGGGCCCAACGGACGTGACCAAGACCAAATTCACACTCAACCTCACGGACGCGCCGATCAACAACGCAGAGAACACGCTGTTCACTGACTTCACGACCCTGCTCACTGCGATCGACGACAAGCTTCTCGATTTTGTGTTCGCCAACCAGCTCAAGCTCCTCGGGCGCAAGAACCTGAGCCGCGACGAAGTGCGCATGCTGCAGATCCGCACGGTGCGCCAGAAGTTCGACAAGACCACAGGACAGCAGAACGGCAACACGCTGCAGTTGAGCGCGGCCAAGTTTGTGTGGGACGGTATGGGCGGCAAGGTTGTGAAGACCGTGAGCGTCTGTGATCGCACCGGACAGGTGCTTCCTGGCGGAAACGTCGCGTCCGGCGACGTCGTCGCTGCCACTATGTATGCAAACCAGATCTATACCGGCGTCGGCGGCGACAAGTTTGGCATTCACTGGTCGTTTGACGACGTGTCCATCATCTGCCAGCGCTCTAAGCTGGAGCTCAAGACCGAGGTCAGCGCGTTTCAGAACATTGAATATGCCTTTGCACAGGACTACACAACGCCGGCGCCTCAGACGTTCGGAATGGAAGTCGAACCCGCGCTGCAACAGTTCTAACTGTATACCACATAGAGAGGGTGGCAATTAGTACGTGTCCTATGAGCCACTGCAATACAAGCGCATTCTGTACCCATGCGTGTTGCAGGTATAATGTGTGCGGCGCAATCAACGCGCGCAGTTTGAGTGGAGAGTGTCTGAGGAGTGTGCGCTTATAAAGCTGTGTGTCTATTTTGAGGAATGGGTCCATATTGAGCATTCGCAGAGGTTTTGTGAACGACCGCAATTGTTTTGTCGCGTCGTCTGGTTCCCCTCTGTAGGATTCTGTTATAACCTTATACCACGCCGAGAACTTGTCCATGTGCGGCATGCTAGCGACCGAATAGTGTGTGTCCGTAAGTGGATTCGCGTATGTGAGAATGAGTACGATCGTCAATAATCGACGTGCGTATGTCATACGTTGTGAACTAATACATGAGAATATTATAGATGTGATACAGTCTTTCTAATTTATTCACATATAGTACAATGCCGCCAACTGAGCCCACACCCAAAGTTGAAGAGGCCTCGAAAAAACAGATGCTGCGGCACCTGTAGCGGACGGCAGTGGAATGCGAAATGTCAACAATGGCGGTGAGAATAAGACGTACGGGCGCAATGCCACTATGCCTATTCTGGCATCGGACAAGTATGCAGAAGTGCAGATTCCAGATTTGCTTGAATTCAATCCAGATGTTATTAAGCTAGACGGCACAATTGTTGCATGTGGGAAGCGGCGCACTGGGAAAAGTTGGGTATTTCGCAACCTGATGTACCACATGAAGGACAAATTTACCGCTGGCATAGTGATCAGTCAAACAGACGAATTCAACCACTTTTGGTCGCAGTACGTGCCACAGGCTTATATCTTCAACAAGTACGACCCGGCTATTCTCGACGCGATATTCGCGCGGCAAAAAAAGATCTTGAATGACCCCACACTCACCGAAGAAGAGGCAGAGGAAAAGGCTCGTTTTTTTGTATTGCTGGACGACGTCATTTCAGATTCCCGTCTTAAGCACGACAATAACCTAATGGAGCTCTTTGTTGCTGGACGTCACTATAAAAATTTTACGCTAATTACCACGCAGTACGCCAAGGGAATCGCTCCTGTTCTGCGAGGAAACACAGACTATATTTTTATTATGAAGACTCTGCAGATGCGCCAGCGCGAGTCTCTGTGGGAAGACTTTGGGGACTTCTTGACTAAAGACGCATTCGCACAGATACTGGACGCGTACACAGAGGATAACGAAACAATGGTGATAAACACATGCCCAGATACACACGTCGATCCAATGGAGATGATGAGCTGGTGGAAGGCGGTAGACCCTGGAGAATTCAAAATGGGCTCGAAAGAGTATTGGGAGAGTGCCATGAACGGTATAGAGGATGGCGGCGTGCCACATGCAGGAGGGCCACAGTCTGCCTCGGATATGTTAACAGTCCAGCATATTATGCCACAGCCCTGGCGGCAGTACATTTAACTTTCTAAACGACTCAGAGACAGCATAATGAGCAGCATCGCGATTCGCAATGGAATCAGCCACGTCGCCGTCGGCGTACTCGCAGGATCGATAATCGAATCAATCATGCCCGTTTTTTCGGGCGAGGGATCCGACGCAACTTCGCAAGTCCTAGAATTGGCAATTCAATCGGCATTGAACGGACTTGCTGTCGTCGCTTCCTCGAGTCTAATTGACGTTGATAGTGATTCAACGCACGGAATTCCGTTTTCCTTGGGGCTGCTTTACTCACAAGAGTCTCTACGTCTGCGCATCGCAAGTGCGTCAACCTTGATTCAAGCACAGATTCCAAAACTTGCACAGAAAATTTGGGCACGGGCTTCAGCGGTTCGAACTTCCACCTCAATGTAATGCACATATCGGCCCATATGGCTTCGAGGGCCTCCAGTTTTGACTTTGATTTGATGATTGGGAAGAACATGCAGTATTCGATGCAGCCGAGTTTCTGGAGAAGTCTATGAAAGACGTAATTGTAGTTCAGCATGTTGGTGCGTCCGGGAGGTTTGTGCTTCTCAAAAGGGGCCTGAATCTCGACAAAAAGCGTATCTAGCGCTTGTACAAGCTGTGGCCCAGGCGGAGGCGGCGTGTATCCAGAGATGCGGTGCACGATTTGAAGCCACCGCTCGATCCAGTTTTGTTTCTTCAGAGATCGGAGTACCGCTCGGACATTTGCTTTGTCGAGAATGGCGTATCCGCCAGCCTTGAAGCCCTCAGCGATAGCGAGCATATCGACTGCAGGTATTTGAGTCTCGAGCAGCAGTAGCTGACTGATTTGCTCATGGAAGTGGTGAATGCGTTTGTAGTTGCTGTGGCGAGTCGTGAGACGCACGCCGTACATTTGTCCATATAGAACAAGGCGCAATTGTCACAAACAGCGGACCCGGGATGTCCTCCCGAGCAAAAATACACGAGGCGTCCGTTGTCGCAGTTCGGGCAGACAGTGTTGTCGCGCTTGGGTATGTCAGAACGTTCAAGGTCCACAGCAGAATCCATGTCCGCAAAAGCACAGCGCACAAATTCATCATCGTAGACGATGGTGTCCATACTGAAGAGTGTTAGAATAAAAAGATGTTTATCTTTCATGGTACTCTATATAGTCTTATGTAGCTCTAATTATACTCTTATACTTAGATAGCTCCGACCAATTTACTATTTTAGGAATCCCTTGAATTCTGTCTTGATGCGCCAATTGAGTATGTTCTCTAGTATTTGAGTATGTACCAGTCCTCGAAGACTCTGCTTGTCGCGACATCGCGTGCAAATACGCTTGTTCGTCTTTCAGTGCCTGCACGCGCGCCTCGACGGGTCTGAAATGCGCCTGTAGCGAGTTAAAATGGCCATTCAATTTTTGGGACACATCTATTGACATCGCATCTATCACACCACCTAACATCTGTATACATATACAAATAGAAATTCTTTTTCAAACTTTAATGTATAAAAAGAATTATTATGGAGAACCTCTGCAAGACCCCACTCGCCAGCATGGATTATACCAAGGGCATGACCTACGGCTCGATCCTCGCTGGCGCCGCGATGGCGTACTCCGGATACAACCGCATGTTTCCGATGCCGCAGTACTACACGGGCTGTATGGCTGCGGGAGCCGTGTTTGACTATTACTGCCGTGGCGATGCGTTCGCTCTGGATAACCGCCTCACACAGGAGATGGTCGTAGCCGCTGTCGCTGGATATGCGGTTATTCGAATTTATTGAGTAACATAAAAGTATACCAGAATACCATAAGAGTAAAAAAATGTGTAGTCGACACTGGTGTTGTTTGTGCTGTGCAGACCTTGAGCCACGGAAGGCATTTATGATGAGACATGGCCCCATCGACTACTTTTTCTGCGACGAGAACCATGCTGCTATATGGGAACGGTACAGACTCGACCCAAAGTACTCTGTGTTCCTGCGCAGTCTTCCCTCGGAGCGTGTACATGAGATACTGCAAAAGATTATTTCTGAATATACAGATGAACATGCGTAGTCAAGGGGTTGTTACCATGCTTCTGTTGTACGCGGCATACGTGACACACGTATGCCCGTGCGCGAAGACACTCAGTTGTCATTTACCGCAGTTTTACGGAGCTGTCGGTGCTTCTGTGGCATTGGTGTTTTTAGAGAATATGTAAGATAGAAATGAAATCTAAGTCAAATGTCACTAGCACTATGGCAATGGAGCGTCCCCGCCGCGTGGCAAAAAAACCGCTAACCTATTGGGAGGAGTACGTGGCCACCGACGAGTGGTATCTCAACGCACTCTTGGAGGATATTCCTGATAATGAGCTTACTGCTGCGTGTGTAGACGATGACTTCTCTGGAACTGAAGCGGGTGTCGAGGAGCACGAGGATGAATATGAAACACAAGATGACGACGAGTCGTTCTCTTCTGACATTGAAGACAGTGATGGAGTCGCCATTGATTCGGAAACGGAAGTATAATGGTCCAGTGAAAGGTAGCGAGGAGGCAAAGGAACGGATGCAGCGGGTGCGCAATTCTACACAGCGCAATCAGCCGTAGCCGCAGCCACAGCAGCCACAGACGCAGCAGCCACAGCGCAGTATGAATGCAAATACGACCAGTCGCATGTCCAGCCTCAACAACGCCCTGCAGTCTTCACACATGCCGTCTGTATGCCAGAACCCGTCGTGGTTCCAAAACAGCTAGTATTCTTTTCTAACATTACTACTGGAGATGATTCGAATCACAATCGCGTTAATTTGTGCCGCCGTGGTTTTCCGACTCCGCGCAATTGCATCGCGCTCAGATTCCGCCGGACCGTCTGCGTACAACGAATTTAAAGAACAAGAGATGAGTATGTTTAACTCGTAAATATTCTAAAAGAATGCGTAGGTCAGACACAAAAAGATGCCGTCTATTGGTGGTGCATCAGCATCTAGTCGTATGCCGTCTTTCAGCCCGGGGCAGGGCACCAATTTTGATAAGGGGCGAGAGATCGCAAACGCCGAGATGGGAGCAAAACAGCGCTACACGACGCCTACTACGTTTCCGGATGGTTCGGCAGCAATCTCAGGAGACGGGCGCCCAGTGGGACAGTACAACGAGCAGCAGGCACCCGCGCCCGTGAAGTACAATGTTCCTGGGCCTCAAGAGCAGTATATGAGGAACCGCGAGGAGATCCGTAAGACGGCTGGTTCTAATTTGACGAGTGGTGTGATGCGCACTGACCCGATCACGGACCAGGAGGTCGCCTACCTGCAGAAGACGAAGGATCAGGCGGAGGTCGCGGATTTCGACGTTTATGTCATTTCACTGATCAACCCCCGTAAGCCTGGCGAGCTTCAGTGGCTCATGTCGGTGTACCCGGATTTTGTGCAGCGCCGCATTGAGCAGGTCCACCAGGACTACGAGTTCGCGCTTCGTAATCAGATGATTGATATGTGGGGAATCAACACCAAGGACGATCTCATGTTTAAGTATCTCGTGGACCAGAAGAAGGTCGACGGCCCGCGCCTCGGCAGACACAAGCCACTCAGCGACACGTACGCATCTGGAGCACTATCGCCGTTTGTTCATATTTTCAGTGGCGATTCCAAAGTGCCAGGCGAGCTGTATGCGCCATTTTCGAGTGCGAGGGATGGCGCAAAGCCATCAGACGCAGCAGCCGGATAGAAGTTCGCCGGTGTGACGAATCCGTTCTCCGCGGGTCGCACTACAGAGGATATGGCAAAGGCCATGTACAACACAGGTGCCGCAGCCGAAACATCTGGCAGGCTCGATACGATCAACCTACGGCAGAGTGCGCAGAGGGCGCCGTATGCCCAAAACTAATGTTAAATCGACATTTTCTAAGAGTGTGTGTAAAAGAGAATGTCGTTCATCGAGGTCGACGGAATTTGCGGTATGCTGGTGCAGATGGGGCTCGGGACCCGGTTGTCGCGTGCATTCACGGTGGGTGGTATTGTGGGAGTCGCTATGTACGCGCTCGGACTGCCAAAGGAGTCGTTCACAGACGAGGACAAGATGCGCCCGCTCAAGGCGCTGTCGCCACACCCCAGCGCGACGAACGTACATTTTCTAGTCGTGCCAGTAGGAGCCGCAGTCGCGGCATACCTATTCACGTAATGGCGACCGTTGGAGAGTTCATCGCAGAGAAGCTATTTAACATGGCGGCGTGGTTAGAGAGGGAGGGGGTAGAGGGGTCTGAGGGGATGGTTGTAGAGAGTATGAAGCTTACGCCGCTGATCGCGACGCTCATCGCAAGCTCAATTAAGACAGAGCAGGTAGCAGTGGCCGCGCGTCACTGGGATCGCCTGTCCCAGAAGTTCAAGGTGGACGCGGGCAAGTATCCCATGTTTATGGGATTTGTGTCTGTATTTGAGAGTGTGCGCGCGCGTCCAGAGACGCACGAGTGTTTCTGGCGGTATATGGATTTGATGTGTGAGGTAGCGTAAATTGAATTTAATTTTCCAATTCATAGATGAGTGTGCACCATGTCAAAGAATGTCGATCCGCTTGATTTGAGCACTGTGTCGCGCGAGGGCGTCGCACGCGCTGGAAATTTGAAGGCAGCCGCAGCATCGAAGCCACCCCCCGCGCCAAAGAAGTCTGCGCCTATGCCATTGCCCGCACCGGCGCCTAAGAAGGAAATGGCTATTGACCAAAAGAGCGCGCTTCTTGATAAAATTACGGCCTACCGCGAGAAATTTACGTGGCTTAAGAAGCGCAACGGCTCGCTCAGCGCGAAGTCTGCAGACGCCGACCTCCTCGACGAAATGCACTACGTTGAGATTCAACTCGGTTCGAAGGCCGCGTCCGACAGCAATGTGGGAATTAATCTCTTCAGCGCTGCCATGAACAGCCTAGAGATGTCCACGCAGGTGTTCAACCCGCTCAATTTGCAGCTCGGCGGCCTTGGCAAGATCGCGACTGAAAACGCGGATCAGTTCAAGGACATTCTCGACGAGCTAGTTATCAAGTATACGACCGGGATTTACGTGTCTCCAGAGGCGCGGCTAATTCTAGGGGTGGGGGCGCTTGTTATGACGGTGCACGCCGCGAACACGGGCGACCCGCGCGTGAAGGCGGCACTCGACCGAATGAACCTCGCGCCGGAGGTGTCCAGCGCGCACAGCGACCTGTGAATATAATTCTGAATTTTATGTTATATGTATGGTGAATTTTGGCAAGATTGTATCGTCTGCGGGGCATGCGATTGGCAAGGTGTCAAGTCACACCGGAAATAAGATTGCTAAGGTAGGTAAAAAGGCCGGTTTTTTGGGGGATGCTAGGGATTGGGCTCGGCGCCGGTCTAGGGGCAGGAATGTTCAAGTGGGTGGGCGAGAATGGCAATACAGTTCTGATTGCCGGGGCTGCAGTGGCGTTATTTGTGCTTCGGCGGCGGTAATTTCTTTTCTAACAGAGTGATATAGCATGGGGGGCGGATGCACTGGCAATCCAAAAACAGACGCATATGCCGCTCTCGGGACACACGACGTTCTCGCGGTGGCGTCTATGGTCCCGTTCGTGGGGTGCGGTGCTGCAATTGCAGACGTGGGCCTCACTGGAGCAGAAGAGAGTGGGCTCATCTGCGGCGGCGAGTTGCAGACTCCTAACCCCGCGTGGAGGGCTGTGAATGTGGGCCTCGCCGCAACGGGCGCCGCGCTGAGTTGTATTCCGGGAATAGGTACTATTTTTGGAGGGGTGAAGGGCGCTTTCAGTTGGTTTGGAGGGTTGTTCAAAGGCTCGCGTGCCGCTTCGAAAGTAGCAAAGGTAGCAACAAAGGCCGTCGCTGTCGCTTCAAAAAAAGTAACACAAATAGCCACAAAGGCCGTCGCTTCCGCTTCTAAAGTGGTAAAAGGCACTGGCGCCGCGAAACTCTCCGAGCTGGTAGCCGCGCCAGTCGCTAAAGTTACTGACCTCGCAGCACATCACACAGCAGCTCTAACAGAGGCAGTGAAACGCGCGACGATTGCGCCTACGCTAGTAAAAGTTGGACGGTTCACGGGCGCAAGTGTCGCTACTACGCGTAAAGTCGCGGTGCTCACAGAGAAAGCTACTGCGACTGGGGGTAAGGAAATGGAGGCATTGGTGCATAACATCGGACACGCCGAGCCTCCACACCTGCCCGTGCCGCACGAAAAGCCACCCGTTGTACACGATGTTGGACCGCCGCGCGCGCCGCACGAGCCGCCCGTCGTGAAAGCGCCGAAGCCCGAGTCATCCGTTAAAATGCCCAACGTAAGCAAAGCTGTAAGCAAAGCGGTATTGCCGTTGAAAACACTGAAATCTGTACAGTTGGCTGCTGACGTAATTGCTGGAGTAACTCAGTACGTACAAGCGAAGGCGGAGAACGCCGGCACGGTTGAAGAAGAGGAGCCTTTATGGGAAAAAATGGCAACGCTAGCATTGATTGCCGGACTGGGGTATTATACGCTTCGACGCAGGGTTCGCTGAGTTATTTTCTTAGCTACTATCAGAGATGCAATCATATTTGATCGTTGCTGCTGTGATTTATATGATCACACGCGGAACGGACCCGGTTACTCCAAAGATTGTGTCGTCCGAGAAATCGGTAAATCACAAGCCGCTCCCACCCGCTGTAAGTGCAATCACGCCTACTTCTTCTAATCGCATGTCAACAAGCACGCCGTCATGCAGAATCACGTCGACTATGGACAGCATTTCATCCTTGACGGTACTGAACCAGGGATTCAAGTAGCAGTGGACCCCCCAGCACGGTACGCATCGGTCGACTGCTCTGACCGAAACGAGCGTTCTATGTCGCGTCGCCGTGACATGTATATGACCAAATTGGACGAGTCGCAGCATCAAGCGTGGGAGCGCACGCATACTACATTAAGGCCCATTCCAACAATGAGCTGGGTAAAGCACCCCCATGCGTCCAGGGCTGGTATCGAGAGTGCATCTCAAAACGTTCCCTGGATTTTACGTCTTATCCGATCGCAATTCGTTAAGTTTGGGGGGTCTGCGAGCAACATTGAGGCGAACGAGAGCGAGCGAGCGCGACGTCTGCGATGAAAAGAAATCTAGAGTGTTGGTAAGCGGAATGGAGTGGTTCGTCGTGTTCGGGATGCTTGTAGCATTTGTATATCTCAGGGACGGCGCCGAGCCGCAAATAGAAGTAGACGCGCCAAAGCCAGAATTGGGCGGAATTTCAGACATACTGAAGAGTATGAGTTGAGTAACATAAGAGTAAAAAATAAATATGGGGAAACGCAAGTTGAACGATGCTCATTCCTTCTTCGTGTGCGACCACACTAGTGTGCCGCTCAAGCGAGCAACATGCTACATACCAGTGATCAGCCCTGCCGGTAAGCTTACAAAACGCGGGCTCTTCTGCAACTGGGAGAGCGCTATGGCCGCAGTGCTGCAGTACAAAGAATGGCCGGACAAAGACGCATCTGGGGGGGTGACCTGCGCCGTCCATCACATACAGACACTGCTCGGTGGCGTAATTCCAGACAACACACTCGCGGACATCACAAAACTCGACCACCTTGGTGGCACACTCTCACAGATGGAATGGCACGAACACTGCTGCACTACGACGCGGCCTCTGTAAGCGGTGCGCATAGACGCGCTGACAGGGGCTAAAGTTGTCGTACTGCTCCCGCCCGGAGACAAGCCAGGGACACTCGACACTTCTACTATACTACCCAAAAACACCCTTCTCGAGATGCCACACTCGGGCAAACCCACAAGCCGCAAGATATTCGTCTATTGGGACAGTGACGCTCGGCTTGACCCCTCCAAGACATACAACAACAGTGCAAACGACCTCTTCGACGTCAACTATTTATATGGCGACGTTGTTGTCGCTAAGGTAGTTTACGAGGAGTGCGTCTTTCCACGGGTGCGGTGCACAGACATACTGATCGAGGAATGCATTTCTAACAAGCCCGTGAAGAAGCGCAAGACCCGAGGCTGCAAGAATGATTCAACCCCCAATGTAAACACCCAAACCGTAGAGGAGTTCAAGGAAGAGCGCGCGCGCATGGCAGACGAGTTCAAGGCATTTGAGGCACGCGGCTCCAAGGACGCCCACTGCCCACGCGAGGTTGCGAAGTGCACTGTCATGCCCCCTCCAAGCGGAAAGGAGCTTGCTCAGATCGCATTTTTGCGAGGCTTACCGCATCCCGACGGAGACGCTTCCAAACGCGCGGCCAAGGCTCTAGAAAGGGCACCTCGCGCTCCCGCCTAAGGCGCTCTATGTCTGGACTGGTGTTTGTGTCTGTGTTGGGGGGCGGAGATTGCGGATCCATTCTTCTATGATAAGGTCATTGGAAAGTATAGCTTTACTGCGCGCGCGTGTGGGGTGTCTCATAGCGGATATAGTTTGCGTCATTACGCCGTGTTGTAGAATGTAGTAACCTCCAAATGGTATCAAAATAGCGTCGTCTGTGCAAT